>ERZ791618.931-NODE-931-length-11635-cov-3.490760_pt1 | contig 11635 bp, 9 predicted proteins | sample MGYA00510059_ERZ791618 | MGnify/ENA primary metagenome ERZ791618 (study PRJEB30046, sample SAMN00715159) | human gut metagenome | study: EMG produced TPA metagenomics assembly of the A metagenome-wide association study of gut microbiota in type 2...
CCCTATCATCTTCATATGCCATCTTATTTTTTAGAGACATTTACTGAATATCCCTTCATAGGCATTTCTTTGCCGATAGAATGCATAATTGGCCTTTCCCTTTGTTTTTATGGTATATATTTATACTTTTGCCGTAAAAAATACCATCCGGTCGGTATTTTTTAGGGATATGGCGGAACAGGGATAGAATCCGGTTGCCGGAAGATGGAATAACAAAGACATAGAGGAACATCTCTGTTTTGAAATTCCACTTTCTGTTTGGGTTCCTCTATGCCGAACAAACCGACTAATCGGCTTATTTGAAGACAAATATAAGCAAAAAATAATATATGTATAAGAAAAAAAAGAAAAAGGCATCGTTGGCATTTATTTCATAAACTGGTATGTATGGTCATAAATGATTTAATGGTAATTGGGTAGGACATATTTAATTATACTAAAAATGAACGTGTTTTCACTCAAAAGACCTACTTTTGTATGATACTAAAAAACAAGGTTATGAAAGGAGTAAAAGGCTCAGAAACAAAAAGATTAATCAGGGAAGCTGCATACAAACAGTTTCTGACAAAAGATTACAACACGGTTCCCCTGAAGGAGATAGAAAAAAGTCTGAATTTATCAAGAGGATGTATGTCATATCATTATCCAAGCAAGCAAGAACTGTTTATTGATGTGATTGATTTTTACATTTTTCACAAACAAGATGCCAAAAATAAGTTCAAGGACATTTCTCACACCTCTCTGCTTGAATTTATTGATTATTACATAAAGAAGGTGGAGGAAACGATGAATGCAATGAGGATCTATCTCATAGAAAAAGAGAAGACCAATATTACACGTGCATATCTTAACTTGATTTTGCAGGCAGAATATTTCTATCCGGGATTTAACGAGGCTTTCAACGAAATAACAAATAAGGAGATTAAATTATGGGAAAGAATATTTGTGAAGGCTGTTGAAACAAAAGAAATAAGATCCGATGTTAATCCTTCTACATTGGCTTTGACATTTCGAATCCTGCTGTTTGGAAAATGTTTTCAGGATGCATTGGTGAATGGATTGCGAATAGAAGAACTGAAAGTAGTTCTTTATAATCAATATGAACTAATTAAAAATTGAACTAATGAAGAAAGATGTTTTTATTACTGGGCTTGCAAGCTTCTTTCCGAACTCTCCTGTTTCCAATGATGAAATGGAAGAGTTCTTGGGACTCATTTCTGGAAAACATTCCAAAGTGCAACGGATAGTTTTAAAGCAAAATGGAATTAAACGGCGATACTATGCCTTAAACAAAAATCAAGAAATCACACATACAAATGCAGAAATGGCGATGCTGGCTATACGTAAGTTGCTGGCATTGACCAATAAGAGCCAAAAGGACATTGAGTTGCTTGCTTGTGCTACTGCGACCCCTGATCAGATTCTGCCTTCTCATGCGTCTATGGTACATGGGCTTTGGGAAGAACCTGTTGAAATATTCTCTTCTGCTGGAGTTTGTCTGTCTTGTCTGCAAGCTCTGAAAATAGCTTATTTGAGCATAGCTGCATCAGAAAAACAGAATGCAATATGCAGCACATCTGAATTGGTGTCAGCAATGCTTTTATCCAAAAACTTCGATATCGAATATGAAAGATGCTGCAATTTGGGCACCAATCCATATATGGCTTTGGAAAAGGACTTCCTGCGCTTTATGTTAAGCGATGGTGCGAGTTGTGCATTATTGGAAAATCATCCGGGAGAAAAGGGCGTATCTTTAAAGATTGAATGGATAGAAATGGATTCATATGCCAATGAAACCCCTACCTGTATGTTTGCCGGAGCTGTCCGGAGGGAGGACGGTGAACTGAAAAGCTGGAAATCTTTTGAAAGTCAGGAATTGGTCGATGAGTCCCTTATGGTTATTAAACAGGACATTAAACTTTTAGGGACGAAGTTGATGCCGTTATGGATTAGACATATTAAATCATGTCTGAATAAACATGGCATGACTCCTGACGATGTGGATTATGTAATACCTCACTCTTCGTCAATGGTTATTTATGGTAATCTCATTGAAGCGATGAAAAACGAGAGTTTTGAATTGTACAAACGAGAGTGGTTTACCAATCTTACCTGGGTGGGAAATATCGGATCGTCAGCAATACTGGCTGCCTTGGATGAGTTCTGTTCTACCCGTAAACTCAAATCCGGTGAAAAAATACTGCTGCTTGTCCCTGAAAGCGGACGCTTTTCTTATGGAACAGTGCTATTAAGTGTCGTATAAATTTGGAAATAAACGATAAATAACGTATTTTTGCGCTGTTAAAACGACATAGTATAGTATCATATATCATCTTCCAAACGAAAAGTGGAAAATTTCAAAGAGACAAGATGGAATATGACAGCTTGCGCTATATTAAAATATATAGCACAGGTGCGTCACTTCGTCTCTAGGTATTTCACTACCATGTTTGGATGTTGATTGCGTCTGTGCTATTTTTTTATAATATAGGCAGTAGGATGGACCCGAATTTGAAACAGCGGATTATAGAGGAGGCATACAGGTTATTCATCACAAAAGGAATGAAGCAGACCTCATTCTGTGATGTGGCTGTTGCCGTGCATAAATCCAAAGGGGCTGTCATACACTACTTTCCTTCCAAAAAGAAACTGATTGATGCGGTTGTCAGAATGCGTTTTTTCCCCGACTCGCAGATTTCTTGTGAAATGTATTCTTTGGCTGACAAGGATTGGAATGAGTTTTTAAGGCAATACAGGAATCCGATAGAACGGGTGATAAACAGTTTTCCCGAACATCTGAATGGCAATCTCCTGATATGTTATATGCAGTTTGTTTCCTCCGCCCATGAATATATGGACGAATTTCCACAAATGTATCAGCAACTTCTTGTCCGGGAACAGGACTTTCTTTCCAATGTGGCTTATGGTCATAAAATAAGTTTGAAGGATGCCAAGGCGTTCAGCAGACAGGCATTGAACACTTCTATTGGTAAGACTTTCTTGGGGATGTTCTCAGAAATTTAGGTCCGCATTCCTTTCCTTTTCTTCCCTTTCAGTTCATTCCGTTGTCTTTTAGACTGATAAATGATAAAACTTTACTTGCTGGAACCTGTTTTTTTTCATTATTCTTGGAAAAGGCTTATCTTTGCAAAATAAACCGACTGGTCGGTTTATTTTGCAAAGAATTTTAATAGAATATAATGAATTAAAAAGTGAATAATTGGAAAGTAGGAATAAATTGTTGAAATCTTTGCGCCTGCAACCGCTTCTTGCCAAAATAGCGGTAGGATATATGGCCAAGATTGTAGTTATAAGTGGTATTGCTTACGTTGGCATCTGCGAATGGAAAGAGACTAAGGCCAGGGAAATGGAAGTACGGATGATTAACCGGAAAAAGCATGAGATAAATGATATATATGTGAAAATGCTCAGGCTTTCTTTCTTCTGTGAAACCTTTATGGAGTGGAGTGAGCAGGATTTTTTATTATTTCAGAAACAGAGACGGCACATTGACAGCCTGTTGTGTAGCTTGAGGTACTCCTCTTCCGGCTCACATACAGACAGCATCCGTAATTTGTGGAGAGCCAAGGAGCGGTATATGCGGGAAATCATATATTGGGTACACAGGCAGGAGGAAGCCGACCGGGAAATTGCAGCGCAAATTCCGGCCATTGCCAAACAGAGTGAACGGGAAAATGCCCCCAAAGGGGGATTCCTGAAGAGGTTGTTCGCAAAACGCCACAAGGCGGATACTCCTTCTGCCGCCTCCATGCTTCATGAACTTAACCGGAGCGTGGTTGGCAGACAGCAGGCGTATGCCCGGAAGCTGGCAGAACGGACGGACAGCTTGGATAGGATGAACAGAAGGCTGAACGTGCAGTTGCGGCAGATGATTGAGAATATGGATGGAACGGTACAAGCGGAATTGAAGAGACAGGAAGAAGAAGTTGCGGAAGCCGGGAAACGGTCATTTGCCACGGTCATCGGTCTGACGGCATTCATGGTTTTGCTGCTGATATGGTCCTATATGGTGATACACCGGGACATGATGCGTATAAACCGTTATAAAAAAAGGCTGGAAGGCACAGTCCGTCAGTTGGAGCAGACCGTTCTTGAAAACGAGGAACTGATTGAGGCAAGAAAGAAAATCATGCTGGCCGTAACCCATGACTTGCGTGCGCCGCTTGCTTCTATCAGCAGCTATGCGGAATTGCTTTCCACGGAAAGAGAAGTGTCGAAGTGCAGGGAATACAGCCGGAACATACGGCAGGTGGCGAGACACATGTCTTCCATGCTGAATTCCCTGTTGGGATTTTTCCGGTTGGAGAGTGGCGGGGAAAAGGCCGTTCCTGTCCCGTTCAGGTTATGTTCCGTCACCGAGATTTTGGAAACGGATTTTATGCCGCTGGCGGCAGGAAAAAACCTTTTGCTGAACGTGCTGAGTGCCGGAGATGCGGTTGTTATAGGAGATAGGGACAGGATAATACAGATAGGAAGCAACTTGTTGTCCAATGCAATCAAGTTTACGGAGCGGGGAAGTGTAACGGTTCGCACACAATTTGACCAGGGCGTATTGACGCTTATCGTGGAAGATACCGGCACCGGAATGGACGATGAGGAGCAGACACGCATTTTCACTGCATTCGAGAGGCTTCCCAATGCGATTGCGGAAGAAGGGGTCGGACTGGGACTTTCAATAGTAAAAGGTCTGGTCGGATTGTTGGACGGCAGGATTGAAGTGGCAAGCCGGAAAGGGGTGGGCAGCCGGTTCACTGTCTGTCTTCCTTTGGCTGTGGCAGAGGAAGCGACGGCGGAGAGCGGCAGGAGCCGGATTTCCGTACGGTCCTATACGGTACTGGTATTGGACAATGACACCGTTTTGCTGGCGGCAATCAGGGAAATGTTTGCGTATCACGGGGTGGCTTGCACGGTATGTGAGAACACGCGTGATCTGATGGAGCATGTCCGCAGCCGTAGTTATGACCTTTTGATTACGGATTTGAAAATGCCCCGGACAAACGGATTCGAGGTGTTGAAGCTCCTGCGCATGGCCAATGTGGGAAATTCACGGAGCATTCCGGTTATCGCGAGTACCGCATCGGGAAACTGCGATACGGGGGATTTGTATGCGGCAGGGTTTTCGGGCTGTTTGAAAAAGCCGTTTTCCGCCGAAGAACTTTTGCAGGTATGTACGGAATGTCTGGGAAGTGAAAGGCAGTCTGAACAAATAGACCTCGATGCCCTGCTGAAATATGGGAACAGGAGGAAGATGCTGGATACCCTGATTCGGGAGACCAGGAAGGATATGGAGGCTATGGCTGAATGTGCAGAAAAGAATGATCATGAGGCACTGAAAGAATGGATACATCATCTGACAGGCTCATGGGAGATCATTCATGCCGGCAAGCCGCTGCGTGAGTTGTTCGCACTGCTTCAGGATTCGGGAGAGTTTTCTGTGGACGAGTTCGGGCGGACTGTACAGCAGGTATTGGAAAAAGGAAAAGAAATAATATGTTTGGCACAACAGGCTAAGAAAGCTTATGAGAGTAATTGTTGTTGAGGACAATGTCTTGTTCTGTAATTATATCTGCAATTTTTTGCAGAAGGCGGATTTGGATACTGTAAGGACTTACAGGCTGGCACAGGCTAAGAAGGTCATTGGGACATCCGTCCGTGAGGATGACATCGTATTGGCGGATTTAAGATTGCCTGACGGGGAAAGTACCACGCTGTTGCAGTGGATGAGGGAGAACGGCTATATGCACCCGTTCATCATGATGACTAATTATGAAGAGATACATTCTGCGGTTCATACCATGAAGCTGGGTGCGGAAGATTATATCCTCAAACCGCTGGTTGAAACCAGGCTGCTGCCCGTAATCAAAAAAATAAGGACGGTGAACGAGGCTTTCACCAAGGTAATCTATGAACGCAAAAGCACCCCTTTTTGCGAGTTGAACCGGTACATTCACATGGTAGCGCCGACGGATATGACGGTACTGATATTGGGAAGCACCGGAACGGGAAAGGAACACCTGGCAAAAAAGATTCACAGGCAGAGCCTCAGATCCGGCAAGCCGTATGTAACGGTCGATTGCGGCAGTTTGTCCAAAGAGCTGGCACCTTCCGCCTTTTTCGGCCATGTCAAGGGGGCGTTTACCGGAGCCACAGAGGAAAAGGCAGGATATTTTCAGGAAGCGCAGGGAGGCACCCTGTTCATGGATGAGGTGGAGAACCTTTCGATAGAAACGCAGCGGATGCTGTTGCGTGCCATGGAGGAACGGCGATATCGTCCGGTAGGCGGACAACGGGACAGGCTGATGGATGTGCGCATCATTGCGGCCACCAATGAGGATTTGCAGGAGGCTGTTGCGGAAAAGCGTTTCCGGAAGGACCTGCTTTATCGCTTTCAGGATTTTACCATCACCGTACCTGCATTGCATAATTGCCTGGAGGATATACTGCCTTTGGCGGATTTTTTCCGGGAGCAATCTTGCGGGTTGCTCCGGAAAGAGGTCTTGGATTTTGACGAACCGGCAAAGAAGATGCTGCTGGGATACAGTTGGCCGGGAAATGTACGGGAACTGAAGCAGGTCATTCATGCGGCGGTATTGATATGCAAAGGAAAACTGATTACCCCCAATTCCTTACGGCTCCAATATACGGGAGAGTCCGTTTCTGACCCCATGGGGAAAGAGAAGATAGACAAGTGTTTGCAGAAAGATGAAAGAAGAAACATAGAACAGATCAAGACGGCTCTTTCCATCTCTAAAGGGAACCTGACACAGGCAGCGGCCTTGTTGGGAATCAGCCGCCCGACCCTTTACAAGAGAATGAGCCTGCACGGAATTTCCAGATAGGTTTGTTTGCGATACAGTTTTCCCCCTCATCAAAGGAAAATCGAATTTGTCTTGCCGGCCGCATTTGCCGAATCTTTTCGTGGAAATTTTCCTTGCGGCTTCGCCGTGGAAAATTTTCACGAAAAAGAATGCGGCGGCAATCCAGATTCGATTTGAAAAACGATTACAGGGGCAAACTGCGACCGACGTGACGCATGGATAAAGGATATGGGCTGCTTGAAGAGGCCGTGTTTCATAATCCATGAAATTCCACATATCCAGCCGGAATACAGGTCTTATGAAAGTCTTGCTGTAAAAAAGCGGAAGGCATGAGAAGACAGGGGGCTTCAGCTCCCTCTGTTCTGCATGGTTTTCTTTCCTGTCCGCCTGCTCTTTTTCTGGTGTCGGATGCGCAGGCTTTTTCCCTTCTGCCTCACGTATCTTCTCTCTTTCCGTTCATTCACTTCCCCTCTTCTCCGTTCACGGTTTAGCCGTTGGAAACAGTCGTGTTTATGACATCTGATGACATTTGATGACATCTGATGACACCTTTTTGAAAATCAGCATATTATTTGGAAATACCCCATACCTTTGAAGCGTCAAAGCAATTCATTAACCCCTAAAAGAAAAGGTATGGCACAAGAAAAGACCCCGAACGAAAAGCCCAAACGGACTCGGAAGCCGAAGGCCGGAAGTGATGCTCTCCCGGTGGAACAGATTACGGAATTGATGCTGGTTCATAACAAGAACGATCCGAAATTCGGAGTACAGGCTGTCAGTGAAATTGACAAGGACGGAAAAGCGAAGACGGTTCCGGCGGACGAGAAGAATGAAAACTCATTCCTGAAATTCGACAAGAATTCGAGTATTCTCGAAAACTTCATCAAGAATTTTTGGAGCCAGCTCAAGGAACCTACCCATTTCCGCCTGCTCCGCATGACCTACCACGACTACAAGGTGAACAAGCAGGCCATCAGGGATTTGTCGGAGGGAAAGCAGACGGATGCGGTGAAAGAGTTCCTCAAACGCTACGAAATCCGTCCGAGAGAAAACAAGAAGGAACAAAGTGTAAACCAAAAAGAAACAACAGCTATGGCAGACAAAGAGACACAACCGCAGGAACCCCTGCAACAGAGCGAAGTACAGCAGGCGGCACAGCAACAGCAGCAGCCCCAGGCTCAACAGGCAGCGCAGGAGTCGCAAGGACCGCGTACCGGTATAATGAGAACATGGTCAACTGGGAGGAGTTGGAAAAGGTCGGAATCTCAAAGGCTTCGCTGGAACAGCAGGGACTCCTTGATTCCATGCTGAAGGGCTACAAGACCAACAAACTGGTGCCCCTGACCATCCATCTTTCCGGTTTGCTGACAGCCAAACTGGATGCAAGGCTCTCACTCATCCCGCAACAGGACGGACAGGTGGGACTTGCCATTCACGGCATACGCAAGGAACCGCAGTTGGAACGTCCTTATTTCGGGTTTAACTTTAACGAGGAGGACAAGAAGAACCTGCGTGAGACCGGCAACATGGGGCGTGTGGCGGAACTCAATCTGCGCGGAAGTGAATATACCCCCTGTCTGATTTCCATCGACAAGAGCACCAACGAGCTGGTTGCCGTCCGTCAGGAGCACGTTTACATCCCGCAGGAAGTGAGCGGGGTCAAACTTACCGCAGAGGAAATCAGGCTGCTGAAGGAGGGACAGCCTGTCAAAGTGGAGGGCATGACTTCCAAAGCGGGCAAGGAATTCGATGCCACACTCCAGTACAGTGCCGAGCGCAGGGGACTGGAATTCATCTTTCCGAAAAACCAGATTTTCAACGAACGTTCCATCGGAGGCGTGCCTCTCTCGCCCACCCAGATAAAAATGCTCAGCGAAGGACATACCATTCTGGTGGAAGACATGAAGTTCAGGAACAGGAATGACACCTTCTCGTCCTTTGTAACGATAGACAAGGTAACGGGGCGCCCGAACTACACGCGGCACAATCCGGAAACCGGAGAGATTTATATTCCAAAGGAAATCTGCAACGTGCAGCTGACTGCCGAAGACAGGGAAACCCTGCGCAAGGGACAGCCGGTCTATCTGGAAAACATGATCGGGCGCAACGGGGAGGAATTCTCCTCGTTCGTCAAGCTGGATATGAATACCGGCAGGACGATGTATTCACGCACGCCGAACGGATTCAACGAGCAGCAGGCACCGCGTATTCCGGCGGAGGTTTACGGGCACGTGTTCACGGCACAGGAAAAAGCGAACCTCCAGGATGGCAAGACTTTGCTTGTCGAAGGGCTGAAAAACAACGGGCAGACCTTCAGTTCCTACCTGAAAGTCAATCCCTATTCCGGGCAGTTGCAGTATTTTCAGGAAAATCCGGACATCCGCAGGGACACTTCCCGCCGTGCCACACAGACGGAAACCGCACAGGGACAGCAGCAGGAGCAGAAGAAGGGTGCATCGCAGGCGGTATAGACCTGCTCGGAGAGAAACAGAATCAATCATACAAACCTAAAAAAAACGAATCGTATGAATACGGATCAGAATACCCGTCATATTTATAAGACGGAAGATATCGACTGGGACGGTCTGAAGGCCGCAGGTATCAGTAAGAAACAACTGGAAGCGGAAGGCAACATGGAACTGTTGCTGCAAGGAAAGGAAACGGGCATCGTTCCGCTGAAACTCCATATTTCGGTCCTCAGCCTGACAATGGATGCCACGCTGAAGCTGGTACCCGACGGCAACGGCAGGCCGGTTATGGAAATAAACGGTCTCCGTCAGAAGGAGGAGGCGGCAGTTTGACCGGGAAACAATAAGTATAACTCACGTTCCGTGCCGTTCCTGACGGTACGGAACATCAAAAGGAAAAAGAATATGATAGCGATAGTGACTGACAAGCCCAATGTGGGCAGAGAGATAGCAAGGGTTTTGGGAGCTGACAGAAAAGAGAACGGATATATGAGCGGAAACGGATACATGGTAACATGGACATACGGCAACATGCTTTCCCTGGCGATGCCGAAAGATACCGGTACGGCATGGGTGGAGCGGGAGAACTTCCCCCTGCTGCCGCCTCCTTTTCTGACGGTACGGCATGTAAAGACGGACACGGGATGGAATCCCGACATCAATGCGGTGCTCCAGTTGAAGGTGATAGCCGGGGTGTTCGATGCGTGTGACACCATTGTTGCGGCAACCGACGCTTCCCGCGAGGGGGAAATGCTGTTCCGGTATCTTTATCGTTTTTTGGGATGCAGGAAACCTTGCCTCCGCCTGTGGATCTCCTCCTTGACGGACGAAGCCATTGCCAAAGGAATGGAAAACCTTCGTCCTTGCAGCCTGTTCGACAACTTGTTTTTGGCGGCAGACAGCCGCAACAAGGCCGACTGGCTTCTTGGAGTCAATTCGAGCTATGCCGTCTGCAAGGCGGTCGGTTTCGGGAACAACTCGCTTGGAAGGGTACAGACCCCTGTATTGGCAGCGATAAGCGGACGGTACAGGGAAAGGGAAAATCACATTCCCGCAGACAGCTGGCCCGTATTCGTCAGCCTCTGCAAGAACGGGAAGATAATAAAGATGCGGCATGTGGAAGATTTCTGCAACCGCCGGGATGCCCTGGAACTTTACGAGGACTGCAAGGCGGCAGGATATGCCCGTATCACGGCAGTCAGCAGCCGGACTGAGGAAATCACCGCACCTGCCCTTTATAACCTGACCGGGCTTCAGAAGGATGCGAACCGTTACCATAACCTGACAGCCATACGGGTGCAGGAAATTACCCAAAGCCTGTACGAGAAAAAACTGATCTCCTGCCCGCGCACTTCCAGCCGTCTGCTGCCCGGAGACATGTATGACATGTTGCCTCCGGTTATGGAAAAGCTGCTGTCCGGCAAGGAATTCCGCCAATATGCCGGTATGATCGACCTTGCTGCAAGGAAAGGCGTAACCGGAAATCAGGACACGGCGGAGCATCATGCCATTGTCATCACCGGCATACAGCCGGGGGAACTGGACAGGGAGGAAAGGCTGGTTTACACCCTTGTTGTCGGCAGGATGCTTGAAACGTTCATGCCGCCCTGCAAGGTGGAATATACGACGGTTGAAGCGGTCTGTGCCGCACGCAAGTTCCGAATCCGTACATACCGTATTCTGGAAACGGGGTGGCTCGGTATCTTTCAGAGGGAACGGCTTGTCGCGGAAGACAACGACCTCTGTCCCGTACCCCCTGAACTTTTTCGGGAGGAGAAACTGCCGGTAACGGGATGCAGTCTTATACACAGGAAATCGCTGCCCGCTGCCCCTTATACGGATGAGGAACTGGCAGACTATATGGACAAGACCGGTCTGGGAACCGCATCCACGCGCACGAATATCATCCGTACGCTTCTGGAGCGTAAATATATCCGGTATTCGGGCAAATACATTATCCCGACCCCGAAAGGTCTTCTTTTATATGAAACGGTACGCGGAATGAAAGTGGCTGACTCCTCCCTCACCTCCGGCTGGGAAGCGGAGCTAGCACGGATTGAACGGGGAGAACTCACACAGAAAGAATTCCTGGATGGTGTATTGGAAACGGTAAATGAGGTTACCGGTGAGATTTTCCGGAAACTTTCGGAAGATGAACGGCCGCATGGTTCCATATAGACGGCTGGGCGGAAGGTACGGAACAGAAGAGGTGCAGACTGGGGTCTGTGCCTCTTTTTTTATATATGTACAAGATACGTTTTTCCGCTTTTAAGCGGCAAAGGTCTTGGATTGCCTCGTTTTTGCCGCAAGGCGGCCCCTTTCAGGGGC
>ERZ791618.933-NODE-933-length-11601-cov-2.102200_pt1 | contig 11601 bp, 8 predicted proteins | sample MGYA00510059_ERZ791618 | MGnify/ENA primary metagenome ERZ791618 (study PRJEB30046, sample SAMN00715159) | human gut metagenome | study: EMG produced TPA metagenomics assembly of the A metagenome-wide association study of gut microbiota in type 2...
CTCGAGGGTGATGTTATTCGCACCCCCTCTGGTACTGGCATTGCTGTCGTTCACCAGACGCAAGGGTTGGCCACCTTGAAGCGGATGTTGACACGTTCAATATTCTTCACCGTGCAGTCCTTCGCCACTTCGGTGGCGCGACATTTAAAGGTGGTGTGGAAAATCCCGAAACCGTCCAGGCGGACACTGTTACCGTCGGTCATCACCTGGCGCATCTGGCGCACGATGGCTTTACCGACGTGTACCACGTCCTCGGCTGACATGCTGCCCAGGGCTTCAATGTCCTGTGCGATGCGTTCAAGGTCGAAGATTTTTGCATCTTTCGATTTGCGCTTCAAGGTAAACACCATTGGAGAATCTGCATCTCCGATTTTTTTGTGGCGCTGTGTGCGCACTACTAAAGCGTTTGACATGTTGAGTAATGTTTTAGTCGTTAATAATTATTTTTTCAACGTTGATGCAACAAAGATACAGCATGAGGCAGGGGAGGAGGGACGTTAAGGGACGCTACAGGACGTTACGGGAGAATAAGGGACGATAAAGAGACATAGAGTACGGAAAAAAAGCGGGGGAACCCAAATCAAAGAGGGGGGGCCCCCTGCGTCCCCCCGGGGAAAACATTGACGATGAGTTGTACTTGTGCAGGCGTATAATGCCTGCTACCGCGCTTCATACCCGTGGCCAGCAAACGTTGTTCCAGTCCCGGAGCTGTGCGTATCCATTCGTTGAATTGCTTGACAGCGGTATGCTGGCACACCCCGCGAATGTAGCACATCGCCAGTTCGCCTTTCCCGTAGGTGCGTATCGGGAAGTGTGTATCGAGTGTGCATTCGTTTTCTTTTTCCATGTGATGATGTCCTGATTATTATTATCTTAAATTTAGTATAAATATCCTAATTTTTACCCGAATAGATAACCTTGCTCCGTTATATTTTTCAACCAGTTTTCGTGATCGAATATCGTATCTACCGGGCCTAGTTTGTCACCGTCCGGATCGTGTACGATACCCTCTTCGCAAGGCCAGTAGCGTCCGTTTATCCGGTTGTAGACAAACTTGGCGCAGGTATTGCCACTACCCAGGTGTTTGAAGCGGACTTTGTCGATGTAGACAGTAACAAGCTGTTTGGCATCTTCGCGGCTCACACAGAGGCAGTAGTCGGACATATTGCCAAAGTTGGCCGAGCCGTTGATGTCGTTCATTTCTACCCGGCGTAGTTCGCCTGTGGCGGTGCTCCGGTTCACTTTGCGAGGGTGTGCCACCAGGATTACCAGACATTTGTGCTGGATGGCGAAGCGGCTCAGTTTGCCCAGTAGCGAAGTTATGTACATCAGTTCCGTTTGTCCTGCTTCCAGTTGCTGGTCCAGACGGTTCAGCGGGTCTATGATGAGGATGCGTACACCACGGCGGTACACCAGCTGGCGAGCTTTCTCCAAAATGGTATCGACGGTGTATGCATCATTGCCCGGCAAGATGTGGGTTACGTTGTCTGCCAGCCATCCCAGTGTGTGGTTGTACAATGCCTCCGTCATGCCCGCACCAGGACCGAAATGCAGGCCAGTCAGCTTCTCGAACAGTTTGGCATGGTGGTATTCCACAGGTGAATTTTCGGGGCTGAAATAGGCAATTTTCCACTCGTGGCGAAGACAGAGCCGCAGGGCGAGTTCGTCGATAAATTCCGATTTTCCATGTCCCGGAAGTCCCGTTACCACCATGAAACGTCCGGTTTCGAAAGTACAGTTTTTGTCGAGGTTTTCCCAACCTGTGTCGGCACCGCTGCACAGTCCGTTTTCGAAGAGTATGCGCAGGTTTTCGAGGCAGTCGTTGGTGGTAAATACGCCTTCCAAGGGGACTTCTTCGGCTTGTGCCAGGGTGAACAAAAGACTGGAAACGCCATAACGGACTAAGTGTTCATTGGCATCTTTACACTCCGGACCGAAGTGTACCAGGCGGCATCGTTCGGCTCCCAACCGGCGTATGAGTTCGTGGCGCAGCAACTGTCCGGCTCCGTCTTCATCGGCGGCGATGTAGATCACTTTCTTTTGCTCGAAGTGCGTTTCTACAAACCGGTCCATCCAATTGAGGTTATTCTGCGCTCCGGCAGGCACGGAGACTACGTCTTTTCGTCCGGCACTCATGAAGGCACAGGCGTCGAACTCGCCTTCGGTAATGATGCATTCCGGAGTATCGGCAATGGCGTCGATATTATAGGGAATCAGTTCGGCACCGGTCACCATCTTGAAGTGTTTCCGACCGCTGCGATACTTGGTGTTGATGAGCACACCGTTCTCGAAGTAGTTGAAGCAGAGACAGTTCTCCATTTCGTTGCTACCCGGCAGCTTGACGCACTCTTCGGTGATGCGGAGATCGGTGAGTAACTCCTGATTAAGGCAACGGGTTTGTGTCCAGTATTTTAGCAGATTCTCGCTGTGGTTTCCCTTGGAAGGGTCATACGTGGGGCGGCGAAAGTGTGAAGGCAGTTGGTTGGCTTTCCGGAGCTGTTCACGGTGTTCCCGGCGTTGGCGTTCCTCGGCATCGTCAGGAACGTGGAGTTTGTAGCCGCAATGGTGGCAGTAACAGACTCCCTCGCTCAGGTTGACAGAGAGCGATTTGTCTCCTTTGTGGCCACGGGTATCGTTGCATTGCGGACAGATCGTTTTGATTTTGCCGCTGTTACGGCCATTGGTTTCAATGCCGTATTGGTGAAAATTTCTCATTGTTTCTTCAGTTTTTTAAAGTTCGTTTTTTTTGCATTGTTCGCTTGAGATGCCACACCTTAGTAGCTGTAATGCTACATTTAGTGAGTTGGCTTGCCACACTTGGTCGATTGTGGCGTGTGGCATTTGCTTTGCCGGAATGTGGCATCCGGAATACTGGGGTGTGGCATTTGCGCTGTCGCAGTGTGGCATCCGGAGCGTTTAAGTGTGGCCTTGCGAGCTCCAGGTATGTGTTGTTTCATTCCAAAAAGCTGTTCCGTCAGGACGTGGCGGGGCATTATCCGGGATGGGGCAGCCCAGATAGGTTCGCTTGCCGTTGATGTGCTGTTCATAGCGGTAAGGGTCGGGTGGGGCGACAGACCGTTGCTTGGCATCGAGGGTAAGGAGAGTGGCATACAGGGTTTGCGAAGTGTGCTGCCCTGCCTTCACGTAGTTGACGAAATAGCGTCGTACATCGCTGTGGTCAGAAGGTCATGCCATTTGTCGTACACTTCGATATGTTGTTTGAAGAGGTCTACAGCCGCCTTGATGTGGCGCATCAACAGTCCGCCGTAACCGCTTTGCATGCAGGCTAATTCCAACCAGGAACTCTCTTCCGTCAGGCTGTCTACCAACTCTTGCCAGGGGCGTACGGGGTGCAACGGTGGCTGTGGACGACCGGAGTCATCGCAGACGGTCAACGAATTGTTGCAGGCAACGGGAGAATTATTGCAGACGGTTGGTGAATCGTTGCAAACCGTTGGTGGATCATTGCGGACTGGGCTTGGTAAATCCTCAGCAGTAGCAGCAGCCGTTTCTTTTTCTTTTGCTGTTGCTGTTATTATATCTTTTATATTCTCTTTAAATGAGGATGTGCTTGTTTCTGAGATAGTGCTGTTAATTAGTGATTTATCTGGATTTTTAGCTTGATTTTTGAGATTATTCTTCGATGTTTTTTGCCATTTTTCGACATTTTTTGCATTGGAATCTGAGGATTCCCTGATGTTTTTTGCTGATTTTTTCTCTTTCTTTTTCACAGGATTTAGTTCTAAAGGTATGAAATATCCATCTTCGTCAATCTCGAAAAGTTGGAATTCCATGATGATTTTTTTAAGGTAGGCAAAGGGGCTTTTTTTACTGTGGCAGTAGGGGCGAAGGTAACCAAATTGTGCTCTGGGTTCGGGTAGTAATGCCAACTTTTCCTGAATCATCCAGTAAGCACCGAGACCTCTCAGTCCTTCTACTTCGAGCAAATGTTTCATTCGAGGGTCGTTCATGGCCATGAGTGAGTGTTGGAGATAAAAGTTTCTCTTCATTTTAGTTGTCTTTTTTGATTAGTACAATGTAACAGGAAGTTCTTGCGTAAAGCGGGGTTGCTTGTGGTAGCGACAACGTTTTTTTCGTAGTGTTTCCTTGTTTTGACACTGCGAAGATAAGCATTGAGAATAGCTGAAAAAGACCGATTAGGGGCAGTCTGTGTGAGTAATGAGTATTGGTTGATAGGATGTTATCGTTTCGGAAAGCCTGAAAACCGCACCTGTGTTAAATTATGTTGATTTTTGAAACTTTTTTGTTGAAACAGGGATAGAGAGGCTTCTCGGTAACTTTTTCGGTCATTTTTTAGGCTAGATAGGCCGTTATGCCTTGTCCCGCGAATGTGACAACTCACGGGGAGGCATACGGTTGTCCTACATTGTGATGCAATTTACTGCTTGGAGGGGGGATTGGACAGAAGAAGTTTAACTGCTTCTGCAGGCTCTTTTTCGAGGGGATGCTTCTGCTTGACGGCATTTTCCATCCGTACAATTTGATTTTTGATGGGTTTCAGTTCTTTCATTTCTCGGTAACTGACGTCATTGTCTTTCCTGAATAGCTTCTTTAGGTATTGTTTGAAAATTTGGCACACAACCAGGCGCTCTTCCGTGTGCGTGATGGTTCCGCAGAATGTCCACGGTTTACTGTTTTCTACTTGGATGGTTAGTTTAATTTTTTTCCATAATTATTTGTTTTAAAAAGCTGCAAAGGTAAGGTTTTTTGTGGAGAAACCTGAATAGATCAATTGCAAAATATTTATGAATATTGCTCTGAAAATTCATTTATAGCTTTATATATTGTTTCTACACTATGTCCCCAGCTATGTGTATGTGCGAAAGAGATACGCTTTTGTTCCAAATTCTTATTTAAAGATTCAGGAATGGCTACCTTGAGTGCTGCAATCCATTCGTCAGATGTTGTTGCCAGATGTGTATATTCAGCAAATATCTCACGCATAGTATGTGTAGCTGTAGCCACAATAGGCTTTCCTAAAGCAAGGTATTCATCTATTTTGAGTGGATAATTGCCATCTGTGATAGGATTGAGAATTTGCGGATTGATACAAACGTCAAAGAATTTAATATACTCAGGAAGTTCTTTCACTTCTTTACGACCAGTAAAATATACATTATTCAGTTTGTGTAACGCATGATTTTTAAAATGTTCATCTTCCGGTCCGACAAGAACAAAATTGTATTCTGGCGACTTTTGAATTATTTCGTATAGTAGTGTACTATTCAGCCGACTTTCAATAATAGCACCAGTATATCCTATAATAGGTGAAGGTATGCCTTGTAAATCTGCTGGCTTTTTGATGTCTTTTGATGCATCGTAAAGTTCAAGATCGACACCTGTATTCAACGCATGTGTGTTGGCATTCCATGGTCGTAATTGTTCGGCAAAATAGCTAGAGTTTGCCAATACAATATCTGATTGACGGACTAACGCTTCTTCACAACTAGGACCATGCTTACGCCAATAAGGAAAACCAATGACGTAATCACGTCTATAATAAATACTTATTTTAGGATGAATATATTCTTTTAAATGAAGACTCCGAAAAAGGTCGGTATCAATCAAATGGACATAATCTTTGAAACCTAAGTTTCCGGCTTGTAGCATAATCCAATTCCCAATCTTTTTACCGTTCTTCCGATTGAGACTATTGAATAACCACGTTGGTAATTGTCCAACTGAATGTATAGTGAATGGACTGTCCAATACCCATAGATTTTCTTTGATACGTCGAATAGGAGATTCACCTTGAATGACTTCAATTTGCCGACGACTGGTAGTAGTTAGTTGTCCTTTTCCGGTAGCAATTCGCACTCGTGTAGCTATATCCATTGGCGGGTTAACATAAAGAACACGATGTTGCTTTGAAATTTCAAAAGCTGTATTCTTAATGGTACTACCTATTTCAATATCCCATGATTGAAGACTGGTGATGATGAAATCCGCCATAACAGTTACATTTATAATTATGAATACTAAATTTCATTGTAAATCTTTACATACTCTTCAGCTGTATTTTTCCAAGAGAATTGTTTTACTCTTTCTAATCCATATACTACTTGTTTCTGATAGAATATCGTATCGTTTTCTAATTTTAGCATGGCATCTGCAATTTCTTGTGGATTTTCCGGGTCAATTAGAATAGCTCCTTGACCTGCTACTTCGGGCATTGCAGAAGTGTTACTCGTAATAATAGGAGTACCACAAGCCATTGCTTCTAACATGGGAATACCAAAACTTTCCCTTAAAGATGGATAGAGGAAAGTAAAGGCTGCATTGTACAGAGTTACCAAATCTTGATTGGCAATATATCCTGGGTAATATAAATATGGCTTTATTTCCGTTATACTTTCTTGTTTAAGGAGTATATCAATATATTCTTCTTTCAAGTCAGCAATAAGCAATGGACGTTTTACTTTAGATTCTTTTAAATACGATGCATACGCTTTTAATGTACGAGCTACATTTTTTTTGGAATCCGTATTTCCCAAAAAGAACAGAAAGCCTTCTTGGGGAATATATTTTTGAATAATATCTTTATCGAGCGTTTCTTGTTTTTTAAAATGTGTGCTATACCCATTATAGACGGCAGTTACTTGACTGTCAGGAAGATGTAACGCTTTACGAATACGATTACATTCGAAATTGGATACTGTGATTATTTTCTTACATTTCTTTAATATTCTGGGTACAACAAGTCGTCTATAATGCCATCCCATTTCTTGATAGAGAGAAGGGCTACGATGCTGGCGTGGCTCTAAATAAATAATGTCATGCAATGTTAATACTAGTGGCACTGAACACTGCAGTGGAGCTGTATTGGAGGTACAATGCAATAAGTCTGCTCCAATTCGATGTACTGCTCGTGGCAATGCTATCTGTTCCCATAAAGGATAGGTAGGACAACTCAACTCAATAATACTGAGATTGTCTGATTCTTGAAGGCAAGAATCTTCTCCTGGGGCAACAAATACGTAATATTCATTGCCATCTTTCCTCTTTTGTAATTCCCTTAGGGTTTCCAATATGACAAAATCCATACCATGTTTGTCACGACGAAAGATACGCTGGGCTTCAATAGCAATCTTCATGGCTTAGTTATTTTGTTTCAGTTTTTCTTTTCTTTCCTTGAAAAAGACGATTGATGTGACTGAATATAGACGCAAATATTAAAATTGGAAGTGCCCATACTGCACGTCTGAATCGTTTATTTACTTCTCCTTCAGGTAGTGCCATTAAAAAAGTTAATATATTTACAAATAATAGGGCATACCATTTGAAGCTAAGTGTCCAATCTAATGCGGTTATTATAAATGCACAAGCTATAATACAAGCTATTAGCAAGAAACGTGAAGGCAATAACCACTGAAATAATTTGTTGCAATAGTCCCATTCTCCTTTTAATAAGGCTAAAGGTAGCTTACGTATAGCAAACAAAGTACTGCTATATTGAGAACGTAACCATCCAATGCGTTGTTTCTCATAGCCTTCTGAATTTTCTTCTTTTTTGCTATAACATACGACTTCCTCTAAATATTCCGTATAAATATTTTCTTTTAACAGGGCAGTCTCCATTGCTTTACTAATATCACTACCTTTTAATGAAGGGCTTATTTTATGGAACATTGCAAAATCAAATGCCATAGCAGAGCCAATCAATGCGGAGGAGAAACCAAGGCGAGTATGCGCTTTGCGGAAAATATTATTATTGATTTCTTCACTTGTAGCATTAAGTATAGCAATACTTGTCGTTAGGTTTTCTGTCATTCGGTGAGCCTGAATTGCATCGCATCCTGAATAATATGCATTATTGAATAAATTTAAAGCATTGGGAACGATACGATTATCGGAGTTAAAAATAACGACCATATCATATTCTGCAGGAGAGTATCGTTCCATTACTTGTTGAATAGAATAGACTTTGGTGCATGTTTCTTTATCAGGAACTACAATGTTGACTGGCATTTGAAGTAGGGTAACCAGATCTTCTTCCGGTAGCTGAGTTGCTGCGACAGCAATATCATACTTCTCCCTAGGATAAAGCTGAGTATCAAGAAAATAGTTTATGGAGTTGATCACTTCTTTTCCATTACGCAACACAACAAATAGCACTAAAAATTTGTGCTTTTTTTGTGCATCAGGATAGGGATTTTTGTATTTTCCTATTGAAGCAAGTGCATAAATGAACAAATATACTACTGGGATTGCGAATAGCAAGAACAGAATAGCATCAGTCATTAGTAATGCATTATTATTCTCATCCATCCACCATTCGGGATTAAATATTGAAAAGAAGTCGTTCATATTTTTATTTATTTATTATTTACCAATGATACATTATTTATTTGTTTATCTATATAAACACCATTTAATATAAAAGCTATAAAGCATATAATTACTAAGCCGGAAGGGTGCATAGTCATTCCTCGCCCAACATATCCATTCAACCACATACCAAATACACCACATAGTAGAGCTGCAAGAATATTCTTTAATTTCTCATTTCTAATACGAAACATAATGATGTAACAACATCTCAATAGAATAATCACATTGATTGCGATGTATAGTGAAAGTCCCCAAAAACCTGTTTGCATCCATATATCTACATAAAAAGAATCTGGTGGAGTTGCTTTTTCTACTATTTGACCATTCTCTTTTACTTCTTTCATAATACGTCCTCCAATACCAGCTCCTAGAGGATAGTCTTCTAAAAAATGGGCTATCTTTTTTTGATTTTCTATACGTACATTAAATGAGGCGTCTTCTGTTGGTTTGAAAGCTGAGCGCATTCTTCTTATTAATGCATTATTGTCTCCAAATTTGTAAAAGCAAAAAAAGCAAATAAAGAGATTCCTATGCAAGCTGAAATACTCATTAATTTAAAATTCTTACTGATAAGACAATAAAGAGCAAGTCCTCCCATAGGGACAACAATTGCTCCGCGTGTTCCAGACATAAATAGGCCTAATACTCCCATTATAGCTACACTAATATAAAACAGACGTAATATTTTTTTTGATGTGTTAAAACTAACGATAGAATATACTATTGCTATCATTCCCATGTGGGAACCAAAATTACCCGCATCACTAAATATTGAAAAATAGCGAATTCCACTTTTTAACAAATGAGTTTGCCAACTTCCTGTCCTAAGCCATTCAGTTTCTGCTGCATCAAACCACCAATATTTCTGCAATAGTAATTTGATGAAAGCTGTGACTGTAAAAATACCTAAAATGATAAGAGCATTTCTCAGTATTTTAGGTTTATCTAATAATAAAGAGGCTACGACATACAGCATAGGCATTGATAGTACCCATCCACGCAATACCATGATAATGTCTGGATTATTATTCCTTGGGTTCAAGAATTGTATAAAAACAAACAAAATCCATACAATATAACTAATTGTTAATATGTTTATGGCATTAGGAAAATATATGCTCTTATTTTTTTTTGCAGCATATAATAAAATCGCCAAAAATAGAGAAACCAACAGAACGTCCAAAATAACACTCAATCCTTCTTTACGACTATATCGCATAATTGCAGTTAAATAGTAATCTACAGCAGCATATAGCAGGAAGATTAAGCGTGGACTCTGAATTCCATATACAAATATAATAGAGGCAAAGGGCAAAGCAACAATTATTGCTGCGATTAGTAACTTCTGAAGAATGATTGCATAGGCCAACGCTGCCAAACCCAAAGCAAAAAATATGTATATAATTGCTTTGGGAGGAAGTTCTTGTTGTTGGAGACTATATGCCATACTCTTCTATTATTTAACAGCTGCCTTTTTAGAGGTCAATCCTAATTGTGCTAAACGACTAACAAATGAATGAAGTGGAGTTCTAGGAGGTAATTCTCCTGTAAATGATTCTACTACTTCACGGTCTGCATTATTTAAATAGAGGAAGAATGGCACATTTTCCATAGCTTCTTTTATAGGTTGCAGAGCAGCGTTATCACTATTTCTCCATAAACGACATGCATTGGCAACTAATAAATTAACATCTGCTTGTCGTAAAGTATCTAAAGGAATACTTGCATTATTGATGGCTGGATATTCCACCAATATAATATCAGGTTCTTGTTCTGCTTCATTTCTTCTCCAAAAACTTGAAAGTTGCTGGGCATTAACATATTCCTTTGCTTCTACATCAAAATCCACACCATGTGTCACTATACGGGTTTTTATCCCTTCTGTCTCCCAATAATCTACGAAATATTTTGTAAGATAACTTTTTCCCTCACCAGATTCCATGCTGAGGAGATTGATAATGGTAGGACGTTCTTTTTGTAGATAATTATTCAACTGACGACAACTATATGCTGCTGCAAGGCGATTACATGTTTTGAGGAATCCACGGAACTTTAAATTACTAGTACCATTGAATGCTGCAATAACAGGTAATCCACTAAGGCGTTTACTGCGGAGCGGATCACGCAAAGTGCGATCAAGTAATTCTATCAATAAGAAATAGGTAACAATGAATACAATACTTCCGATAAATGCGATGAGAACATACATTATACGCTTGCGGCCATTATCTGTTAATGGATAATCAGGAGGCGATACTGTTTGCAGATTACTAGTTCCCATCTCAATATTTTTTAAACGCAGGTTTGCATCTGCAAGTCCTTTTAATTGAGTGCGGTAATTATCTTCTGCAATATTGATTGCGCGTTGTTTACGATTTACTTGGGTACCAATAGGAGACATATGACTATATTGATCAAATATATTCTTTTGGCGATTCAATAAAACTTGCAGTTGGGCTTTAGCCTTAGCTTCATCAATACAAGCTATTAACCATGCATCAACCATATCATCTATACCAACACCCTCTTTAGAAAAATTATATTCATTTAGATTGTCAGATAAGTGACTAATATTTTCTTCGGCTTTTCGTAGTTTTATTTTATCCTCATAAAGTTTTGGATTATTTTCTTGTGATTGATCAGAAGTGAAAATTTCACGTTCCATAATACTTTGGTTTAAAGTACTGACTTTTTCTAATTCTTGCAATAAATTTGTATTGCTACGGATGATTTGAGCACGAATATCCATTTTTTCTTCTAACATCCTACGTCGTGCTATAGCAGATTCGTAAGCTTTCTCTACATCCTCTAAACGGTCTTCTACTTCATAACGTGTTATAGCTAAGGCCTTTGTTTCTTCTGGATAATTAATAACGCGTTCTTGCACATTATAGTTCATTAAATCATCCTCTTCTCGATTCAATGCTTGCTTAGTAATACGTACTTGTTCTTCAAAATACGCGATAACATCATTTGTAGCTTTAAAGCGTAAGATCTCATAAGCTTTGATTAGCTCGTCGATCAAAATACTAACCGTTTGCTGCGTGATACCAGGATCTGCTGAAGTATAAGTAATATTCAAAATATCACTGCTCCCTGCACGTTTTACTTCGATTTTATTGAGTGCATTAGCACTATAAAATGCTACAGGACGGTTGAACATAGAATAGACGAAATTATTTGCTTGTTCTTTTCGATAAGTAGTCAAATTTGCTATTGTTTTTTCCACACTCTTACAATTAGTGGATC
>ERZ791618.938-NODE-938-length-11565-cov-4.273588_pt1 | contig 11565 bp, 10 predicted proteins | sample MGYA00510059_ERZ791618 | MGnify/ENA primary metagenome ERZ791618 (study PRJEB30046, sample SAMN00715159) | human gut metagenome | study: EMG produced TPA metagenomics assembly of the A metagenome-wide association study of gut microbiota in type 2...
CCCTCTTTTCTGTCACTTGACAGGCATGGTATACTAACATGGAGATCATATGGAAACACGAGGATACGGATATGGAAGTCACACAGGGCGCACCGTTTGAGAGCTTTGGCCTGTCAGAGGCCACCATGCGCGCCATTCGCAATAAGCACTATACCGTCAGCACGCCGGTACAGGCCGGCTGCATCCCGCCCATGCTGGCCGGGAAGGACGTCATCGCAAAAGCACCCACCGGCACCGGTAAGACCATGGCCTTCGGCATTCCCATCATTGAGCGCATCGACCCCGAGAGCGAGGCGGTGCAGGCCGTCATCCTGGCCCCCACCCGCGAGCTGGCCATGCAGATCACCGACGAGATGCGGGATATCGCCGTGTGCCACGAGGGCGTGCGCCTGGTCTGCCTCTACGGCGGCCAGCCCATCGGCAAGCAGATCGACGCTCTGAAGCGCCGTCCCCAGATCGTGGTGGCCACCCCGGGCCGCCTGTCCGACCATATGAAGCGCCGCACCGTCACCCTGGGTCAGGTGCAGACCGTGGTGCTGGACGAGGCGGACCGGATGCTGGACATGGGCTTTATCCATGATGTGACCCGGATTCTGGACAAGATCCCCCATCGGAAGAATCTGGGCATGTTCTCCGCCACCATCTCCCGGGAGGTCATGGACATCTCCTGGGTGTATCAGCGGGACCCGGAGGAGATCACCGTCCAGGCCACCCGGGAAAACAAGCCCGATATCCTGCAATACCGCATCGAGGTGCCGTCTGACAAGAAGGTGGACGCCATCGCCTCCATCATCCGCGCCCAGCAGCTAGACCGGGTCATCTGCTTCTGCAACACCAAGGGCTCCACCGAGCGGCTGACCAAGTTCCTGCAGCTGCGGGGGCTGGACGCCCAGTGCATCCACGGCGACATTCCCCAGCGCAAGCGGGAGGAGGTCATGGCCCGGTTCCGGGACGGGGAGCTTCATGTGTTCGTGGCCACGGACGTGGCCAGCCGGGGCATCGACGTGGACGACGTGGACGCGGTGTTCAACTTCGAGGTACCCGAGGAGAATGAGTACTACATCCACCGCATCGGCCGCACCGGCCGGGCCAAGAAGCACGGCGTGGCCTATACCCTGCTGTCGGACTTCCCCTCCCGCATGCGGCTGGACGACATCGCCCGCAACACTCGCAGCCAGATCATCCCCGCCACCCTGGAGGAGGACGGCCGGGTGACTCCTGCGGAGCCCAAATCAAAGTAAGGAGCGTGGCCCCTATGAAACGACGGATACGGTACATGGCCCTGTTGCTGGTGCTGTGCATGCTGGCTCTGACCGGCTGCGCCCAGCCGCGGGACACCATGACCCTGCGGGTGTGCCTGGACGCCGCCCCGGCCACCCTGGACCCCGCCATGGCCTCCTCCGATGCCGAGCGCACGGTGGTGGCCCACCTGTTTGAAAACCTCATGAAGCTCTCCCGGGGGGAGGACGGCGGCATCCAGCCGGTTTACGCCGCCGCCAAATCCTACACCGTGGAGGACAACCTGGACGGCACCGAGACCTATACCTTCACCCTGCGGCAGAACGTCCGCTGGTCCGACGGGCAGACCGTCACCGCCCACGACTTTGTCTATGCCTGGCAGCGGCTGGCGGACCCGGCCACCGCCTCCCCCCATGCGGCTCTGCTGAACATGGTGGCGGGCTTTGACCAGGTGCAGGCCGAGCAGGACGGAAGCCTTCTTCAGGTGTCCGCCCCGGACGACTTCACCTTCGTGGTGAAGCTCTCCTACAAGTGCGCCTATTTCCTGACGGATGTCTGCGCCGGGACGGCCACCATGCCGGTGCGCAGCGACGCGGCGGAGCGGGAGGACTGGTCCCTGCACTCCGAGACCCTGCTGACCGACGGCCCCTATCGGGCCACCGGCTGGGACGAGACGGACCTCACCGCCCAGGCGGCCGACGGGTACTATGATGCCCGCCGCCTGGGGCCGGACGTGCTGGAGTTCCGGTTCGAGACGGACGGCCAGGCCCGGGCGGACCTGCTGTCCGGCGGCGACGTGGACTTTGCTATGAACCTGCCGGAGGGCGACACCTCCGATCCCTATCCCCAGACCACCCTGCTGCTGCTGAACCAGCGGACCGGCAGCCTGGAAAGCGAGTCCCTGCGCCGGGCCCTGGCCCTGGCCATCGACCGGAACGCGCTGACGGAGGACCAGCCTCTGGACCCCGCCCAGGGCATTGTCCCTCCGGGGCTGCGCAACACCATGGGCGGCGATTTCCGCCAGGGCAGCGGCAGTCTCATCGACAATGAGCCTGATAACTACGAGGCCCTGTGCCAGCAGGCCAAGACCCTGCTGGAGGAGGCAGGCGGCGTGAAGGCCGCCGGGCAGATCACCCTGCTGTATGACAGCACCGACGAGACGGCAGCCCAGACAGCCGCCGCCGTCCAGGACGCCTGGAAGCAGAAGCTGGGGCTCATCGCCATCCTGCGGGGGGCCACGGCCCAGGAGCTGGCGGACGCCCTGAACCAGGGCGAGTTTATGGTGGCCCTGACCACCGTCACCGCCGACCGGGGCGACGCCTCGGGCCTGCTGTCCCTGTGGGAAAGCGGCAATGGGTACTTCTATTCCACCGCCTATGACATGCTGCTGCGGGCGGCGGACGCCTCCGGCCATGTGGAGGTCCGGGACGCCTATCTGGAGGACGCGGAGGCCATGCTGGTGGAGGACGGCTGGGTCATCCCCCTGTACTATGTCCACCGTCACAGCGGCCTGGCCCAGCAGCTGACGGCCCCGCTGTACGACGGCGCCGGCGTGTACCGGTTCTCCGCCGTTGTGCGCCAGACGCCGCAGTAAACCACAGGATTCGGGAGGAAGCATCATGAAGGAAACCGTACTGCTTACCGGCGGAGCCGGGTTCATCGGCTCCCACATCGCGGTGGAGCTGCTGCAGCGGGACTATGACGTGGTCATCGCCGACGACCTGTCCAACAGCAGCCCGGACGTGCCGGAGCGCATCGAAAAAATCACCGGCCGGGCCCCGGTGTTCTATCGGATGGACGTGTCGGACCGGCAGGCCCTGGACCGGGTGTTCCGGGCCCATGACATCGCCGCGGCGGTGCACCTGGCCGGATACAAGGCCGTGGGCGAGTCCGTGCAGAAGCCCCTGGCCTATTACCGCAACAATCTGGACACCACCCTGGCCCTGCTGGAGGTGATGGCGGACCACGGGGTCCACCGGCTGATCTTCAGCTCCTCCGCCACGGTGTACGGCAATGCGGAGGCCCCCTGCCGGGAGGATATGTCCACCGGCGGCTGCACCAATCTCTACGCCTGGACCAAGCTGATGATCGAGCAGATCCTGCGGGACGCCGCCAAGGCGGACCCTTCTCTTGCGGCGGTGTGCCTGCGGTACTTCAACCCCGTGGGGGCCCACGAAAGCGGCCTCATCGGCGAGCTGCCCAACGGCATCCCCAACAACCTCATGCCCTATATCACCCAGACCGCCGCCGGTATCCGCCGGGAGCTGACGGTGTTCGGCAACGACTATCCCACCCCTGACGGCACCGGCGTCCGGGACTATATCCATGTGGTGGACCTGGCCCGGGGCCATGCGGCGGCTCTGGACTACTCCCGGAGCCATCCGGGCTGGGAGGCCATCAACCTGGGCACCGGACGGGGCAGCAGCGTGCTGGAGATCGTGGAGACCTTCCAGCGGGTCAACGGCGTGGCGGTGCCCCACCGCATCGGCCCCCGCCGCCCCGGGGACCTGCCCACCTGCTATGCCGCCACGGACAAGGCCGCCCGCCTGCTGCACTGGCACGCGGAAAAGAACCTGGCGGATATGTGCCGGGATTCCTGGCGCTGGCAGCAGAGCCAGCAGTGACCCCATCTGTTCCCGGGCCGGTATAGGCGCTGCCTGTACCGGCCCGCAGCGCTTTCAAAAAAGGAGAATTTTGCTATGCCCATTCGTTCCAGGGCCGCTGCTGCGGCCGTGCATATCCTGACCGCCCTGTGCGCCGCCGTGGGGGTGGTGCTGCAATGCGGCTTCTTCGGCGGAAGGCTGAACCTGGCCGCCCTGCAATACTTCACCCTGATGAGCAACATCCTGTGCGCCGTGTATTTTGCCGGAGCCGCCGTCCGCACCCTCCGCCGGGGGGACACCTGGCTGCCGGTGTGCAAGGGAGCCCTGGTGATGGCCATGGCCATCACGGGCATCACCTTCCACCTGTTCCTGGCCGCCGGGGACTTCAACATGGGCCCCACCCAGCTGATTACCAACCACCTGCTCCACACCGCCGCCCCGCTGCTGACGGTGCTGGATTGGCTGCTGTTTGACGAAAAGGGGCACTATCGCCGGTTTGAACCCTTCCTGTGGGGTATTTTCCCGGCGGCCTACTTCGTATACACCATGATCCGGGCCCGGGTCAGCAACTTCCGGTTTTACAACGGCTCGCCGTACCCCTACCCCTTCATGGACGTGGACGCTCTGGGCTGGGGCAAGGTGCTGCTGATCTTCCTGGCCATGGCCGCAGCCTTCCTGGCCCTGGGCTATGTGCTGGTGTGGATCGACCACCTCCTGGCCCGGCGGCAGAAGCGATGACCGGCCGCGGAGACCCGGCCCGGGATATGGAGGCCGCCCGGGCCATCGCCCGGCAGGCCGCCGCCCTGGGAGGCCGGGCCTACTATGTGGGGGGCTTCGTCCGGGACCGCCTGCTGGGCCGGGAGAACACCGACGTGGACATCGAGGTCCACGGCCTGACTCCCAGCCAACTGGAGGAGATCTTAGACGGCCTGGGCGGCCGCCTGGAAATGGGGGCCAGCTTCGGGATCTACGGCCTGAAGGGCTATGGCCTGGACATTGCCATGCCCCGGCGGGAGCGGGCCATTGGCCGGGGCCACCGGGATTTCGACGTGACCGTGGACCCCTTTCTGGGCACGGAGCAGGCCGCCCGGCGGCGGGACTTCACCATAAACGCCCTGATGGAGGACGTGCTGACCGGCCGGGTGCTGGACCATTTCCACGGTGTCCGGGACCTGCGCCGGGGCGTGCTGCGGCATGTGGATGACCGGACCTTTCCGGAGGACCCTCTGCGGGTGCTGCGGGGGGCCCAGTTTGCCGCCCGGTTCGGGTTCACCGCGGCCCCGGAGACCATCGCCCTGTGCCGGGGCATCGACCTGTCCGCCCTGCCGCCGGAGCGGGTGGAGGGGGAGCTGCGCAAAGCCCTGCTTCAGGCGGAGCGCCCCTCGCTGTTTTTCGAGACTCTGCGGGACATGGGGCAGCTGTCCCACTGGTTCCCGGAGGTGGAGGCCCTGATAGGCGTGCCCCAGGAGCCGAGATATCACCGGGAGGGGGACGTCTGGACCCACACCATGCTGGTGCTGGACCAGGCGGCGGCTCTGCGCAGCCGGGCCCAGCAGCCCTTTCCCTTCATGCTGGCAGCCCTGTGCCACGATCTGGGCAAACCGGCCGCCACCGAGTATGTCCGGGGCCGCATCCACGCCTATGACCACGAGTCGGCGGGGGTACCCCTGGCGGACGCCCTGGTGCGGCGCATCGTGGGGGACAAGGCGGCAGCGGCCTATGTGCGGAATATGGTGCAGCTGCACATGAAGCCCAACGCCCTGGTGGGGGCCGACGCCTCCGTCAAGGCCAGCAACCGGATGTTTGACCAATCACTGGAGCCAGAGGACCTGATCCTTCTGGCCTCGGCAGACGGCCGGGGCACCCATAGCCTGTGGCCCTGGGAGGATACGGAGCCCTGGCTGCGGCAGCGCCTGGCCCTGTACCGGGAGCTGATGGCCCGGCCCCAGGTCACCGGGGCGGACCTTATCGCCGCCGGTCTCACGCCGGACAGCCGCTTCCGGGAGCTGCTGGCCTATGCCCACAAGCTCCACCTGGCGGCGGTGCCCCGCGACAGCGCCCTGAAGCAGACCCTGGCCTATGCCCGGAAGCTCCGCGTCACAGAAAATTAACTTGCAAAAGAACCCCTCCTGTGGCATGATAAACAAGATATGTTATCATGCCGCAGGAGGGATTTTTATATGCGCATCACCGTCATCGGCTGCGGGCGCTGGGGCTCGCTGATCGCCTGGTATCTGGACCGCACCGGCCACGCCGTCACCCTGTATGGCCGCCCCGGCTCCCGGCATATGCAGCGCTTTCTTGCCACCCGCCGCAACGACCTGCTGGAGCTGCCGGAAAGCATTCAGCTGTCCACGGACCTGTCCTGCGTCCGGCAGGCGGAGATCGTGGTGATCTCCATCGGCTCCCAGGGGCTCCAGGGCCTGATGGACCAGCTGCGGCCCCTGGCCCTGGGGGATAAGATCTTCGTTTTGTGCATGAAGGGCCTGGAGCAGGGGACAGGCCGCCGCCTGAGCCAGATCGCCCAGGAGAATCTGGACCCCTCCAACGCCGTGGCGGTGTGGCTGGGCCCGGGCCATGTGCAGGAGTTTTACCGGGGCATCCCCAACTGCATGGTCATCGACAGCAGCCGGGAGGACGTGAAGCGCCTGCTGGTGCAGTCCTTCTCCAGCGACCTGATCCGCTTTTACTACGGGGAGGACCTCATCGGCAATGAGGTAGGGGCCGCCGCCAAAAACGTGGTGGGCATCGCCGCCGGATTTCTGGACGGCAAGGGCCTGTCCAGCCTGAAGGGGGCCCTGATGAGCCGGGGCACCCGGGAGGTGGCCCGTCTCATCCAGGCCATGGGCGGCAGCCAGCTTTCGGCCTATGGGCTGTGCCACCTGGGGGACTATGAGGCCACGGTGTTCTCCCGGTACAGCCACAACCGCCAGTTCGGCGAGTCCTTCATCCGGGGGGAGACCTATACGGACCTGGCGGAGGGGTACTACACCGTGGAGGCCCTGGTGCTGCTGGGGGAGCGCTATGGCGTGGAGCTGCCCATCTGCCAGGCGGTGCACCGCATTCTCTACTGCGGCGCGGACCCCATGGCGGAGCTGCGCACCCTGCTGGACCGGGACCTGACCCGGGAATTCGGCGAATCCTGAAAAAATCAGCTGGCTGCCCCCCGCAGCCAGCTGATTTTTTGCCCTTCCGGGCTTTATGCTTCTTCCCCGCTGAGCTTTCCGTCCTGCATACGCAGCCGGATATCGGCGGCCTCGGCCACCTGGGGATCGTGGGTCACCACGATGACGCAGCGCTCCTCCTGGTGGGCCAGCCGCTGGAGGGTTTCCACGATCATCCGCCCGTTGTCGCTGTCCAGACTGCCGGTGGGCTCATCGGCCAGGATCACCCGGCTGCCCGCCGCCAGGGCCCGGGCGATGGCCACCCGCTGCTGCTCGCCGCCGGACAGCTGATTGGGCAGCTTCCGGAAATACGACTCCCGGATGCCCATATCCGTCAACCGCTGCCGGGCCAGCTCCAGGGCCTTTTCCTTGTCCATTTTCTGCAGCCGCAGGGGATAGCACACGTTTTCCTCCGCCGTCAGCAGCGGAAACAGGTTGAAATCCTGATAGATCACCGACACCGTGTCCCGCCGCAGGGCGCTGCGGTCCATGAGCCGGATGGGCTGCTCGTCCAGGGTGATCTCCCCCTCCGTGGGCAGCTTCAGCCCCGCTAAAAGGCTCAGCAGCGTGGATTTGCCGCTGCCGGAGGCCCCCATGATGGTGTACAGGGTCCCGTCATGGAAGGTATAGCTGACGCCGTCCACGGCGGTGACCCGCTGATACTTCCCGGCATAGGTATAGGTAACGTTTTGCAGCTGGATGTTCATATTTATTCCCTCCCCAGATTTGATTCCAGAAACTTTCGCCGCATGGTCAGAAGATACGCCAGGGCCGTGCCCGCCAGGTTCATCACCCAGAAGCCCGCCACCGGCCCCCAGGCCGGGGCCGTCCGGAAGGCCAGCCAGAAGCCCCCTGCGCCGATGATCACCCCCAGCAGGCTGAGGATGCCGTGCTCCGTCAGGGCCCACACTAAGATGCTGCCCCGGCTCTGGCCCAGGATGAACTGCAGCTTCAGCTCCCGGCTGCGGTGGCGCAGCAGCAGGATGCTGAACACCGCCCCCACTCCGAAGGAGGCCAGCCCCAGCAGCCACGACACCAGCCCCAGCAGCCGCTGGTTCTGCTGCAGCTGCTCCACGGTTTTCACCAGCACGTCGTCATAAATGGCCAGGGCGAAGGGATAGGTGCGGTACAGCCGGGACCCCTCCCAGGGCACCGGGGTGCCGTCCTTGGTGGGGGCCACGAAATAGCGGCTGGCGTACCCGTCCCAGAACTCGCCGATCTTCCGGTTGTCCGCCATGGCGGCGGACAGACTGTCCAGCGTCAGACCGCCGTAGGTCTCCTCGCACAGCTGCCGCACCACCCACCAGGAGCAGTACAGCCGCCCGGACCCGCCGGTATAGGTCCCCGCCGCCAGGAAGCGGTGCTGGATATTGTCCCCCTCCACCCCGGTGAACTCCAGGGTCACATAGCCGTCCCCGTCCACCAGATGCGCCTGCTCCTCCGGCAGCAGCAGGGAGAAGCCCCGCCCCCGGAACATATCCTCGCCGAAGCCCTCCCGCCAGATGACGGTGCAGCCCGAGGAGGCCAGCAGGGAGCTGTCCGCCTTCAACCCGGTGACGCCGCTGAGGGTCAGCCGGTCCTGGCCGCCGGGGGTGGTGCAGTACACCGTGGACCGCACCTGCACATCCCGGACATAGGGGGCGAACAGGTCGTTGTCCTGGAAATTGCCGTAGGTCTTTTCCCCGTCGAACAGCCGCAGCACCCAATCCGGCAGGTTCAGCTGGTCCGACTGGGTCCCCGTGAGATTGGTGACGCTGCACCGGACCTCCAGATTGTCATAAACCTCCTCAATGCGTGCGGCCATCTGGGCCCGGGACCGCTGGAGCATACACAGGGCCAGGGAAAACGCCAGGGCCGTCAGCACCACCACCAGGCACAGGCTGGTGCGCTTGCGCATCTGCTTGAAAAAATAGGGCGTCATAGGCGGTCCTCCTTTCGCCTTTTGATTTGCTTATTCCGCCTTGCGGATACCCCGGCGTGCGGTGGATACGCTGACCAGGGCGATCACCGCCAATGCGATGGCCAGGGCCCCGGCGCACAGGGCCACGGTCTGGCCGACGGACACCTTCAGCGTCAGATCAGAGCCGGTCAGGGCCTGGATTTTGTCCGTGGCCCAGGACATACCGGGGATGCTGACCGCCAACGCGATGATTGTCCCCGCCAGGGCCATCAATGCCGAGGGCGTCCAGATTTGTCCCGCAATATCCCGGCGTTTTGCACCCAGTGTCCACATACGCAGGGCGGTTTTCCCCTCCTGCATGGGAAGCAGTACGCAATAGGCCGCTAAAACCACCGCCCACAGGGCCAGGCCCACCAGAAGCACCGTCCGGGACACCCTGGTATAGCCGTCCAGACTCTCCACAATATCGCTGTACCCCTGGTCGTAATACGTCACCGCGCCGCCCAGCTCGTTTTCCGCCAGCCGGGCCTCCATCTGGTCAATGGTGCCGTTTTGCAGAATCAGGCTGGACCACACGCCATAGTTGCCGTAAACCGTCTGGCAGGTGACGCTTTTCTCCGGCACAAACACGCTGTTGGGGGTGAAGCTGGTGGGGGTAGTCACCCACTCGTTGCTCTGGCGATACAGACCGATGATGGTGTATTCCGTCTCCTGCTGAAAGCCCTGGTCCGGCAGATAGCAGGAGGGCCGGGGGTTATATTCGTGTATGTAGGAATACCGCAGGTCCTGGTCGTATTCATACAGGGACAGCGGCAGAACGTCCCCCACGTTCAGGCCGTTTTCCCGGGCCAGGGACTCGGAGACCAGGCACACCGCCGCCCCGGAGTCGTACTCCGCCTGGGAGATGCTGCGGCCCTGGGTGACCATAGTGGTCCCGGCGGCGAAATCCGCCAGAGCCTCTAAGTGATTCACCGCCAGCACCGGCACGCTGTGGCTGCTGACCCGGACGGACTCCATGGCCTTCTGCCAGGTGGGGGAGGAGGCAATCATCTCCTCCGCCGTGACGCCCTCCGGCAGAATGGTGAAGGAAGCCAGGTCATAATCCGTGTCATAGGCAATGACCCGCTGAACGGTCCACTCCCATTTCTGTTCCTCCACATTCCACTGCTCATCGTATAACGTCCAGGGCTGGGAGCAGTCATCGACATTGAAGGCAATGGTGTTCAGTCGCCGAAGGTCTATGGTGGACTCATTGCCGGTGACGGGGTCCTTATACAGGGGCGCATCGTCCGGCCAGGGATTTCCCTCGCCGTCCGTTATGGTGATGGCGGTGGTGCGGTCGGCATAACGGATCATGTTGTTCTCAATATCCAGGCTCCGGGGGTCCACCTCATAGCCACTGAGTCTCAGGTCCTCCGCAATGAGGCAGCGCTGCTCGAAATCCAGGTCGCGGTAATTGTGGGTAAACACCAGGATCCGCTGTCCGGCCTGCAGCGCCTTGCCCGCCGCATCCGACTCGCCGGTGATCTGCAAATAAAAATTTGCGTTCCGGCCGGTGGGGTCGTTCCAATCGCCGCTCATGGCTTGCACTCCCAGCACCTTGCCGGAGACGACCCAGTTGAAAAAAGCGCCTGTATCATACTCTCTGGGATAATAGACCCTCTCCTCCCCCACCTCCGTGATCTCGATCTCCAGGATGGCGAAGTTATAGGGGACGTCCTCATCGTTATCAATGCGGGTGTCGGAGCTGTCAACGTCCATTTGATAAAATGTGGTCAGCGGCGTGAGCTTCGGACTGTACCCCCCGGCCAGGCTCATGGCGGCCTGACCACGGATGATGCTCCAGCCCTTCTGGGCGGTCTCCTTCAGAAACTCGTTGGCTTCGTATGTGGGGCCAATGTCCTCGTATACTATGTCGCCGCTGGACACCAGCTGCCGTTTCCCGCCGGTGACCACCGCCACGGTGGTATAGGTCTCCTCCACCCCGGCCCGGGTCTGGACCGCCGCCCAGAACTGCCCCCCGGACAGGGCCAGGATCACCCCCGCCAGGGCCAGCAGCAGTGCGCCGAAGGCCGCCTTCACCGGCCGCCGGGTCAGTTGGTGCATGGGATTCATAGAAACAGCTCCTTTCGCATCGGTCAAATGGGTGCAGAAAAGACTACTTATGATAAATCATATACGGAGTTTATCATAAGTAGCCCTGCCTGTCAAGCCTTAGTTTTCATAGAGACGGCTCATACCGCCACCGGGGCGGAGCCGATCACCCGCAGATTGCGGCACACCAGAACAGAACAGCCCTCCGGCAGCTCCAGCCGGACCGGGAACGTGTGTTCCTTCTCGGCGTCTGCGTAGCCGCAGTTATGACACCGGATGGTCATCTGCCAGTGCCGGGTCTGCAGCCGGGGGCCGTCATCCGTGTACCAGACGGCGGTGGATGCGTAATAGTCGTGGGGACAATAGACGGCGGAAGCGGGGACGATCAGGGACAGGGACATGGCCGCCGCCAGGGCCAGGCCCAGAAGGGTCTTGCTGCATTTTTTCATGGCGGGTCGCTCCTTTCGGCTCTCGTTGTGCCGGACACATAAATAGGAAAAAATAAGAATAAAAAGAATAAGAGGGTGGGCGGGGGGGCGGTGCCCGCCCCCCCCCCCCGACGAGC
>ERZ791618.943-NODE-943-length-11542-cov-1.520850_pt1 | contig 11542 bp, 14 predicted proteins | sample MGYA00510059_ERZ791618 | MGnify/ENA primary metagenome ERZ791618 (study PRJEB30046, sample SAMN00715159) | human gut metagenome | study: EMG produced TPA metagenomics assembly of the A metagenome-wide association study of gut microbiota in type 2...
TGGGTCTCGCTTTGTTTTTGAACAAAATAGATTTTCGTTCTCTTTTGAAGTACTAACTCCCAATCTGTCATAGCCATGTCACAACAAGTATTTGTTCCATTTCTTCTGACACTGTTTGCCGGTATATCCACCGGCATAGGCAGTGCCATTGCTTTTTTCGCCAAACGCACCAACACGTCGTTTCTTTCTCTATCGCTGGGCTTTTCGGCGGGAGTCATGATTTATGTATCGTTTGTCGAACTGTTTACCTCTTCTGTGCAAACACTTGTGGAGATGCACGGCAAATCGAAGGAACGTTTTATGCCACGCTCTCTTTCTTCGGGGGTATCGTGTTGATATTGCTCATCGACAAGCTAATTCCTCGCTACGAGAATCCGCATGAAATGCACCGGGTGGAAGAAATGAGTGAAAAAGCGAAAATACAATTAGACGTGAAGCCCAAATTGCTACGTGTTGGCATGGTAACAGCCTTGGTGCTGGCTATCCACAATTTCCCGGAGGGTATGGTTACGTTTCTTGCTGCCCTAAAGGATGTGAACATTGCCATACCCATTGCCATCGCCATTGCCATACACAACATACCGGAGGGTATTTCGGTATCCGTTCCTGTTTTTTACGCTACAGGCAACCGCAAGAAAGCCTTTTGGTTCTCGTTTTTGTCTGGATTGGCAGAGCCGGTGGGAGCCGTCATAGGCTATCTCGTGCTGGCTCCGTTCCTCGACGACAATGTGTTCGGCATCATCTTCGGCATGATTGCTGGCATCATGGTATTTATCTCGCTCGATGAGCTGTTACCCGCAGCTGAAGAATACGGTAAGCACCACCATGCCATCTACGGTTTGGTGGTAGGCATGGCGGTCATGGCACTAAGCCTGCTGATGCTGGGTTAGCAAGAAGAAGTAATATAGAAACAATAAATAAAAAACAGAAAAAGATATGCATACATCTCACACTTACCACTGTCATGAGCACGATGCTCACAAAGAGCATACTCACGGGCGTATATTTTTTAGGTATCGCGCACAGCAAATAATAGACATATCATATTAGTAAGAAAAGACTTAAAAACAAAGAATAATTATGAGCATAATAAAAAACATCTTTCAAAACTTCCGCAAACCCAAGAATAGCTTTATGGGCAGGTGCATTGTGAAAATGATGAACCAAGGGCATAACCGGATTTCTCTTTGGTGCATTGACAACTTCGTAAAACTTTCCGGTGGCGAAACGGTGCTCGATATCGGTTGTGGCGGTGGGCAAAACGTAGCTAATTTCATCAAACGAACTCATGGATTAGTTTGCGGCATGGATTATTCACCCACGTGCGTGGACATTGCGAGTCGCAAGAACAAGGCGGCTATCAGTCAGGGACGAGCATCTATAGTAGAGGCGAATGTTTCAAACATTCCTTTTGACGATAACCGCTTCGATATTGTAACCGCTTTCGAAACTATCTACTTTTGGAATGATATAGTGGAAAACTTCAAGGAAGTATTGCGTGTATTGAAACCCGAAGGAGGTTCTACATCTGCAACGAGGCATGCAGCGAGGAAGGCAATGAAAAGTGGGTGAGGAATATCGACCTGCGCATTTACTCACCCATAGAAATACAAAGAATGCTGGAACAAGCGGGATTTATAAATGTGACCTACGACATCTCGCCGGAGAGCCAATCGCAACGAATATGCGTGCAAGCGACAAAACAACCGATGATGAAACCAATAGACAGATGAGCATCAATAAATATACCCCGATACATCGGGTTCTGACTACCTATCCGCAGTTGATTCATCGACTGGTGAAACGAGACAGTCGTTATGTTTCTTTAATCAATCCTGTATCAACTTGTACGTTGGGGCATTGCACTACTATTGAGAGCATTGCCTTTACAGTAGGAGACGATATGGAGACTCTTCTCACATACCTCAAAGGAGAAATGGAACGAGAAGATATACAGTTCAAATATTGAAAATTACTACTAATAACTGCCCGAAAGGGCACAAAACAATATCGATTTATGCTTATACTTTATAACAAAGCAGCCCGCAAAAATCTTTCCAAGCCGAAGGAAGCTGCCAAATGGTATCCCGTGCTACGTTCTACGGGTATGTTGAAAGAACGTGAAGTGCCCAAACTCATTGCTGACAAAACGACACTCAACCCCAAAGAGGCGATCGCCAGAATAGAGTTTAAGGATGTTGAGGTACTTACACAAAAAGTAACCGAAGGAAACTCTTCAGGTACAACTCCTATAGTCGTTTCCACGCCGGAAGCTCCCGATCCCACCGGTTACGGAGAAACCAACAATCATATAAATAAACAATGAAACAGAAAGTACTATTTTCTCTATTGATACTGATGCTCATGAGCATCAGTGTATCCGCCCAAACAGGTGGGGGGCGGATTGCGGGCGTGGTCATCGACAACACTGACGAAGATCCACTGCCCGGAGCAACCCTCTTTATTGAGGAACTGAAAAAGGGCGATGTAACCAACAAATATGGCGAGTTCTCTTTTTCAGACATTCCTTTCGGTACTTATACATTCACCGTGAAGTTTATGGGCTATCAAACAGCAGTCCAAAAAGTAACCGTAAGTAAAGAGAATGTAAAGAAAACTATTATCCGCCTGAAAGCCGAAGTCAAATCGCTGGACGAAGTGGTGGTGATGGGCAAAAGTGAAGCCCGCAAGATTCGGGAGCAAGCCATGCCGGTAACGGTTTACAGTATGAGCCAGTTACAAGGTACAGTAAATAGCGTAGAAGATATTCTGACTAAGACCGTAGGCGTAACCATTCGTTCGCAGGGAGCAGTAGGCAGTGCCTCGCGTATCTCTGTTCGCGGCTTGGAAGGCAAGCGTATTGGATTCTTTATAGACGAAGTACCGATGAACGATAATTCCGATTTCATCGACATCAACGATATACCCATCGACATGATTGACCGCATTGAAATATATAAAGGTGTGGTTCCAGCCAAGTTCGGTGGATCTGCCGTGGGGGGTGCTGTAAATATCGTGATTAAAGAGTATCCACCTCGTTACTTGGATGCTTCGTATTCGTTCGGTAGCTTCAATACACATAAAGCAAGTAGCGTCTTCAAGCGGAATCTGGTCAAACAAGGAATAGAGTTGGGGGCAGCGTTGTTATACACCCATTCTGATAATGACTATCGTATGGAATTGCCTCAGAACAAAGGTAAGTTCATAAAACGCGACCATGACAAATTCAACCAATCGGGGGGAGGGATATCGATGAAAGCCCGTAAATGGTGGTTCGATCAGATGGAGTTTGAACTTGAATTTATCCGAAACAGCAAGCAGATACAAGGCGTGGTAGAGAACATACGCTCTGCCGAAAGTAGTGCCGGAGCTTACAACTTCGCCATTGATTTACAGAAAGACAATTTCCTACTCAATGGACTTGACTTCAGTAGCGGCACGGGCTATGCCTATTCTCAATACAACTTTGTGGATACAGCTAGGCTTCGCTACGACTGGGATATGAATCCTTATCCGCCTGTTTCGGCTTACGGAGGAGAAATAGGAGTTTTACCCTCTGACATGAAAATGCGTAAGCATACCGTGGGAAATAAGACCAATCTCAATTACATCATCAATGACCGGCACTCCATCAACCTCAACTCATTATTCAAATGGGCATTGGGGAAGCCCTCCGATCCGTTGTTGGATAAAGCGGTGGGGCGACAGATAAACTTCGACTCACACATGACGAGCTGGGTATTAGGCTTGGGTTACGACTATAAATCCCCCAATGACAAATTCCTCAACTCGCTGACGGGTAAGTATTATTACTATTCCATGAATACGAAAATAGGAGATGTTTGGAATTCCGTACCCAAAGAAGTGGATATGCAGCAGCACGATTGGGGTGTAAGTGAAGCCTTGCGCTACCGCTTCACCAAAGAGTTGTTGGGGAAAGCCTCCGTAAGCTATGATGTACGACTACCGACAGATGCCGAACTCATTGGCGACGGCTTCCTTATTGCTCCTTCGGGCGACTTGAAACCCGAAAGAGGAACTAACGCTAACATCGGATTGATGTACGATAAAAAGATTGGTTCCGGATTGTTGCAGGTGGAGGTAAACGGATTCTTCTCTTACCTGCAAGATATGATACGCTATACGCGCAACTTCGTGCAGGGCAGATACACTAATTTCGGTGAGATGCGTACCTTCGGTGTAGAGGCAGAAGTCAAAGCAGATGTTACACGCTGGCTTTACGGATATGTAAATGCCACGTTTCAAGACCTTCGCGATACACGTAAGTACGAACCAACGAGTAACGTTCTCAATCCGTCGAAGGGATTGCGTATGCCTAATATTCCCTATTTCTTAGCAAATGCGGGGGTAGAGTTTCACAAAGAGAATCTCTTCGGAGGGAAAGGTCAGAATGTAAGACTATTTACCGATGCTTCATTCGTAGAAGAGTATTTCTTCGATTTCGAAGTAAGTCAATATCAAGAGAAACGCATTCCGCGCTCTTTCAAGCTCGACTTGGGATTAGAATACTCCATCATGAACGGTGGGCTTACCTTCTCGGCAAAAGCATCCAACCTTACGAATGCCCGCCTGTTCAGCGAGTTTAATTACCCGCTTCCCGGCAGAGCCTTTACCGCACGTATCAGGTACGTGCTGAAATAAAGCTAATCACAATTCAATATATTATTCAACAATAAAATAAAAAGTAAAATGAAAAAGAGAATCAACGGAGTATTACTCCTCCTAATGAGTATCACTATGCTGTTTTCAGCTTGTAGCAAAGACCCGGAAACGAAACCAATCACGACCGATCCGGAAGTAAAAGTTGGCGATATACTTGTTTACACCATGCTTATGAATCCCGGTGGACAGACCGGGTCAGGTTGGATGCAGTTAGCAGATGGAGTGTCTCCCAAGAAACTGACAAACAAAAATGCCGTGCAAGTCGGTTACGGAATGATGCCAGTGTGCAACGGTAATGATGTGTACACTTTTCCTGCGTTCGGAGCACAAGGTGATGAAAATGTAGTAACAAAATGGGGGCGTTCGGGAACTAAACTCACCAAAACGGCAACCATGCCTATTCCCCTTAATTCTGTTCCAAGACACATCTCTTTTGTTAATGCAACAAAAGCCTATCTGATATCACTTATCGGCAAGTTATTTATATTCAACCCTCAAACGATGGAACTAACTGGTGAGATTGATCTGTCTCTTACGCTGCACCGGGATTGGCCGTACCGATGTTTGGATCTCCGTTTGTGCATAATGGACGTTTGTATGTAACACTGAATCAGACAGACATGACATTCCAACCGGCTACCGAACCTCAGATAGAACTCGCGGTAATCAACACTCAAACGGACAAGGTGGAGCGTGTCATCTATGAAAAGGCGAGTGGTATCGGTATCGGGGCTTATACCTATGGGCAACAAACCTTTATCGATGAAAAAGGCGATATGTATCTGATGTGCACGGGCGCATACGGCATGAATCCTAAGTACAAGACCGGTATCTTGCGCATCAAGAAAGGCGAAACCGAATTTGACCCTACCTATAATTGGGTGTTGAACGATCAAACAATCGAAGGCGAATCGGGCAAAACCGTTTGGCTGCTTCAATCACAATACGCCGGCAACGGAAAAATGTATGCCACGATGGATATTCCTTCTTATTGGGCAAACCCAACATCTCCCAACTGGTTCACGGATAAATCGCTCATCAGTGTAGAGATGGATATTTACAATAAAACGGTAAAAAAACTTCCGATACCGATGACGTCAAGCTTTGGAGGAGCAGTGGAGAAATACAAGAATCTTATCGTGTTTGCTATTAATGGCAGAAATGATGTGGGCTTTTATACGCATAATCCTGCAACCGGCGAAACAAGCTCGGATGCCGTAGTAAAGGTAGATGGAGCTCCTGCATATTTCCATTGGTTTGAAAACTAAGTAATAATCAATCACTCAGAAGAGGCAAAGGTGAGAGTTGAATTATCGGCCTTTCCTTTGCTCTCATTTTTTAGCCCAAACATTTATTAATCTTGTTTCTCCATTCAGAAATGGCTATTCAAGGGTTTCAATATCACACACAATAAATAAAATTTCGTATGCCAATAAACGATTTCATTCAATTTCACTTCGGTTGGCTCAATGCATGGATACCTTCGTTTGCATTGGTGCTGATACAACTTTTGTATATGATTCTTTACCGAGAAGGTGGCAAACGTGCCGTAGATACATCTTGGTATACCTCTAAGGACAAGCGGTACGCCACTTTAAGCTTTGTGTTTCAGGGAACATTGCTTTTGGTGTCGCTCTTTGTCCCTCTCCGCATAGGTACACCGCTATTCACGGTGGGGTGCGTCTTGTTTGCCTTTGCACTTGTCGGATTTATGGCAGCCTTTCATGCTTATGCCTCTACGCCTAAAGGAGAAACTGTCGTACGAGGCGTTTACCGCCTGTCGCGCAATCCGATGTACTTCTTCTATGAAGTGGGAGCATTGGCGGTTTGCATTGCCTCGGCATCGTTGTGGTTGCTGCCTGCCACAATTCCTTTGATCCTCGTCACGCATGGCGTTATCTTGGGTGAAGAGCGATACTGCATGACCACTTATGGGGAAGACTATGCGCGGTACAAAGCGAGAACTCCCAGATACTTCTTACTCAAATAGCAACCTTATGAACAATCTCTCTCAAATACTCAATTCCGCCACGATGGGGCAGCCCCGTCGCTTGCGTCCGCTGATAGGCTGGACGGTTGCGGAGTACTTTTTTCGTGGCGCACCGTATGGGGCAATGCTGCTCGTGGTGTGGGAGGTATTCAAACCTCTGCAAAATCCCGGCACACCGCTCAACCTCGTGAACATAGGTTGGGCGTGCCTAATGCTCCTAATTTCTCTCGTTTGCCTTTGGCTCATTAGCAAAAAGGCATACCTTGTAGCCTATAAAGACGGCTACGACATTTGTTGCGATGGTCGTTTGGAAGTGGTCAATCACCTGCGCCAACTGCCGATGAGTTTCTTCAATAGTCGTGATCCCGGCGACATCGGGGCATACATTGTCAGCGACTATAACAACGTGGAGATGCTCACTACTCACCTTATCGGTCAGTTCTTTGGCGGGCTGGCGATGCCCATCGTCGCTTTGGTTTCGCTCTCATTCTTCAACTGGCAATTAGCTTTGGCGGCAGCAGCTGTCATTCCATTGGCATACCCCATGATGTGGCTCACCAATCACTTTGTGGCAACCTTGGGCAAGAGGCATCAAAAAATAAAGACCAATGCCGCTTCGCGCATGATCGAGTATATACAAGGTATCCGCCTGATTAAGGCTTTCAACCTGAGCGGCAATAAGTTTGAACGCTTGGAACGAGCTTTCCGTGATCTAAAGCGGGAGAGCATCCGTTTGGAAGCGGCTCCCGCACCAGCATCACGCTGGCTTCCACTCTGCTCAATGGCGGCCTGGTTCTTATTATGCTACTTGGCTTCTCGATGTTGTTAAATGCCAAAGTCTCCATGCCCGTTTACATCATGTTCCTGCTGGCAGGATCGGCTATCTATGCCCCACTCATCAACGCCTTGACCTTTATCGCCCTCATCAACTACATGAAGCTGGGAGCCGAACGCATTGATGCTCTTTGCAAAACGCCCGTACTTCCGGAGGGTATAATAGAAGATGTTGTCAACTCAGAGATAGAGTTCCGTCACGTCAGCTTCAGCTATAATGCCGATATTCCCGTACTTCGGGATGTATCGCTTACCATTCCCGAAAAGGAACTGACCGCTTTTGTGGGACCATCGGGTTCGGGCAAAACGACATTGACACGACTCATTGCCCGTTTCTGGGATGTAAGCGAGGGGGAAATCCTATTTGGCGGACGAAACATCAAAGACTACACCGTGCATACACTGATGCAACAAGTTTCCATCGTCTTTCAGGATGTGTATCTCTTCAACGATACCATTTATAACAACATCCGCGTGGGACGTGAGACAGCTACCCGCGAAGAGATAGAAGTTGCCGCACGCAAGGCGCAATGCCACAACTTCATCACCGCTATGCCTGATGGCTACGAAACGATGGTGGGTGAAGGAGGTAGCACACTATCCGGTGGAGAGAAACAGCGTATCTCTATTGCCCGTGCCATTTTGAAAGATGCGCCCATCGTGTTGCTTGACGAGGCAACCGCTTCGCTCGATCCCGAAAACGAGGTTCACATCCAAGATGCTATCAACGACTTGGTGAAAGAAAAGACTGTAGTCATCATCGCTCATCGCTTGGGCACGGTGATAGGTGCCAATAATATTGTAGTGATAGACCAAGGACGGGTGGTGCAGCAAGGCAAGCATCAAGCTCTTTTGGCAGAGGAAGGACTGTATCGCAATCTTTGGGAGGAACAACAACGGGTAAAAGGATGGAAGTTCAAACAATCGAATAAACATAAGGCTATGGATACAAATAAACGCAAGACCGGGCTGGCACGGTTGATAGAAATAGCCGGCACTAAACGTCGGCTGCTCATCGGGGCGATGTTGTTGGCAGTTATCACCGCCATCGTGCAGTTTGTGCCGATCATAGCGGTGTACAATATTCTCATCGAGTTGGCAGAGCATGCGCTTGATCCCTCATTAATTGACAAGGCATACATCTGGCTGTGGAGCTATATCGCCTTGGGAGCTTTCTTCGCTTTCGGAGTGCTCACGTTTGCTTCCCTCATGCTCTCGCACATTGCCGCTTTCAACATTCTGTATGAAATACGAATGCAGCTAGTACAAAAAATGGTTCGTTTGCCTTGGGGTTCTTTTCCCGCCGGGCTTCGGGAGAACTGAAGAAAATAATGAGCGACGACGTGGAGCGCATCGAACTGTTTATTGCCCACCATATCCCTGACATCGTAACTGCCCTACTTTTTCCGCTGATTCTCGTCAGCTATATGTTTGCCGTAGACTGGCGGTTGGCTATCGTAGTATTGGCTGTGCTGGCGATGGCATTCTATGTGATGGGAAGAATGTACACCGGCAAAAAAATCCGGGAGGTTTCCAAACGGTATGGGAGACCTTAGGCAGAATGAATGCTAGTATTGTGGAATATATTCGCGGTATTCAGGTGGTGAAGACCTTCACCGAATCGACTAATGCCTATCGCAAACTCAATGACGACATCAAGGAGTACCGCAAATTTGCCAACGAGGTAAACGTACAATACCAACCCACATATGTAGGTTTCCTTACCATACTCTCTTCGGCACTGCTCTTCATCATTCCCGTGGCAGTGTGGCTGTTTGTGGGGAGTGCCTCGTATGCCACTTTCGTGCCGGTGCTACTCATGTTCCTGTTTTTCGGCGTGGCTGTTTTCTTTCCCGTGCTTAAACTCTTGTGGATAGGCAGCTTTCTGAATCAGAACAACATGGGTGTACAGAAGATTGATGACATTCTCTATATGGACGAAATCGAAGAGCCTGACATTCCCCGACACCCCAAAGACGCTTCAGTGGAATTTCGCAACGTCTCTTTTGCCTACGACACCACGCCGATACTCAAAGCGATATCTTTCATCTCCCATCCCGGTACGATAACTGCATTAGTCGGTCCTTCGGGAGCCGGTAAAAGTACCGTTGCTATGCTTGCCGCCCGCTTTTGGGACGTTCAAAGCGGAGAAATCTTAATAGGAGGAGTGCCAGTCAAAGAGATTCCCACTTCGGTGTTGATGGACAACGTCGCTTTTGTCTTTCAGGATAATATGCTCTTCTTCGATACCATCGAGGAGAATATCCGTATGGGTAACAAGACTGCAACCTTTGAGGAAGTGGCACGGGCTGCCTGTGCCGCTCAATGCCATGAGTTTATAGAATCCTTGCCCAATGGTTATCAGACATTGGTAGGCGAAGGAGGCATCTACCTCTCTGGTGGTGAAGCACAACGCATAGCCTTGGCTCGCGCCATATTAAAAGACTCCCCTATTATCTTGCTGGACGAAGCCACCGCCTTTGCCGACCCCGAAAACGAAGGTAAGATTCTGGCAGCATTCTCTCATCTCATCAAAGGAAAACGGTATTGGTCATCGCTCACCGATTGTCTACAATCACCAATGCCGACCGAATTCTGTATGTAGATAAGGGTGTGATAGCCGAGCAGGGAACACATGAGCAGCTACTTGCTCTTAAAGGAGAATACGCTCGTATGTGGGAAACCTACAACCGAGCAAAGAGGTGGACGATTGGTGGAAAAAATAACCGTAAATTATAAATACAACAAAATATAACCGGTATGAAAAAACTCATTCAAACCGCTGGCTACGGGAGAATTGTATCAACGCAATCCTCAGCAAAGCAACGCAATTTATCAATATGTAAATGTATTAATTATGAAAGACTTATCAGATTTGAGATTTTTCCGACTATTATCGGAACACTCACAGAAAGAGTTTGCCGTAAATGATTTTACGGCCGCATTGCAAGAACTTGCCAATCACTTAGTAAGTATTGCTATAAAGGAACAGGACTACGCTGTATTATTACGTTACTTCTCTTTTGGACTAAACAGGCTCAAGTCGTATCGAGTACAATTTGAGCAGGGGGAAAAACGCCTTGTCATTGCTTATTGATGAAGCGATAGGACTTGTAAATACGGAAATCCGCATACTCAATATGCAAATTAAATATCCGGTTCAATTCCAAAACCGGAAGAATAAACTTCCACTCTCGCCGCTCTACCTTACAGACGAAACCTATCTTATTGAGATTATGGAGATAGTTAGTGGATTGTTCCTATCTAAAAGAGTGGTAACGCGCAGTGGTACAGAAGCACCACTTACAGAAATCGGAAGAGCCTTTGAATACCTTTTCAATATTAAATTGGGCGATGTGCATAAGAAGCATGAAAGTGTCGTTAGTCGTAAACCATCAAAAATAACCGAATTTTTAGATACGCTTCGTAAAGCCATTAATGAAGAAAGCAAAAAGAAAGGCTATCTATAAATCAACTATTTAACAACTATTTATAGGGGTGTACCAGTGGTACACCCCTAACTTATTTTCATCCATTTGCCGAACTTTGCTTCATCAATCGATTGAAACCAATAATGTTAAACTTAAAAATGAAGCAAAATGTATATAGACAACGAAAACTTCGACAAGTGGATGGAACGGCTATCAAAAAAGCTCTCCGAAATCGGACAAGACCTAAAATCCCTTATCAATACCGACAAGATATTAGATCCTAGCGACAAGATATTGGATAATCAGGATTTAGCTTTCCTGCTGAAAGTATCTTTCCGAACCCTGCAACGCTATCGGGCAAGTGGCAAACTTCCTTACTTTATGATAAGTCATAAAACCTATTATCGTGCTGCTGATATTCGGGTATTTATTCAAGAAAATGCCGACTGTAAAACATACGAACGGTTCAAAAAGGAAAACCAACTCGATAAGCAAACTGAGGCAAACCAAGGTGGGTAATATTACCGCCTGATGAAAAGCTATCGCTCCCCATTTAGCAGAAACGGCCTCACCTTGTGGCTCGGCTCGTTTCGCTAAATGAAGC
>ERZ791618.945-NODE-945-length-11511-cov-1.993453_pt1 | contig 11511 bp, 10 predicted proteins | sample MGYA00510059_ERZ791618 | MGnify/ENA primary metagenome ERZ791618 (study PRJEB30046, sample SAMN00715159) | human gut metagenome | study: EMG produced TPA metagenomics assembly of the A metagenome-wide association study of gut microbiota in type 2...
AATGTACAAAGACCGCTATAAAGATGCAAGCGATTTTACTTTCTATCTGGTAGGAAACGTAAACCTAGAACAGATGAAACCGATGATTGCAAAATATCTGGGTGCTCTGCCTTCTATCAACCGCAAGGAAACATTCAAGGATAATAAGATGTACATTCGCAAAGGGGAATACAAGAATGAATTTGCAAAGAAACAGGAAACGCCAATGGCTACCATCATGTTCCTATACAGCGGAACTTGCAAATACGACCTGCGTAGCAATACACTACTCAGCTTCCTTGATCAGGCATTAGATATGGTTTACACCGCTGAAATCCGCGAAAAAGAAGGTGGCACGTATGGCGTAAGCTGTAACGGAAACCTCAGCAAATATCCGAAGGAAGAACTGGTACTTCAGATTGTATTCCAGACTGACCCAGCAAAGAAAGATAAACTGTCTGCTATCGTTGTGGAACAATTAGAAAAAATGGCTAAAGAAGGTCCATCTGCCGAACACATGCAGAAGATCAAAGAATATATGTTGAAGAAATACAAAGACGCTCAGAAAGAAAACGGCTATTGGCTAAATAATCTGGACGAATATTTCTACACAGGTATTGACAATACGAAAGACTATGAAAAGTTAGTCAACAGCATTACAGCCAAAGAAGTACAAGACTTCCTTGCCAAGCTGCTGAAACAGAACAACGAAATTCAAGTCGTTATGACTATGCCGGAAGAAAACAAATAAAAATTCTTTTGTATAGATGATGATAATCAACGAACTACGTAAACACGGAAGACTTGCCGCCAAAAGACACCCGATGTATGAAAAGAACAAAGTTGCTAAAATACTCGGTTATGTCATGGCTGCATTTTGGGCCGGCTACCTGATATTTTTCGGTACGACATTCGCGTTCGGTTTCTCAAATATGGTTCCCAACCGAGAACCATATCATGTAATGAACGCCGTTGTTCTGATCTTTATTCTGGCACTGGATTTCCTGTTGCGTGTTCCGTTACAAAAAACACCGACACAGGAGGTAAAACCTTACCTCCTGTTGCCGGTTAAACGAAATCGTGTCATCGACTTTTTACTTATCCGCTCCGGACTTAGCCTATTCAACCTATTCTGGTTGTTTATGTTTGTCCCTTTTTCTTTCATTACTATTACTAAATATTTTGGAATTCTCGGTGTTATCACCTATCTTATTGGTATCTTACTGCTGATTCTTGCTAACAATTACTGGTACTTGCTGTGCCGTACACTCATCAACGAACGTATTTGGTGGGTTCTATTGCCCATTGTTTTTTATGGTGGAATAGCCTGCCTCCTTTTTATTCCCGAGGACAGTCCTCTTTTCTATTTCTTTATGGACTTGGGAGACGGGTATATCCAAGGAAATATTCTCTGCTTTCTCGGCACTATACTTGTGATAGTCACTTTGTGGCTGGGTAACCGCAAGCTTATGTCGGGACTTATCTACGCAGAATTGGCCAAAGTAGATGATACACAAATCAAACACGTCTCGGAATATAGATTCTTCGAACGCTACGGAGAAGTCGGTGAATATATGAGACTAGAACTGAAAATGCTTTTACGTAACCGCCGTTGCAAAAGTTCTCTGCGCAGTGTCGCTATCGTGGTGGTAGTTTTTTCCTGTGCACTCAGTTTCTCAAGTGTCTACGATGGACGCCTGATGACTTCTTTCATCTGCGTATACAACTTTGCTGTATTCGGAATGATTATCCTGTCACAGATTATGTCGTTCGAGGGCAATTATATCGACGGATTGATGTCACGCAAAGAATCTATTATGAGCCTGTTGAAAGCTAAATATTATATATATAGTATTGGCGAAATCATTCCTTTCCTACTCATGGTTCCCGCTATCATTATGAATAAACTGACATTGCTGGGAGCTTTTGCCTGGTTCTTTTATACGATCGGCTTCATCTATTTCTGCTTCTTCCAACTGGCTGTTTACAATAAACAAACTGTGCCGCTAAACGAAAAAGTAACGAGCCGCCAAACCAATAGTGCAATACAAATGTTAGTAAACTTCGGAGCATTCGGTGTGCCGCTTATCCTATATAGCCTGTTAAACTCACTTTTAGGAGAAACAATTACTTACACGATCCTACTGATCATCGGTTTAGGATTCACCCTGACTTCTCCGCTATGGATAAAGAATGTATATCATCGTTTCATGAAACGGCGATATGACAATATGGAAGGTTTCAGAGACAGCCGCCAATAGACATACATGGGTCATTAATTATATAAACATTGAAAATCATGATTACCATTGACAAGCTCAAAAAGAATTTCGGTGAAAAGATTGCCGTAGATATAGAACACTACGAAATCAATCAAGGCGATATGCTCGGATTGGTGGGAAACAACGGTGCGGGGAAGACGACTCTCTTCCGGTTAATGCTGGATCTGCTGAAAGCGGACAATGGGAAAGTAGTTATAAATGATATTGATGTAAGCCTAAACGAGGACTGGAAAGCCTTCACCGGTGCTTTTATCGACAGTGGTTTTTTGATTGATTATCTGACCCCGGAAGAATATTTCTACTTCATCGGAAAAATGTATGGATTAAAGAAAGAGGAGGTAGATGAACGCCTCGTTCCTTTCGAACGCTTCATGAACGGGGAAGTAATGGGACAAAAAAAATTAATCCGTAACTATTCTGCCGGAAATAAACAAAAGATCGGTATAATCTCCGCCATGCTTCATTATCCACAATTATTAATATTGGACGAACCGTTCAATTTCCTCGACCCGAGTTCGCAATCCATTATCAAGCATCTGCTCAAAAGATATAATGAAGAACATCAGGCTACGGTTATCATTTCCAGCCATAACCTGAACCATACTGTAGATGTGTGTCCGCGAATTGCTCTGCTGGAATACGGAATTATCATTCGGGATATAATTAATGAAGATAATTCTGCAGAAAAAGAGCTGGAAGCGTACTTCAATGTAGAAGAATAAAGTTACTTATAATTTTACGATATACGAAGAAGAATAAATATCATCAACAAAAAAGGAAAGGCAGCCGATGAAGATTAACTTTAAACTCTTTTTCATATTGGTAGGGCTAACCGTCATTTTCAGCTCCTGCCGCACATCTGCCCCCCGTCTGGATTATCAGGCACTGGCGCGAGCTTCTGTCTTATTGGGTATAGACATCAACTTGGAAGACGACCATAAACTCTACCTAGAAGCTGCCGACTGGATAGGAGCCCCTTACGTGGCGGTGGAGATTCGAAAAGAGGGACCGACTGTTCAGGCATGGTTTATCAAATCTATCGGAAAGTATATCGTATCCAAGTGCCACGAAACACAGAAGAACTGAAGAATAAGAGCAACAAAGTAGCTAAACGAAACCTCAAAGAAGGTGACTTGGTATTCTTTAGCAGTAATCGTTCTAGAAAGAGAGTAGCTCATGTAGGCATTTATCTGAAAAGTGGGAAATTCATTCATTCCAGCACAAGTCGCGGGGTAATCGTCAGTAGGCTAAACGAAGACTATTATCTCAGGCATTGGATCAGCGGTGGTAGAATACGTTAACAATCAAATCATTCACTCTTATTGAAATAAATTTATGAAATCATTTATCGGAGCAGTACTATTTATCTGTGTAGCGTTTAGCGCAAACGCCCAACTTTTATGGAAAGTATCCGGCAACGGACTAAATCAGCCCTCTTACATTATAGGTACACATCACTTGGCACCATTCAGCATTATGGACAGCATTGCCGGACTTCAAAAAGCAATGAAAGAAACCCAACAAGTATATGGAGAGCTGAAAATGTCGGAAATGCAGTCACCGGTCACCATGCAGAAAATGCAACAGGCTATGATGATCGCCAACGACAGTACGCTGTCCACCCTCCTCTCCCCTGAAGACTTTGCAACGGCTAACAAATTCTGCAAAGAAAACCTGATGCTAGATTTAAGCGCAGCCCCCAAACTGAAACCTGCATTCCTGCTGAACAACGTAGTAGTGGCAGCATACGTAAAACATATAGGCAAATTTAATCCTCAAGAACAGCTAGATACCTTCTTCCAATCACAAGCTACCCAAAACGGGAAAAAAGTAGATGGACTAGAAACTGCGGAATTTCAATTCAATTTATTATTCAATGGTTATTCGCTGCAACGGCAAGCACAACTGCTAATGTGTACGATCAACAACATCAATACAGAAGTGGAAAGCCTGAAAAAACTCACTAACGCCTATATGAGACAGGACTTAAACCAAATGCTTCGTATCAGCGAAGAGCGTAAAGGCAATCAATGTGACCCGACTCCCGGTGAAGAAGACGCAATGATTTATAATCGCAACAAGGCATGGTCTGAAAAACTTCCGGCTATTATGAAAACAGCTCCTACTTTTATTGCAGTTGGTGCCCTGCACCTTCCCGGTGACAAAGGATTGCTAAACTTATTAAAAAAACAAGGATACACGGTAGAACCTGTAAAATAAAAAAAGATTTTAGTACTTTTGCGGAAAAGTTCTCCCCAATGAATTATAAAACCTATTTATTCGATTTCGACTATACACTAGCCGATTCGTCACGTGGTATCGTTAAGTGTTTCCGAATTGTGCTCCCCCGCCCCAGTATTTAACCGTTACCGATGAAGCAATCAAACGTACTATCGGCAAAACATTGGAAGAATCTTTCAGTATTCTTACCGGAATCACCGACCCGGTACAACTCGAAGCTTTCCGACAGGAATACAGATTGGAAGCCGATGTACACATGAATGTGAACACCCAGCTTTTCCCCGACACGTTATCTACACTGAAAGAGCTGAAGAAACGGAGTGCCCGTATCGGAATTATCTCTACTAAATACCGATTTAGGATACTGAGTTTCCTCGAAGAGTACCAACCGGAAGATTTTCTTGATATAGTGGTAGGTGGAGAAGATGTCAAAGCTGCAAAACCTTCACCGGAAGGAGTCAAATTTGCCTTGGAACATTTGAGAAGTACCCCGAAAGAAACTTTGTATATCGGAGACAGCATTGTAGATGCGGAAACTGCTCGGAATGCAAGAGTCGATTTTGCAGGCGTACTCAACGGAATGACTACCGCTGACGAACTTCGCGCTTATCCGCACCGAATAATTGTGAAAAATCTTAGCGATTTACTTTAAAGTCCCCCTTAATAGTTGACAACGAAGTTTGTGCATACTATTCTATAAATGAGCAAAGTAATAGCAACACAACTAAAAAAACAAAAGAAATATTTGTTGAAAACAAATAAAAACAGTACTTTTGTGCCCGATTATTCCGCAACGGGTTTGATAAAGAGTTCTCTAAGTGATTAAAGACCACCCGCCGGAGCTAACTTATACATTTATTACATAAGATGTACGCAATTGTAGAAATTAACGGTCAGCAATTCAAAGCAGAAGCTGGTCAGAAGTTGTTCGTTCACCACATCGAAGGTGCAGAAAACGGTTCAACAGTAGAATTTGAAAAGGTTCTTTTGGTAGACAAAGACGGAAACGTAACTGTAGGTGCTCCTATCGTAGAAGGTGCTAAAGTTATTTGCCAGGTTGTTTCAAACTTGGTTAAAGGTGACAAAGTTCTTGTTTTCCACAAGAAAAGAAGAAAAGGTCACAGAAAACTGAACGGTCACCGTCAACAGTTCACTGAATTAACAATCACAGAAGTAGTAGCTTAATCAATTAAAAACAGTAAAAAGAAATGGCACATAAAAAAGGTGTCGGTAGTTCTAAGAACGGCCGCGAATCACAGAGCAAGAGATTAGGCGTTAAGATATTTGGTGGCGAAGCTTGCAAAGCAGGTAACATCATCATTCGTCAAAGAGGTACTGAATTCCACCCGGGTAACAACATCGGTATGGGTAAAGACCACACTCTTTTCGCTTTAGTAGACGGAACTGTACAGTTCAAAGTAACCAAGGAAGACAGACGTTATGTATCTGTAATCCCTGCTGAAAGCACAGAAGCGTAAGTTTCAGAATAAGAAATAAAGAAAAGGGATGTAATCCAATGGATTGCATCCCTTTCTTTTTATAGCAAAAACAACACCTTATTTGTTTTTTACTTATCTTTGTACTCTCAAATCAAGATTTTAATCAAAACAAAGTATCAAGATATGCTTACCATCAAACAAATTACAGAAAACACCGACGCGGTGATCCGCGGACTGGAAAAGAAGCATTTCAAAAATGCTAAAGAGACAATAGATCAAGTAATTGCCTTTAACGACAAAAGACGTAGCACACAGTCTGTATTAGATAATAACCTCTCAGAAGTGAACTCTATTTCCAAATCTATCGGACAGTTGATGAAAGAAGGAAAGAAAGAGGAAGCTGAAACGGCCAAAAGTCGTGTAGCCGAGCTAAAAGAAACTAACAAGACTCTGCAAGCCGAAATGGACCAGGCTGCTGAAGATATGCAGAATCTGCTCTACACCATTCCTAATATACCTTATGATGAAGTACCTGAAGGTGTGGGCGCCGAGGATAATGTAGTAGAGAAAATGGGTGGCATGGAAACTGAACTTCCCAAAGATGCACTGCCTCACTGGGAACTGACGAAGAAATATGATTTGATTGACTTCGACCTGGGTGTAAAGATCACAGGAGCCGGATTCCCGGTTTACAAAGGAAAAGGTGCACAGTTGCAACGCGCACTGATCAACTTCTTCCTGGACGAAGCCCGTAAGGCTGGTTATCTGGAAATCATGCCTCCAACAGTGGTAAATGCAGCTTCCGGTTACGGAACAGGCCAATTGCCCGATAAGGAAGACCAGATGTACCATTGCGAAGTAGACGATTTATATCTCATTCCAACAGCCGAAGTACCTGTCACAAATATCTATCGCGACGTGATTCTGGAAGAGAAACAACTTCCTATCAAAAACTGTGCTTACACGCAGTGTTTCCGTCGCGAAGCCGGATCTTACGGTAAAGATGTGCGCGGTTTGAATCGTCTGCACGAATTTTCCAAAGTAGAACTGGTACGCATTGACAAGCCGGAACATTCCAAACAGTCTCACAAAGAGATGCTGGACCATGTAGAAGGATTGTTGCAGAAACTGGAATTGCCATATCGCATCCTTCGCCTGTGTGGCGGTGATATGAGCTTTACAGCTGCTCTTTGCTTCGACTTCGAGGTTTATTCCGAGGCACAAAAGCGCTGGCTGGAAGTAAGTTCCGTTTCCAACTTCGATACTTATCAGGCTAATCGCTTGAAATGCCGTTACCGCAGTGGAGAAAAGAAAACAGAGCTTTGTCATACATTGAACGGATCTGCATTGGCATTGCCACGCATCGTTGCCGCTTTACTGGAAAATAATCAGACTCCGGAAGGCATCCGTATTCCAAAGGCATTGGTGCCGTATACGGGTTTTGAAATGATTGACTAAAAACAACTGCGCTATTCTGGCGGGTAAATCATAATTCGCTCTTACACAGGTAACCACAGACGTTTATATCATTACGTCTATATGACCTGGTAAGAGCGAATTATCATTCGCCCACATCAGTTACACAGCTTTTTAGAAGAAACTTTCTTTGTTTTTACCAAATAACCCGTATCTTTGCAAACCGTAACAATCTGAAAGTGATTACGTAATTATACCAACAAAATTTATAGATAATGAACAAAATCATTAGCAAAGAACATTTTTCTGAAAAGGTTTTTAAATTAGAGATCGAGGCACCTTTAATAGCCCGTTCACGTAAGGCAGGACACTTCGTCATTGTACGTGTAGGCGAAAAAGGCGAACGTATGCCATTGACAATTGCAGCGGCTGACACCGTACGCGGTACTATCACTTTGGTAGTACAGGAAGTTGGCCTCTCCTCTACCCGCCTTTGCGAACTGAATGAGGGCGATTACATCACCGATGTGGTAGGTCCGCTGGGACAAGCTACTCATATCGAAAACTTCGGAACAGTGGTTTGTGCAGGTGGTGGTGTAGGCGTAGCTCCCATGCTCCCTATCGTACAGGCTTTGAAAGCTGCCGGTAATCGCGTGATCGCCGTACTTGCCGGACGTAGCAAAGAGCTGATTATCCTTGAAAAAGAAATGCGTGAAAGCGCAGACGAGGTCATCATTATGACCGATGATGGTTCATACGGACGCAAAGGATTGGTAACCGAAGGCGTGGAAGAAGTCATTAAACGGGAGAAAGTGGACAAGTGTTTTGCCATCGGCCCCGCCATCATGATGAAATTTGTTTGTTTGCTGACTAAGAAATATGAAATACCGACCGATGTTTCGCTGAATACGATCATGGTGGATGGTACAGGCATGTGCGGTGCTTGCCGCATCACCATCGGCGGAAAGACCAAATTCGTTTGTGTAGACGGACCGGAATTTGATGGTCATCAGGTAGACTTCGACGAGATGTTGAAGCGTATGGGTGCTTTCAAGAGCATCGAACGCGAGGAAATGCACAAACTTGAAGAAGGCGAATCTTGCAAAGTTATACCGGAACCTGCACAGGAAGTAGACGAAAAAAGTCGTAATGCCGCATGGCGTTTGGAACTTCGCAAGGCAATGAAACCCAAAGAACGTACCGCTATTCCGCGTGTTGAAATGAACGAACTCGATCCGGAATACCGTTCGCATAGTCGCAAAGAGGAAGTAAACCAGGGACTGACAGAGGAACAAGCCCTGACGGAAGCTAAGCGTTGCCTCGATTGTGCAAATCCGGGTTGCATGGAAGGCTGTCCCGTAGGTATTGATATTCCCCGTTTCATCAAAAACATCGAACGTGGAGAAATACTCGAAGCTGCCAAGACACTGAAAGAAACCAGTGCCCTGCCTCTGTTTGCGGTCGTGTTTGTCCGCAGGAAAAACAGTGCGAGTCAAAATGTATCCACTTGAAAATGAAAGAAAAGCCGGTAGCTATCGGCTATCTGGAACGATTCGCGGCTGACTACGAGCGTGAAAGCGGGCAAATCTCCGTACCGGAGATCAAAGAAAAGAATGGTATTAAGATTGCCGTCATTGGCTCCGGACCTGCCGGACTTTCTTTTGCCGGAGATATGGCTAAATATGGTTACGATGTTACTGTCTTCGAAGCACTTCACGAGATAGGTGGTGTATTGAAATATGGTATCCCTGAATTCCGCCTACCGAACAAAGTGGTGGATGTGGAGATTGACAATCTTGCCAAGATGGGGGTTAACTTCATTAAAGACTGTATCATAGGTAAGACTATCAGTGTGGAACAGTTGGAAGAAGAAGGTTTCAAAGGTGTATTCGTAGCATCCGGTGCCGGATTGCCTAACTTTATGAATATTCCGGGAGAGAACTCCATCAATATCCTGTCATCCAATGAATACCTGACGCGTGTCAACCTGATGGATGCAGCAAGTGAAGACTCTGATACTCCGGTACCTTTCGGTAAAAACGTAGCCGTTATCGGTGGTGGAAACACAGCTATGGACTCAGTACGTACCGCACGCCGCTTGGGTGCTGAACGTGCCATGATTATCTACCGTCGTTCCGAAGAGGAAATGCCTGCACGTATCGAAGAGGTAAAACATGCAAAAGAAGAAGGTGTTGAGTTCCTCACACTACATAACCCTATCGAATACATTGCCGACGAACTGGGAAAAGTGAAACAAGTCATTCTGCAAAAAATGGAACTTGGCGAACCGGATGCTTCCGGACGCCGTAGCCCTGTAGCAATCCCGGGAGCAACGGAAACTATTGATATAGATCTGGCTATCGTCAGCGTCGGAGTATCTCCTAATCCGATTGTACCTTCCTCTATTCCGGGACTGGAAATGGGACGCAAAGGCACGATTGCAGTAAATGAGAACATGCAGTCGTCTATTCCGACCATTTATGCCGGTGGTGATATTGTTCGTGGTGGTGCTACCGTTATTCTTGCTATGGGCGACGGACGAAAGGCCGCTGCTGCTATGCATGAGCAACTGAGCAAGTAAGCAGAATTTGTCAAGAGCAAGTTTACATAACATTAACAAAGCGGGAAGATTTCGGTCTTTCCGCTTTTCTTTTTCCCAAACAGATGATCGGTTTACTCCGATTACATCATTCATTTGCCCTAAACAGATGGTATGTTTCGAGCGATTACATGGTATGTTTTGCCCAATTACATGGTATATTATGAACCCAAACATAGTATCTTCTGATAAACCCTACATACAGGCACAAAAAAAGAGGGGCAACTTGCGTCACTCCTCTTACTATCTTCGTTCCCGAAACTAAATCAGGATTACATGGACAAAGATACGGAATCAAACAGCTAAAGTCAAGTTTTTCACCGTTTTTCTTCCCGTTTATTTCACCACTTTGTTCGTTGCCGGATCAGGGAAAATCACCGACGGTTTGAACGATTTGGCTTCTTCAAAATCCATCAAGGCATACGACATAATAATGATGATATCATCCGGCTGCACCTTACGGGCTGCCGCACCATTCAGACATATTTTGCCCGAACCACGTTCACCTTTAATAATATAGGTTTCAAAACGTTCGCCATTATTATTGTCGGCTATGTACACTTTTTCACCGGCAATCATATTAGCTGCATCCAGCAAGTCCTCGTCAATCGTAATGCTTCCCATATAATTGAGGTTAGCTTCCGTGACGCGAGCGCAATGGATTTTCGACTTCAGCACTTCAATCATCATAAGGTCTGATCTCTCTTTTTAGGTTTATTACTCTTTATACTTAATGTTGTCAATCAGGCGAACCTCACCACAGAACACTGTAATGCAACCTACAGCATACGCCGTATCTTCCCAATTGGCTATTTTCTGCAACGTGTTGCCATCTACCAGTTCAAAGTATTCCAGACGCAAACCGGGAGCGGCCGCAATGGTATCTTCTACAAACTTCTGAGTCTCAGCAACTGTATGAGAAGCCGCAAAGGTACGACTTTCAAATAATGTTTGCGATATTTTTAAAGCATTTTTGCGTTCCTCGGCAGATAAACGTGCGTTACGACTACTCAGAGCCAGCCCATCCTCTTCACGTATAATAGGGCAACCCACTATTTCCAACGAATAATTCATCTGGCGGACCATCTCGCGAATGATAGCCAACTGCTGGAAATCTTTCTCTCCGAAGTAAGCGCGATCCGGCTCCACTGCATCAAACAGCTTGCTCACAATCTGGCAAACACCATTGAAGTGTCCCGGACGAAACGCACCTTCCATCACCGTATCCAACGGCGCATAACTAAATTGGCGCGTATCAGGTTCAGGATACATCTCCGCAACCGAAGGAGCGAACACAAACGCAGCACCGCAAGCTTCCAACAAAGCACAATCGGCATCCAGCGTACGGGGATATTTCTCTAAATCGTTCTTGTCGTTAAACTGTGTCGGGTTTACAAAAACACTCACTACCGCAGCATCATTTTCAGCAACACAACGTTTCACCAATGACGCATGACCGGCATGCAGGGCACCCATTGTAGGCACCAATCCTACCTTTTTACCTTGGGCCCGTAAAGCCGAAAGTCCGGCCTGCAAGTCCTTGATAGTATGTACT
>ERZ791618.947-NODE-947-length-11496-cov-5.066166_pt1 | contig 11496 bp, 10 predicted proteins | sample MGYA00510059_ERZ791618 | MGnify/ENA primary metagenome ERZ791618 (study PRJEB30046, sample SAMN00715159) | human gut metagenome | study: EMG produced TPA metagenomics assembly of the A metagenome-wide association study of gut microbiota in type 2...
CAGCGCCGCTCCCACCAGGGCAGCCGCCGCCACCCGGGGCAGCCGCACGGCGAACACCACTTTATCGTCGCTGAGGGGCCAGTCCGCCGCGCCGCCGGTGACCTTTGTCCACAGCATATGCAGCAGCTGCCCCGGGGACAGGGCATACCGTCCTAATAGCAGCGATCCCAGCAGCACCGCCAGGAAAACAGCCCCCAGCACCGCGAACCGCCGGGCATAGCGCTTATCCGCCGCGGTCATCTGCTGCCCCCGCTGCTCCGGCTGTCCCGGACGATGTAATAGGTGCCGGTCTCGGCGTGGTCCTTATCCGCCGCGGCGATCAGTCCGGCGATGGTGGTGTCAAAGGCCGCCAGCAGCAGCATACACAGAACCAGGGCGCAGCAGATTTTCCTCATAGCGTTCCTCATTTCAGGGTGGAGCGGCTGAGCATCTGCCGCGCCTCCTCCTCCGTCAGGTCATAGTGCCAGAACAGCCGGTAATACTCCTGGGCCACCTGCACCATGTCATAGTCGTACAGCTCCGGATACAGCAGGTTCCCCAGCCACCAGATGCCCAGCACCCGGTTCACAGACGGCGGGGAGCTCATCCAGTCATAGGGCAGGCCGGGAATCTCGTAATACCGCCCGTTCTGAACGGCGGTGAGGCCCGCCCATTCCCCCTGGGTCAGGGTGTCGTAGGGGCCGCCGGTGGACAGCAGAATCACGTCCGGCTCCACGGCGTATACCTCCTCCAGACTGACGGTGGTGCCGCCGCCCCGGTTGCTGACCTCCTCCGGGATGATGGCGTTGACGGCCCCCACCAGGTCGATGACGTCCGCCTGGACGGACCCGGCGGCGTTGCAGGCAAGGCCCGTGGAGCCGGTGCCGAACAGCACGGAAAGCCGCTGGCTCTCCGGAATTTTTGCAGAATTTTCCTGGGCCATGGCCACGCTTTTCTCAATGAATTGGGCCAGAGGCTCCGCCGTGCCGGCCCGGTTCAGGATATCCCCCAGCATCCGATAGGCGGCGGCCATATCATCCAGGTCCGCCTCGATGAACACCGTGGGAATGCCGGTCTGCTTTTGTATACGGTCCATATCGTCGGCGATAGTGTCCTTGGCGTCGCCCAGGTCGATGATGATCTGGGGCCGGGCGTCGATGAGGGACTCCATATTCAGGTTGGCCTTGCTGCCATAAAACTGGCCGAAGGTGGGCAGATACCGGACCTTCTCCGGGAAATAGGGCATCTGGGCCGTGCTGGGACTGCTGGAAAGCCCCGCCAGCAGGTCATAGGCAATGGGCATCAGGATCATCTGGGCCGTGGAGCCGCTGGGTGCCACCCGCTGGATATCGGCGGGGATCTCCACCTGCCGTCCGGCGGAGTCGGTGACGACCCGGGTCTCCACCCCCTCCAGGGGGTCATAGCCCTGCTTTTTGCCGCAGGCCGCCAGGGGCAGACACAGGCACAGGGCCAGGAACAGGGCGAGAATACGCTGTTTCATAGGTCACTCCTTATCAGAATCAGGCCGGGACGGAAGGGGGCGGAAATCCGGCCGGCCCGGCAGCCAGCCGTCACCGACCCCCCCCCCGGGGGGGGCGGCGGGGGAGGGGGGATCAGGGCATCGTGCGCCCCACTGTAAAAGGCGCGGTTGTTCTCAATGAGCTGGGGAAGGGTCACGGGGCGGTAGAAATTCACGTCCACCCCGGCGTTGAGCACCCGGGGCATTTGGCGCAGCATGCCGTACTCCGGGCCCCGGGCCTGGTGCAGGTGGCCGTGGACCATATAGCCCCGCTTGCGGTACAGAATGGGATAGTGGCAGAGGATAATGTGGACCTCTCCGTCGTCGATCTCGTTGAAGTCGGTGACGGTTTCAAAATAGCGGTACATCTCCCCGGCGTTTTCAAAGCCGGTGTCGTGGTTGCCCCGGATCAGGTGCTTATGGCCCCGGAGCCGGGATAGGGCGTCCCCGGGCACCAGGCCCCGGTTATAGCCCACATCCCCCACCACATACACGGTGTCCTCCTCCGAAACGGCCTCGTTCCACCGGTGGATGAGCTGGCGGTCCATGTCCTCCACGGTGTCGAAGGGCCGGGAGGGCAGAAAGGGCTCATAGTGAAAATGCAGGTCGGCGGTATAGAAGATCATGGCGCCCTCCCTCAGCTTGTCAAAAAAGCCTTTTTTGACAAGCTGCGTGCGGTTTTTCAGAGCTTTTTAAGTTCTGAAAAACCTGTGATTGCAAACGAAAGACACCCCTGATGGGTTTCTTTCGTAACTATCTTCCTTTCCGATGGCGGAAGATTTCCGGGTTTTTCGACAGTCTCCTCCCTGTCGATATTTTCAATTCAGGATAACGGTGGCCAAAAAAATTCAGCACACCTAATTAATTTTTATTCAGTATAGCAAAATCCGCCGGGATTGTCAATACGGTAGGGCGGGAAAATGCCATTTTGGGCATGACAGAGCCCCGGACGGCGGAAGGCAGATATGGCCGCCCGGGGCTTTGTCTATTTCATTCGCTCCACAGCCGCACCGTCCGTGGGGCGGTGTCGCCGTCTGGCAGCAGCGACGCCGCGAAGCCCGCGGGCTGATACGTCAGCTCCAGCAGGAATTGATCGGGCTGATCCAGATAGTCCGGGTACTCGTCCAGCACCATCACCAGCTCCAGCTGCTGCCCCTGAGCGGGCAGCGGGTTCAGCCAGCCGTTTATCACCTGATCGCTGAACTCCACGCCGGACTCATACCCCAGGGGCAGGACGCCCTTGGAGGTGTCGCGGATGTAGAATTGGGCGTTCAGCTGATAAAGCTGCCCGTCATAGAATCCGTAGACCTTTCCCTCCGTCAGCTTCAGGGGGATGTCCTTGCTGCTGGAACGCAGGAGAAAGTAGTAAAGATATTTCTGGTTGGGGGCCTTCTGGATGACTACGCTGCCGTCCTCAGCCGTATAGCTCTCCTGGACGGCCTGGCTGGGAATGCTCAGCCTGGTCAGGCGGGGCGTCAGGGCCTGGGCGGTGTACCGGGCTTCGGCGTACCACAGAATGCCGGACAGCACCAGCAGCGCCGTCAGGACGATCACCGCCGCCCACAGGGCTTTCCGCCGCCGCCGCAGACGGCGCAGCAGCCGGGCCTCCTCCTGAAACTGCGGCTCCAGCAGGGGGTGGCACATTTCGTCCGCCGTCCGGCGGCAGGCTTCGCACCCGGCCAGGTGCTCCTCCAGAGCCTCCCGGGATTCCGGGCTCAGCATCCCCTCGGTGTACAGGGGCATCAGATCCTGGGCCAAGGCACAGTCGATGGTTTTCATGGCGTTCCCTCCATTTGCTCCATGATTTTCTTCCGGGCCCGGTGATAGGTGACGCAGGCCCAATTTTCACCCTTTTCAAACAGGCTGCCGATGTCGCGGAAGGACAGCTCCCCCAGCACCCGCAGCAGAAATACCTCCCGGTACGGCTCCGGCAGCCGGTGCAGCAGCCGGTGGATGCGCAGGGCCAGGTCCTTGTCCTCAAAGGCGGCGGCAAAGTCCCGGCTGTCCGGCAGGGCGGCGGTGTCGTCCAGGGGCTGGCACCGGCCCTCCTTCCGCCGCAGAGAGGTCCAGGTGTTCCGGGCGATCTGGCACAGCCAGGTGGAGGCGGCGCACTCGCCCCGGAAATCCGGCAGGGCCACCATGGCCCGGTAAAAGGTCTCCGCCGCCAGCTCCTCGGCGGCGTGTTCGCTGCCGGTGAGCCGCAGAGCGTAGCGGTACACCGTCTGATAGTGGCGGCGGTACAGCTGCTCCATATCCTGGGCCATGTCCTCCCTCCTTTCTGTTTATTAGACGCGCGGTGCAGCGGAATCTGACAGAAAATTTCAAAAAAAATCCCCTTATGCGGGGGCATAAGGGGATTTTGAGGGGTCAGGTATTCAGATACGGGTCGTCCAGGCGGCCCAGACGGCGCAGCATGGTCTTTTTCACGGCCTTGAAGATGTTCTCATACCCGGTGCAGCGGCACAGATGGCCGGACAGCAGCTTGCGCAGCTGGTCGTCGGTGTAGTACACACCCCGGTCCAGAATTTCCACCGCCGTCATGATAAAGCCCGGGGTGCAGAAGCCGCACTGAATGGCCGTTTCCTCCATAAAGGCCTGCTGGATGTCGGACAGCTCGCCGTTGGGGCCCATGAGGCCCTCCAGGGTGGTGATGTGCTTGCCCTCGGCCCACACGGCCAGGTACAGGCAGGAGTTGTAGCACTCGCCGTCGATGAGCACGTTGCAGGCGCCGCATTCGCCCACCTCGCAGCCCTTTTTCACGGAGGTCATGGAGAAGTCGTTGCGGAGCATATCCGTCAGAGATGCCCGGACGTCCACCATTTTCTCCACTTCCTTGCCGTTGAGGAAGAACGTCACCAGCTGATACTGATTCTTTGCCATTACAGCTCACCTCCTGCCAGCTTTACGGACTCGATGAGGCAGCGCTTGGCGCTTTCCACGGCGATGTGGGAGCGGAAGGCCCTGCTGGCCCGCCAGGAATCCCGGGGGTGGATGTCCTCCAGCACCGTGCGGCCGAACTGCTGAATGTTCTCCAGGGTGACTTCCCTGCCGTTGATGAAGGCCTCGGCGTTCAGCGCCCGCAGAGGCACGGGGCCCGCCACGCCGAAGGCGATGCGCACCCGCTCAAAGGTCTTTTTATCCGGGCTCAGCCGGGCGTTGACGGAGGTGCCCAGAGTGGCGATGTCCATGGCGTTGCGCATGGCATACTTGATATAGTGACCGAAGGTCCGGTCATAGGACGCCTTGGGAATGAGAATGGCGGTCTGGATCTCGCCCTCCTCCGCCCGCAGGTCCACGGTGCCGGCCTTGAGATAGAAATCCTTGATGGGCACCCGGCGGACGCCGTTTTTGCCGGTGATCTCCACGATGGCCTCCCAGGCGTGGAGGGTGGAGGCGGAATCGGCGGAGGTGACGCCGTTGCAGGTGTTGCCGCCGATGGTGCCGGCGTTGCGGATCTGGGGGCCGCCCACCATGTCCACCGCCTCGCCCAGCACGTTGATGTACCGCTGGATCAGGGGATCGGCGGTGATGTGGCTGAAGGTGGTGAGACTGCCGATGCGGAGGTTCTCCTCCTCATCCAGGGACACGCCCCGCATTTCCCGGCATCCCTGGATGCTGATCAGGGCCTTTCCGGCCCGCTTGCCCTCCCGCATCTGCACCAGCACGTCGGTGCCTCCGGCGATGATCTGGGCCTCGGGATGCTCCAGCCGCAGGCGGATGGCGTCCTGGACGCTTTGGGCCTGGTAGAGCGCTGACATATCATACATAGCGGTGTTTCCTCCTTAGTCCCGGATCAGGCCCTCTTCCGTGAAGCGACGGAAAAGGACGTGGGGGGTGATGGGATCCTGGTCGATGGCCACGCCGGTGGCGTTGTAGATGGCGTTGCGGATGGCGGGGGCGCCGGAGCAGGCCGGGGGCTCACCCAGGGCCTTGGTGCCGAAGGCACTGGTGGGCTCGGCATTTTCCACGAACTGCGCCTCCAGATGGGGGTGGTCCATGATGGTGGAGAGCTTATAGTCCAGCAGGTTGTTGTTCAGGGGACGGCCGGTCTTTTCGTCGAACAGCAGCTGCCCGGACAGCCCGTAGCCGATGGCCATGGACATGCCGCCGTGGACCTGGGCCTCCGCCAGGGCCGGATTCACCAGCCTGCCGCAGTCGTGGACGTTGATGATGTCCTTCAGCGTCACCTTGCACATGGGGATATCCACCTCCACCTCGGCGAAGGTGCAGCCGAAGGAATAGGCGTTGTTGCGGATGGTGTAGGTGCTCTCGGCGGTGATGTGCAGGGAGTCGTTGGGGTTATACTGGGCGTGCATGGCCAGCTCCGACAGGCTCATGAGAACCTTACCATCGGTGGTGCGGACGATGTTCCCGTCCGCGATGTCCATGTTGTACACCGCCTGGCGGGTGAGCTTGGCGGCGTAGTCCAGGATCTTCTCCTTCAGCAGCAGGCCCGTCTGGCGGATGGAGAAGCCCGCCACATACGTCTGGCGGGAGGCGTAGGCGCCCAGGCCCGTGGGGGTGATGTCCGTATCCTGGCAGGACACCACATGGACCCTGCGATAGTCCCCCAGGCCCACCACATCGGCGGCCATCTGGGCATAGACGGTGTCGGCCCCCTGGCCGATCTCCGTCTCACCGCACTGCATGGTGACGCTGCCGTCCAGATTCAGCTGCATCCGGTTGGAGGAGGTCTCCAGGGAGATGGGATACACGGCGGTGTTGTACCAGAAGGTGGCCATACCGATGCCCCGGCGGACGGGGCCGGTGTCCTTGGCAAATTCTGCCAGCTTCCTGTCGTAGTCGATGTACTTCTTGCCTGCCTCCAGGCACTGGCGGAAGGAATCGTCATAGTTCACGTTGTGGGAGAAGCCGTCCTCGTACCCCTGGGGCATGACGTTCTGCATCCGGAAGGCCAGGGGGTCCATGCCCACGGCCTTGGCGCAGTCCTCCACGTTGGCCTCGTCGGCAAAGGAGGCCTGGGGCATACCATAGCCCCGCATGGCCCCGGCGGCGGGCCGGTTAGTGAACACGGTCCATGCGTCGCACTCCATGTTGTCGCAGGGATAGTGCTGGGGGAAGGAGCCCATGGCCTTGGCCACGATGCTGTGTCCGTGGGAGGCGTAGGCCCCCTGGTTGGAGAACAGCTCCACCTTTCGGGCGGCAAAGGTGCCGTCCGGCCGGAGCCAGGACACAATGTGGAACCGGATGGCGTGGCGCACCCGGTTGGAGACGAAGGTTTCCTCCCGGGAGCAGTCGATGCGGACACAGCGGCCCTGGACCTGGGTGGAGCACCAGGCGCACAGGGGCTCATACAGGGCGTCCTGCTTGTTGCCGAAGCCGCCGCCGATATAGGGCTTTACCACCCGGATATCGCTCCAGGGGCGGCCCAGGGCCTGGCCCACCACCCGGCGGATGATGTGGGGGATCTGGGTGGAGGCCACCACGGTGATCCGGCCGTTTTCCTCATAGGCGAAGCACCCGTGATTCTCAATGTGGCAGTGCTGCACCGTGGGGGTGTCGTACCAGCCCTCTACCTTGATGAGGCCCGGCTCCTGAATGGCGGCCTGATAGTCGCCCTTCTTCATGTCGGTGTGCTTGAGGATGTTGTTGGGAAAGGCCTCGTGGAGCTGGGGCGCACCGGGCTTCATGGCCTCCTGCGCGTCCAGCACCAGGGGAAGCTCCTCATACTCCACCTGCAAAGCCCGGACGCCCTGCATGGCGGCCACCTCGTTTTCCGCGATGACCACGGCCACGTCGTCGCCGTAGTAGCGGACGTGCCGGTTCAGAAGATGACGGTCCGCCACGTCCTGGTGTCCCGGGTCCATGGACCAGGGGTGACCGGCGGTGGGGAAGGGGTGCTCCGGCACGTCGAAGCAGGTCAGGACCTTTACCACGCCGGGGATCGCCTCCGCAGCGGACTTATCCACAGACTTCACGAAGCCGTGGGCAATGGTGGAGTGCCTGATGCGCACATACAGCGCGTCCCGGGGCATCAGATCCTCGTAATATTTGGTGCGTCCGGTGGCCTTGTCAAAGGCGTCCACCCGGACCTCCCGTTTTCCAACCTCAGCCATGAATGGTGTCCTCCTCAGCAAAATAAGAAGCCGCGATATCTGGCATAAGCCCTCGTAATTCTTCTTTATTACATTGTATCATAGCACATCCCGGAGGCTTTGAAAAGTGGTGAACGTGATTTTAGTTGCAGAATAGCGCCATGACAGAAAAAGCCCCGGCGGGGCTTGTCCGCCGGGGCAGGGGAAATGCTGTGTCAGCGAAAGGAGATCGCTCAGATGGCCTTGCGCTTCTTGGAGGTGACCACCACGGCAGCGCCGGCTGCCATGACCGCCACCAGGCCGTACACCACCACGCCGGTATCGGCGGTCTTGGGGCTTTCAGGCTTGGTGGGAGTGGTGGGCTCCTCGGCGGGCAGGGTGATGGTGATGCGGCCCTGGGGCTGGGCATACTGCTCACCCACCACGCCCTTGAGCTCGGTGGTGATGTAGTCCATCAGCACCTCGTCCAGAGGCAGACCGGTGTCGAACTGGCTGGAGGCGGCAGCAAAGGCATAGTAGGTGTCGCCGCCGGCGGCGCAGAAGTTGTTGGTGACCACGGCATAGGTCTTGTTGGGGTCAAAGGCCTTGCCGTTGACGCTGTTGATGGTGACGCGGTTGATGGAAGCGGGACCATAGTAGGTGGCCTTACCGCTGCCGCTGGGATAGGGAGTGGTCTGCGGATCGTATTTCTTGGTGGCGTCAATGGAGATGTTCATGCCGGCGATCTGGGGGAAGCCGCCCAGGGAGTCGGGCAGAGCAAAGGTAGAAGCCTCCAGGGCCTCCAGCAGCTCGGCGCCGGTGACGTACACCACGGCCACGGTGTTGCCGAAGGGCAGCACGGTGTTCACGTCCAGCTTGGAGATGTCGCCCTTGTGGATCCAGGCCCGGATGCCGCCGCCGTTGGTGATGGCCACCACGTTCTCGGCGGGCACGGTGAGCTCAGCGTCCTTGCGGATGGCCCACAGCATGGAGTCGGTGATCAGGTCGCCCAGGTTGGTCTCCTGGGTGCGGTTGCCGGGATCCTTGTCGCCGTTGAGCTCCACGTCGGTTCTGGCAAAAACCTTGCCGTACTCGGCGTTGATGTCGCTGATGATCTTGTCGGCGGCAGCCTTCACGGTGGCGTCCTCCTTGGTGTAGGCGGACAGGTCGATGAGGCCGTTGCTCTCGATGCTCTTGGTGGCGTTGTCGATGATGATGGCGCCCACATAGGCAAGGCCCGTGCCGGTGGACTGGACCATGCTGTTGTCCTTGCTGGCGGTCATCACCGTGTGGGAGTGGCCGTCGATGAACAGGTCGATGCCCTTGACGTTCTGCATCACATTATAGGAGCAGTTGGGCTCGGAGGACTTATCCACGCCCAGGTGGCCCAGAGCGATGACGATATCGGCATTCCCCTCGCTGCGGGCCATGTCCACATTCTCCTGGGTGACCTTGTACAGATCCTTGCCGCCGATGAAGCTCAGGCCCTTCATCAGGGCGGGGTTGGCCTTGGTCTGGGTCTCGGGAGTGGCCATGCCCACAATGGCGATGCGGAACAGCTCGGTCTCATAGGTGTCGTCGGCATAGATGGGAGCGGTGCCGCCGGGGGCGAAGATCAGCTCGCCCTCATCGTCCACCAGGTTGTTGCAGGCGACCATGAAATCGCCCTGGTGCTTTTTCAGGTTCTCCATCAGCTGGGGGAAGCCGTAGTCGAACTCGTGGTTGCCCAGGGTGATGACGTCATAGCCCACCAGGGCCATCATGTCCAGGGCGGTTGCGCCCTTGCTGAGGCTGACGTAGGGAGAGCCCTGGCTGAAGTCGCCGGCGTCCAGCAGGATCACCTGGTGAGCGCCCTTGTCGTAGCACTCGTCCCGCAGAGCAGCCACCTTGGCGTACTTGTCGATAGCGCCGTGAACGTCGTTGGTGTGCAGGATGACGGTCTTGCCCTCCAGGGAGTCAGGGAGCTGATACGTCTCCTTGTTCTCGCCCCAGGAAGCCGGGACCATCAGCGCCAGCGTCATGACCAGCGCCAGCAGAGTCGCTAAGAATTTCCGCATGGTATCTTTCCTCCTTCATTTTCAGAGCGCGGTGCGCGTTCTGTTGTACCTTTATCATACATGATTTCTCCGAAAAAAGAAATTCTTTTTCCTTCTGCAAGGTATACAAAAATTTCATTCTCATTTTGTTGAAATTGCGTGGGTATAAACCCGGGAAAATGGGATGGATTTTTGCGCATTTCATGATATAATAAAGAATCATGCAATCAACCCGGAAAAGGAGGGCATTTCCATGAAATATCTGTTTCGCGGGGGCACGGTGGTGTCCGGACGGGGGACCCGCCGGGCGGACGTGCTGGTGGAGGACGAGAAGATCCTCCGGGTGGCCCGCAGCATCACCGCGCCGGAGGCCGCCGTCATCGACGTGGAGGGGCAGCTTCTGCTGCCGGGCTTCATCGACGCCCACACCCACTTCGACCTGGACGTGTGCAGCACCACCACGGTGGACGACTTTTTCTCCGGCAGCCGGGCGGCTCTGCGGGGCGGCACCACCACGGTGGTGGACTTCGCCTGCCCCAACAAGGGCGAAACCCTGCACCAGGGGCTGGAGCTGTGGCACAAGAAGGCCGACGGCAATTGCTGCTGTGACTACGGCTTCCATATGACCATCGACGACTGGAACCCCGGCATCGAGGCGGAGATCGACGATATGTACGCCGCCGGTATCTCCTCGTTCAAAATGTACATGACCTATCCCGCCATGATGATCGGCGACGAGGCCATGTATCACGCCCTGAAGAAGCTGAAGGAAAAGGGCGGCATCTGCGGCGTTCACTGCGAAAACAGCGGCGTCATCAACGCGCTGATCGCCGAAAAGAAGGCGGCGGGCCAGATGGGCGTGGGCTCCCATCCCCGGACCCGGCCCGATTTCCTGGAGGCCGAGGCCGTGTCCCGGCTCCTGCGCATCGCCCAGGCGGTGGATATCCCGGTGGTCATCGTCCACCTGACCAACGAGGCCGCCCTGCGGGAGGTGGAGGCCGCCCGCAAGCGGGGCCAGCGGGTGTATGTGGAGACCTGCCCCCAGTATCTGGTGCTGGAGGACAGCGTGTATGACGCGCCGGAGTATTCCATGGCCGCCCGGTATGTCTGCGCCCCGCCCATCCGGAAGGAGCGGGACCAGCAGGCCCTTTGGACGGCCCTGCGCAAGGGCGAGATCCAGACCGTGTCCACGGACCACTGCAGCTTCACCCTGGAGCAGAAGGACGCCGGACGGGGGGACTTCACCAAGATTCCCGGCGGTCTGCCGGGGGTGGAGAACCGGGGCGAGCTGCTGTATACCTACGGCGTCACCACCCGGAAGATCAGCCTGGCCACCATGTGCCGGGTGCTGTCGGAAAACCCCGCCAAGCTCTACGGGATGTTCCCCCGGAAGGGCGTGCTCCAGGACGGGGCCGACGCGGACATCGTGGTGTACGATCCCCAGGCGGACCATGTGCTCCGGGCCGAGGATATGGCAAGCCTGGCCGGTTATTCCCCCTATGAGGGCTTCGCCATCCGGGGCGGCATCCACCAGGTGTGGCTCCGGGGCCGTCTGGCGGTGGAGGACGGCTTTGTCCTGGCCGGGCCTGACGGGAAATATATCCCCCGGGGCAAGTGCAGCCTGTAACCGGGAAATGAGAAAGAAGGCAGCCGTATGAGCGTTCTGTATTGTCAGTCCCCGGCGCTGTTCTGGTGCGCCCTGGCGCTGATCGTGTGTTTCTTTGTGCGCCGGGGGGCCCATCGGGTCCGGGCGGTGCTGGACCTGGTGCTGGGGCTTCTGTGCATCGTGGGCGGCGTGGCCCTGTATTATCTGGGCATGTATAACGACGCCTTCACCATCCGGGATTTCTGGCACATCCGCACCGCCGGATGGATCGGCCTGGCGGCGGTGGTGCTGGTGACGGCGTGGCAGGTCATCAAGGCCACC
>ERZ791618.949-NODE-949-length-11475-cov-2.091068_pt1 | contig 11475 bp, 8 predicted proteins | sample MGYA00510059_ERZ791618 | MGnify/ENA primary metagenome ERZ791618 (study PRJEB30046, sample SAMN00715159) | human gut metagenome | study: EMG produced TPA metagenomics assembly of the A metagenome-wide association study of gut microbiota in type 2...
CCATCAAACAGGATGAAAGCGGTAAATTCGATTTCAAGATAGACGGGGTTTCACACGTGAGCTGGTTCAGAAAGAAAATGAATGAGTTCAGAGAAGCTATCGGAATACCGAAGCCGAGGCAAAATCGTGGTATAAAATACTAATTTGGAAAGGCGGATGGTTATGCCATCCGTCTAGTTTTGGATTAAGGAGCTGAGAGTTCTTGTATCTAAATGTTTAATTGTGCATGTGTTAACAAAATATTGAACAACAATTATTTCCAATCGAATTAAAATAAGTATCTTTGTAGCTTGGATATGTTATACGTCATCCCCAAGCAGGAAATTACTAATGGACCATTTGACAAAGGAACAACGCCATAAAAATATGGCTGCAAACAAAAGCAAAGGAACCAAACTTGAAATAATGTTTGGAAAATTCCTGTGGAACGCTGGAATAAGGTATCGCAAAAATGATAAGTCGGTATTTGGCAAACCCGATTTTGTCCTTAGAGGGTCTAAAATTGCGATATTTTGTGATGGTGAGTTTTGGCATGGTAGAAATTGGAATATTAGAAAGAATGACCATAAAAGCAATTGTAAGTTTTGGCACTCTAAAATCGAGCGAAATATAGAACGCGACAAGGAGGTCAATGAAGAATTGCGCAAACAAGGTTGGAAAGTCTTTCGATTTTGGGAGACAGAAATAACAGTGAATCCTGATGTATGTTTAAATGAGGTTTTAAATTATATGAATAGAAAATCAACAACTGACGAAAAAATAGCCATCACAAAAATGTGTGGCGGAGGAAAAATATCGATGCAAATGTACGGACCTCATTCGCTAAATGAGGATGGAAGTATAATTTCATTTGAAGAACAAATGGCGATTGTGTCTCACTACCTGCACAATCAAGGCAACAAATACGCCAAACCATATGAGATAAAAGCAGAAGGTCTGATAGAGGATATATACAACATCCATCAAAAGAAATCTGATATACAATGTGTATCAGATGTTTGTGTTCAGTATTCTTTGTTCTCCGATTTGTTTGCCGTTCCGTTCTTACCGATAGAAAAGCCCGAATTTACATTCATTGATTTATTTGCTGGTATCGGTGGGTTTAGAATGGCAATGCAAAATCTTGGTGGCAAGTGTGTGTTTTCTTCCGAATGGGATGTACAGGCACAAAAAACTTACCTGTTGAATTACGGTGAAGTTCCCTTTGGAGATATTACCAAAGAATCCACGAAGTCATTTATACCCGATGATTTTGATATTCTGTGTGCTGGATTCCCTTGTCAGGCATTTTCATTAGCCGGGAAACGTCTTGGATTTGAAGAAACCAGAGGTACATTGTTTTTTGATGTAGCAGAAATCATACGTCGTAAGCGTCCAAAGGCATTTTTTTTGGAAAATGTCAAAGGATTGCTTATTCATGACAAAGGGAAAACAATCCAAACGATATTAAAAGTTTTAAGAGAAGATTTGGATTATTACGTTCCAGAGCCTCAAATAGTAAACGCAATGAATAGAGAAAGAGTGTATATTGTTGGCTTTAGAAAAGACCAAAATGTCAATGAATTTACATATCCAACCCCAACTGATACAACTAAAACTTTTGCTGATATAAAAGAAAAAAATACAGTTTCTGCAAAATATTATTTATCAACTCAATATGTGAAGACACTTGTAGCACATAAAGAAAGACACGCAGCAAAAGGTAACGGTTTCGGATATGAAATAATACCGGATAATGGTGTCGCAAATGCTATTGTTGTAGGCGGAATGGGGAGAGAACGCAATCTTGTAATTGATAATCGTCTTGAAGATTTTACACCTGTTACCAACATCAAAGGAGAAATAAACCGTGATGGATTGCGCAGGATGACCCCACGAGAATGGGCTCGTTTACAAGGTTTTCCAGATAATTTCATAATCGGAGTGGCAGATGCATCTGCTTACAAGCAATTTGGAAATTCTGTTGCAGTACCTGCAATTCAAGCAACTGCACAGGAAATAATTAAACGAATCAACCTTTCAAAATCCAAAAAATATGGCACTGACAGGAAATAAAGGAGAATGGAGTGAAATCTACACTTTGCTCAAATTATTAGGAGAAGGAAAAGTTTATGCCGGAGACCAACACATGAACAAAATTCACGATTTGTTCTATCCCATAATAATGATTCTTCGCCAAGAAAAAGAGGGTAATTTCAACTACAAACTACAAGATAGAGATGTAGTGATTCAAACCCCAGAAGGAGAAGAGTTATTGAGAATCCCTGCATCAGTGTTTTTAGTAGAAGCAGAGAATTTATTGAAAGCTATCAATGAAAATGATGGAGCATTTACCGTTCCGAAAATTGAAGCCTTCATGAATCGAATTTATTGCCATGCTTTGAAGGCGAAATCATCTGATAAAACAGATATACGAATCATTTTGCATGACCGAAGAACTAAGATAAATTCTGAAATGGGATTCAGTATAAAATCTCAACTCGGAGGGGATTCAACACTATTAAATGCAAGTAAAGCCACGAACTTTAATTTTAAGATAGAGGGAACTTCTCTTTCTGATGAAGATATTGCAAAAATCAATTCTTTGAATCCAACAAGAAATAAGGTTATAGAGAGATATAAAGCAATAACAAAGAAAGGTTGCAAATTGATATTTGACAAAGTGGATAATTCTACATTTCGTAATAACCTCATTATGCTTGATGGAGACCTGCCGTCCATAATTGCCAATTTGCTTTTAGAACAGTTGAATAGTGGTGTATCCACATTGAAAGAATTGGTAGAACAGATTACAGAAACCAACCCTTTGGGGTACGATACAGAACAAGCATCGCCTTTTTATGCTTACAAAATCAAACATCTTTTGACTTCGGCAGCATTAGGTATGATGCCCGCAACTGCTTGGAGCGGAAAATTTGATGCAAATGGTGGTTATTTGGTCGTAAAAAAAGATGGTGAAATTCTTTGTTATCACTTTTACGACCGTAATCGTTTTGAAGACTATCTTTTCTCTAATGCATATCTGGAACGTTCAAGTACTTCACGCCATGAATATGCATCAATCATCAAAGAAAATGATGGTACTCTTTCGTTCAAACTCAATTTTCAAGTTAGATTAAAATAAGATAAATCATTATGCATCATTATAAAGGTTCAGAATGGAATAAATGGGATTTGCATATACACACCCCTGAATCTGGTATGGCAAATCAGTTTGGGAATGATTGGGACAAATATGTTCTATCTCTTTTTAAAAGTGTTATTGCAAACAATATTGCAGTTATCGGGATTACGGATTATTTTACAATTGATGGCTATAAGAAGTTGTTAACGGATTATTTAAGCAATGACCAAAAAATGAAATCATTGTTTACGCCAGCAGAAATCTCGGCAATAAAAAATATTGCAATTTTTCCTAATATAGAATTTAGATTAAAAACAATAGTAAATGGAAGCCGCATTAACTATCACATAATCTTTTCCAACGAAGTTGCAATCGAGGACATAGAAGAAAATTTCCTACATGAGATAGAGTTTGTTTATGAGGGATTGCCATTCGATACTCCCAATAAAAGAAAACTTAAAAGGCGAAATATTGAAGAACATGGAAGAAGTATTAAAGAGCAACAAGGTGAGTTCAAAGGGTCTGATTTTACAGTGGGTTGCACTACCGCTGTTATTGATGAGCAACAAATAACAGAAATTCTATCTAAGCATAAGGATAAATTTGAGGGGAAGTATATTGTTGCAATACCTGTTGATGAGGATTTGTCAAAGATTTCATGGCGAGGTCAAGACCATATGGTTCGAAAATATTTTTACCAAGTAGCAAATATGTTTTTTGCTACTAATAGAGGAACTATAGACTTTGGATTGGGGAAAAAACATGCTACACTGGAAGATTATCTTAATGAATTTAAAACTCTTAAACCATGTATATGTGGTTCTGATGCCCATTCTTTGGATTCATTATGCGTTTTTCCCAATGGGTTAAGCTGCTGGATTAAAGCAGAACCTACATTTGAAGGACTAATGCAGGTTTTATATGAACCAGAGGAACGTGTAAAAATTCAACAAAGCATACCAGACGAAAAGAATTTATACCAAATCATTGAATCTATAACATTGGATGAAGATGGTTTTTGGCAGGGAACAATACATCTGAATCCTAATTTGAATACAATTATTGGAGGGCGTTCTACAGGCAAATCTTCTTTGTTAAAAGCAATTGCTGCAAAACATGATGCAATGTTAGTAGATGAAAAGGATTATATTCACCAACATCTTAAAGGAGTTAAAATACGATGGAAAGATGGAGGAGATGAAACTGGGCATAAAATAGATTACTATAAACAGAATTACATGCACAATATAGCATGTTCAAGAAAGCAAACCAATGAACTGGTCGAAAGCATATTACGTTCCAAGGATTCAGAAGGTTTGTTGTCAAATTATTCTGAAGTAAATACTTTGATAGAAAGAGAGATAACCTCATCTGTGTTTAATTTGTTTCAATTGAAAAAGGAATATTTTCAATTGCTCAATAATCTTAGAGAGAAAGGAAATAAGTCAGGAGTTGAACAACAATTGCAACTATTAAAAGAAAGTGCAACCACATTACAAAAAAGTAGCATTCTAACAGAGACAGAAATAGAAACATACAATGGTTTATTAGCACAACTTTCAATAAAAGAGAAAGATATTAATCTAGCAGAATCGGATATCAAATTGTTTCAAAAGCTACGAACAATTACTCCTATCATACATAACTTTGAAGGACTTAATTCTTTTGACTCTCTATCATTTAGGACAAATAGCTCCGAAGTTTCAAGGCTTTTTAATGGTTTGCGTATTAGAACAGAAACTGAGTGGACAAGTATTGTAGATGAGTTTATTGATAAAACTGACGCTGCTAAACAGCAATTATTGATAGAAAAAACAGCAATATTGGAAGCAGACATTTACAAACGCGGAGAGCAATTTTATAAAGATAATAAAGAATTACAATCTGTTTTGCTGCGAATAAAAGAAGAAGAGAAAGTGCTTGCTGAAATAAATAATTTGGAGGCTAAAAAAAACTCTTTACATACACAAATACAACAATTCGTAAAAGAAATTGTAAACAGACACATAGAATACAAAAAAGAAATTGACAAATTAGTTGATAGTCTCAAAGTAGAGTATGACGGATTATCAATATCTGTAACAAAGGAGTTCCAAAAAGAAGAAATGAAATCTTTTTTGGAATCTCGGTGTAATTTACGTGGAATAGAACGGCAGCAATATATAGCGAACCTAGTATCACGTTATGATTCTGATATAGAAACTCAAGCATATACCCTAATCAAAGATTTGCTTAATGAAAAAGTTGAATTTAAAAATTCGTACGCTTCACCTAACGTAGCCAGTGAATTCTTTTCAAAAAATTGGTATGCTTTATCTTATCAATTGTCATATCAAGGTGATTTATTTGAAATGATGTCTGAAGGTAAACAAGCATTCGTTATTTTAAAATTGCTTCTTGAATTCAGTGATAAAAAATGTCCTATATTAATTGACCAACCTGAAGATAGCTTGGATAATCGTGCCATATATCAAGAGTTAGTGGAATATATCAAAGCAAAGAAAAAAGACAGACAGATTGTTTTGGTGACGCATAATTCAAATGTAGTGGTCAGTGCTGATGCGGAAAATGTAATTGTAGCAAATCAAGAAGGCTCTAATAGTCATAATTATGGAAAATATAAATTCCAATATATCAATGGAGCTTTAGAACGGACTAAAAAATGTAATCCTGCAGAAGCAATAATTTTGGAATCACAAGGGATTCGTGAACATGTTTGCGATATACTTGAAGGAGGTAAAGTGGCATTTGAAAAAAGAGAGCAAAAATATGGATTTGGGAAATATGCAAATTCGAATAATTGAATAAAACAAAAGTAGCTATTGATTTGCATTAACAAATTAAATAACTACTTTTGCTCAGAGTTACTTGAAAGGTAAATCAGGGAAGAACGTAGGAAATAGCACGGTTGCCAAATCATTACCTCAAAATTGGGTAATTCTCCCAAAGTCCTTTATATAAGGCACTAACAGAAGTTTTCCAAAATTATATAAAAACTCAATAACGTAACATTGCACTATGAGAAAAGGAAGGACTTGTTTCACCGGAAATTTATATTTGTTTCACCGAATTAAACTTATAGTTTATTGGCTTTGAACTATAAGTTTATTCCTATTAAACCTATGGTTTATCCCTATTAAACAAGTGGTGTAATATAAACAAGTGTGGCAGAGAGGAGTGAAGAGTGATATCTTTTGCCCCTTTCTGCCACACTTGTTTATGCCTTTTTTATCTGTTTTTATTCAGCAGTTCTTTGGTGGGACATTCATAGTTGCTGATGGGGAGATGTATTTTCTGCAAGTCTTTCAATTCGTGTATAGGGCGTTCGATCTCGTAAGGTATGGGCATGCTTGAGAATTTCTGGAAATAGAGAAGGCAGGCGTCTTTCCACCAAACAGCATCGCGGGCCTGTATCTTCAAGGCGGACTGTACTTCATGGAAACGTTCTGCGTCAATGTATTTTTCGGCGGCATCCCATATCTTCTGAAAGTCTCTGACTTGTCGGACTCCATTGTCGTAGTGATAGCAGAGCTCGTCCCATAAAATGCGACCGCTTTTCATGCGGTAGTTCCAGGGCACATGGTGGAACCATAGGAGATATTCTTCGGGACAAGTGCTGATGTTGTCGTATTGCTTAGACAGGTTTTCCGGATATTGTGCAACGGCATTGCTTCCTTTGCTACTGCGGTCGAAACCAAGCCCTTGTTTGTCTGCTCTGTGATAGTAGGATGGAAGCCAGTCCGGGCGGGCGCCGGGGATGTTGCACCAAGGCTCGGGACCGTAATGATGTCCCCATGCGAAAATGTGATGCAGACCAAGGGGCATCATATAGTTTACCACAGCCTCGTGGCTGTCGAGCATCATCTTCTTTAGTTGGGCATTGATGTCCGAGGGCTGGAAGTCAAAAGTTTGCTTAGCCATTCATCAGCAATGTTTTCGGAAGATAAAGAGGGTTGCCATGATAGGCGTCCGAAAGCATACCAGTTGGCTTGTGCAAAGGTGTGACCGCACCAGTTGGTATCTGTACCTATATTGGCAACACCGGCCACTGCCTTTAAAGAAGCGGGTGTTACGAATTCAAAGAATTCTTTCCACATCGGGGCCAAATAAGCAAGATGATTGGAGTGTCCCAGGTATTCCTGTGTCACTTGGAACTCTACCATTAGTGGTGTATGTTGCATCGCACTGAACAATGGACTGTACGGTTCGCGGGGTTGGAAATCTATCGGTCCGTTCTTCACTTGGACGATGACATTGTTGCGGAACTGTCCATCCAAGGGCTCAAACTCCAAATATGCTTGTTTGGCACGGTCGGCATCGGAAGGGCTGTATACAAAAGCGCGCCACATAACGATACCTTTGTAGGGCTTCAATGCGTCTGCCAGCATGTTGGCGCCTTCGGCATGGGTACGTCCGAAATCGCAAGGACCAGGCTGTCCTTCCGAATTGGCTTTCACCAGAAAACCGCCGAAGTCGGGGATGATTCGGTAGATTTCCTTAACCTTGTTTTTCCACCAGCGGATAACTTTTTTGTCAAGAGGATCGGCAGTGCTCAGACTGTCGAGAGCCATAGGGGATGCAAAATTAACGGAGAGGTACACACGTAGTCCGTATGGGCGGAAAATATCTGCCAATGCTTTTACTTTCTGCAGGTATTCGGTAGAAAGAATTTGGGGTGAAGCATTTACGTTGTTCAGTACAGTGCCGTTGATGCCGATGGAAGCATTGGCGCGGGCATATTCCTTATATCTGTCGGACAGGGTATTCGGCAGTTCTTCCCAATTCCAAAGCGATTGTCCTGCATAACCGCGTTCTACGGTACGGTCTATATTGTCCCAATGGTTGAGGATGCGCAGGCTGTAGGCGGGATTCTCTGTTGTTTGAGTCGCAGTGACGTTTTGTCTGGTCGCTTGCATCCTGAGCAGGTGATAGGCAGCATAGAGTAATCCTGTCTCGGTGGGAGATGTGAGCGTGATTTTGTTATCTTCATGTCGGATGCGGAAACCTTCTGGTTGCAGCTGTTTGTCCCTTTGTATAACGAGCCGGACAGGGGCTCCTTTCCATGCCTGATGCAACTCCTCGACAGCTATGTTTAGTGTAGGCGATTGGTGGGGAGCGGAAATTTCTGCATGGGCATTGGCAGGCAGTCGAAGCCACAAATGGCTACCGTTTTCGGCAGCCATTTGGGTAACGAATACTATTGCGATATAGAAAAGCGAAAATATTCTGTATTTCATGTTATTAGGATTACAAATTGATGAATGGTCTCTATGCCGCGTATGTTAGCGGTATAAAGGCATCTCGGTGTATTGGATTATTGTCCTTCAATAGTAATTATTTTGCCATTGGCATCATATTCCAGCTCGCAAACTTTCAGACTGCGGAGCCATGTCTTTCCATTGGAAGGCACACAGTCGTGGTGGAATAGATACCATTTTCCTTTATACTCTACAATGGCATGATGCGTGGTCCAACCCACTACCGGAGTGAGAATGACACCTTGGTAAGTGAAAGGTCCGTAAGGATTGTCACCGATGGCGTAACATAGGCGGTGGGTATCGCCGGTGGAGTAGGAGAAATAATATTTGCCGTTGTATTTGTGCATCCAGCTGGCCTCGAAGAAACGGCGTTCATTGTCGCCTCCTGTCGAGGTTTGCCGTTTTCATCCAAGATGACAACAGCTTTCGGCTCTTCTGCAAACTCCAGCATATCTTTGCTGAGTTTGGCCACACGGGCGGGAAGAGCCTGTTCGTTACCTTCGGGTAAAGCGGCACATTCCAAAGCTTTATTGTCGCGATAGCGTTGCAGTTGGCCACCCCACAAACCGCCGAAATACATATAGAAATCACCGTCTCCATTATCCAGGATGGCAGGGTCGATACTGTAACTGCCTTTTATCGGGTTGGCTTGGGGAATGAACGGTCCTTCCGGATTGTCACTGATAGCCACGCCGATACGGAAAATATCATTTTGGTCTTTCAAGGGAAATACATGTAATATTTTCCGTCTTTCTGGGCTACGTCACAGTCCCATAGCTGACGGCCTGCCCAAGGTATGTCCTCTATCTGAAGGACTACTCCATGGTCTTTGATTTCGCCGTTCATAATATCATCGGTGGAGAACACATGATAGTCTTTCATGTTGAAATGATCGCCATTGTCGTTTTCTTCGATGCCGCTTTCCCAATCGTGGCTGGGGTAGATGTAAACTCTGTTGTTGAAAACATGTACGGCAGGATCTGCCATATAATCTCCCGGAACTAAGTATCTCATTTCTTTTTTCATGGTGAATCAGAATTTAGTTATAAGTTATTGAATTATTTTTTTATAGAAATTGAATTATTACTTGTCTGTTTTTAAACAGTTGTGAGTCTTTAATAATCTGCTTTGCTTCTTCGTTCTTTCAGTTCGGCCTGCATGTGTTCGTTATACTCTTTGGTTATGGGGTAGAAGTAGAGTGCAATAACACCTACAAAGAATGTCGCAGCAGGAATCAAACTGGATGAAAGCACGATACCTTGGATGGCAGAGTCTACCTGCTCCGTTCCTGCTCCTGATACATAACCGAAACCGGAAAGAAGGAAACCCAGTATGGCGCACCGATGCCTAAACCGGCTTTCAGTGCAAAGACAACTCCGGCAAAGACGAAGCCAGTGGCACGTCGGTGATTGACATATTCTGAATGGTCGGCTACATCGGCAATCATAGCCCAAAGCAGAGGTACTGTCGGAGCATATGCAAGGCTCTTGAGGAAGTTCAGCACAAACATAGTCTCTACATCGGTTTCGTTGGGGAAATAGAAGAAGGCTGTGAATAGTGCGGTTAGTGCAAGGCAAATGATGAATACACGTTTCTTTCCATAACGGTTTGCCAGAAAATTGGAAAGTAGGATTACGCCAAAGAACTGAACCAATGCACCCAACATGTTGAATACGCCAAAACCTACCTCGTATGCTTTATCCGGACTGCTGACTATTAATCCGAAGGCATTTAATATACTGTATCCTATTCCGTCTCCGGCTTCAGTGGCAACTAAGCCTATCTTGTCAAGAAAGGCATAAAGCGCACCGGCGTCTACATAGTTCTCGAAATAGTAATTCATTGCGCTTCCCCACATGGCAAGGGTAGTAAATATAAATAATGTCAGAATGAACATAGCCCGCCATGGTATGTTCTTGAAAACATCCTTGATATCTTGTTTGGTATCTGTCTTTTGGTTAGTCGGCGGTGTAATACGTTCACGTGCGGAGAAGAAAGTAATGATGAGGAATATCAGGCCGATGACAGCAAACAATGATATTGTGCAAAGCCATCCATGTCCTTTGTCACCAGATTCACCGGTAAACTTGCTGACTAATGGCAGTGTTAAGCCTTGTACAATGAATTGTGCGATAGTGGCTGCTACAAAACGTATACTGGTAATGCTGTTACGTTCTTTAATGTCACTTGTCATAACTCCTCCCAGTGAGGCATAAGGAGTGTTATTGAATGAGTACAAGGTCATTAATAAAGTGTAAGAAATTGTTGCGTACAGAGCTACAAGTCCTTTGTCTTCAATGCCCGGATTGTAAAATGCCAAAATGTAAAACACCATGAAAGGTAGAGCTGTCCAAAGAACCCATGGGCGATATTTACCCCATTTGGACTTTGTGCGGTCGGACAAAATTCCCACCGTTGGGTCTACAAAGGCATCTACAATACGCGCTAATAGCATTACACTACCAGCTACAGCTCCTTCCAGACCAAATACGTCTGTATAGAACTTAGTCTGGTAAATCATCATCATTTGGAACACAAAATTCGCTGAACAATCTCCGAGGCTATAACCAATCTTTTCGGCTATGGACACTTTTTGGTTAAGTGTATTCATTCTATTAAATTTTTATTAGTTGGATCATTATCAAAAAAAGGTGTATCATTGTTTTGTGCTGTTCAATACACTTTCTGCTGCACGTTTGCCTAAGGTTTTTTTGTCAAGAGGGTGAATATCATTCCACTCTCCTAGGTCACTGTTACGTATGAGATAAGTATTGAAGTTGATAGCGGCTGGTTTGGCTTTTTTCCTGCGCCTTTTTGCCCCAGTGTTCCGTCCTTCAAGATTATCTTTCGACAGAAAATCGGCTAACTCTACGATATGGAAAGGCAGTCCGGGCTGGTTGAATGTACGGCGCCAATCGGCAATCATTGCTGACAAGAGTGCAACATATTCATTTCGGCGTGATACGTTTGATTCACCTTGATACCATAGCACTCCCCGTATGGAATAGTTCTGCAGTGGAGCTATCATGGCATTGTATAAGCATACCGGTTTGTACCAGAAGAACATCATCTCCGGAGCGGGTGGCATGGGAG
>ERZ791618.951-NODE-951-length-11464-cov-2.170129_pt1 | contig 11464 bp, 14 predicted proteins | sample MGYA00510059_ERZ791618 | MGnify/ENA primary metagenome ERZ791618 (study PRJEB30046, sample SAMN00715159) | human gut metagenome | study: EMG produced TPA metagenomics assembly of the A metagenome-wide association study of gut microbiota in type 2...
GTAATAGCCGTTTTAGGCGCATCGAACCGTTCAATGGATTCTATAACCAGCAACGACGAGCCAATGGCGCAGCAAAAGCAGCCGCTAATCCGGCACCTGCACCGGCAGCTAATAACTGCTTCCGTTCGCCGCTAAGCACCCGCCCCCATTTGGATACCAAGTATCCCACATATGAACCTATCTGTACGGAAGGTCCTTCACGTCCCAAAGACAGTCCGGTACTTAATGCGAGTATTCCACCTACAAACTTAGCCATCAATTCCCGAAAAGGATGTTTGTAATCAACCCGTCCGTTAATGACTCCACGTGTCTGTGGAATCCCTCCACCCGTAATGAGAGGCATTTTTTTTACGAGCCAGGAAACAAATAGGAGAATTCCCCACATCAGCAGAAAAAGAGGAATATACCAATACCATTTTAAATGGGCATCAAAGAAATCGTGACGAAGATTGAAGAAAAACTGCAATAGATAATGGTAGGGCACTGCAACAAGCCCCGTCAGCAGCCCCACAAAGATACTAACAAAGTAAAGCCGCGCGTCAATCAACTTCAGTTTAAAGATTCGCCAACGGCCCTTATCCTTCAATTTATTGACAAAATCAAACATTCGGCAAGGTTTTCATTGTTTTCACGTACGACAACAACAATCAAAACCCTGCTGTGGTTTTCGGATAAATAGAAATTTAATTCTCAATTATCGCCCCATCATATTCAAACGAAGAATAGCATGCACCATGAAATAGGAACCCAGCGCATTGTAATCAGTATCACGAATAGCAGTGGCAGTAATCGTACGTATCATCGAAACGTCCTGATGAAGAATATCATATATTTTGAAACGGAGCAGTAGTCGTTTCCGTTTCAGAAAGGCTTTCGACAACTGACAATTCCACATCAGGTTTTCGCGGGCATTGCCACTATATCCATAGCCGGAACGTTGAAAACAAGTAAGGTCGCTGAACAGTTCTATCCCCCATGGGAAATAATATTGTACTTCCGTGCCAAAGCGGTAATCGTAAGTTTCGGTACGTGTCTCTTTCACATTATTATGGGAATTGTTGTAAAGCAATTCTGCACGGGCACTGATTTCCATTTGCTTCGTGCGGTATGTTAATTGCAAGCGTTGGCGGGCTGTGAGATGTTTCACTGTACTTTTTACAGGAGCTTCTTTATTTATAGTGCTATACCCGTTCTGGTTTCTGTATTGCAGATATGAATATGTACGGAATCGCCAACTACGATTCTTGAAAGGAGTATTGAGAGAAAAAGAGCCCATAGCACGCCAGTTACCGTTCAGATTAAGAGGAGTGGTAGTTCGCACACCGGATTCGCTATCATAGGTCACTTGGTTGGTTATACTATTAATGGTATTCTCCGCCAAGACGGAAGCAACCATATTCCGTTGGTGTTTGGCATTATAGGAGTTGAAATTTAATGTGAAAGTATTCGTATACGAAGGCTTCAGCGAAGGATTACCGACACGGATATTCAACGGGTTGGTGCGGTCCGTCACCGGTTGAAGGTCGCGTATATTCGGCTGACGGCTTTTTCCCCGATATACAATCTGCAAACGGGTACGTTTGGAGAACTTATAACGGAAATTGACGGTAGGAGAAATATTAAAAACAGACTTTCGCAACGGTTCTTCTGCCGGAGTTGCCTTTTCCAGAAGAGAACGGCTGACAGACTTTTGAGGTTCAAAGTCAGCACCGATATTATAATTATATTTCTTACGAGAAGTACGGACCGCAAGATTAAACAGGTGATTACTATACTGATTCTCAAAACAATTGCTTGCGTCCTCGTCATAATCAGGAGCAAATTCTTCCAGTTCCTTGTTCCAGTTGTAGACAAAACGGTCGGAGTTGTTCACCCGATACTGGTAACTGTAACGGAACTGAAGAAAATGAAACCAGGGCAAAGGTTCTACATAAACTAATTGTAACCGGTAGTTATACCCCTCCATTCTATCTTCAATCTTTTGATTCTTTACATTCTTAGCATTGTTTTTGAAGTAATGGGTAGTGGAAAGGCTGGTTCTGTCGGTGGAAGATTCATTTGTACCATAATCAACTTTCAAGGCTATATTTCTTCCCATTCTGCTAAGTTTCCGACTAAGTTGCAGCATCATGGTCAGATTATAGGATGAGCTATGAGTTGTTCCTGATGATCCCCGCTCATTCAGTAGCACATCATTGCCCCACCCTTGCTGAAAACCGTTACTACTTCTATCATTGGCAGCCGTACGGTATTGAGGGCGAAAAATCAATGTTGTAACAGAATCCATTTTCCACTCCAAGAAAGCATTCGCTACCAAGTTATCGTTTCCTGTCGATTGTGTCCGGTACTTTCGGTGATAGATTTGTCTTTACGAAGATAATTGTCTACCGTAGTACGACTGTCCTCCAGACGGTCAGTGCCCATATATTGAATGTTCGACCGAAATTTGACGCGCTTCCAGTCATGAGTGGCATTCACTCCCAAAGAACGGGAAGTAGTCAGCCCTTTTTGAGTACGAAGATTACCGGAAGAACTGGCAGACTCCCCCTGCATTTCAGAAAAGCCTTGGTTGTTGGTGTTATTCAGATTCCCGATAACAGTCAATTGGGAGTTATCCCGGAAACGGTTTAAAGTATTAGCCAGTTCATAACGGTCTTTACTTCCATAACCACCCATAAATTTTCCATCCACCCTCGTTTCATATTCTTCTTGACCGACAGGTCGAGAATCATTTCTTCTTCACCATCGTCAATACCGGTAAGACGGGCAAGATCGGACTGGCGTTCGTATGCTTTCAGCTTTTCTATCATCTCTACCGGAAGATTTTTAAGAGCTGCTTTCGGGTCGTCGGAAAAGAATTCTTTTCCGTCCACCAAAATCTTTTTCACTTCCTTTCCATGAATCAGCAGTTTGCCGTCCTCATCTATTTCTCCACCGGGAAGTTGTTTCACCAGTTCTTCCAGCATGGAGCCTTCGGGAGTACGATAAGCCGAAGCGTTAAAGACGGTAGTATCTCCTTCGGTCACCGCCATAGGTGCTTGTCCCACAACAACGGTTTCGTTTAATGAAATACTCTCCGGACTCAAAGATATATTACCCAAAGTGGGTGTCTTATTATTTGCTGAAACAGATATAGTCCGATAAACAGAGGTATATCCGATATAAGAGATATGCAATAGAATAGACTTGCTTTTCGGAATAGTAACAGCTAACTGAAATTTACCTTGTATATCCGTAGCTCCTCCCACTAATAAGATGCTATCCGGTAAAGCCAAAAGCCGGACCGTAGCAAACGGTACCGGCTGATTGGTTTCAGTATCAACAACACGCCCGACAAAACGCTCTTTGCCGGACTGTGCATAAACAGCCAAACTTATCAGTAACAGGACATAACAACTGATCAAACGGTACTGAAAAGAATAAATACGTCTGTCTATGCTCAAGTTGTGTTGATTTAGTAAAACAGAAACTTATAATATAACCTAATCCCTATTGTTATCCTTGGCGCGGAGCACGAGGTCTTTGTCCCTGATGATGTCCCTGCCCCGGTTTCTGACCTTTTCTGCGGTCAAACTCTTTCCTGAATTTATTCATATTACTCTTTTCCTGCTGATAGATTTTCATAATCTGCTTTTGAGAAAGTATCTTGCTGAATTCATTATAATACTTCTCACGAATATCAAGCATCTTACGGCTTTGAGCAAACTGGTTTCTCAACATGGTAGCAATCTGTTCGTCAGTCATTACCGGTCGCAGAGCATCCTTTTTATCGGTAGCCGATGTTCCTTGAGCTTTTTCGGCTCTTGGTTTATGGTTCATCATGCGGCACTCGCGCAGTTCTTTCAGATATTTCTTGTAAACCGGTGTAAACTTGGCGGCTGTCGCATCATCCAGCATCAAGGTTTTAACAATCTGATTCGTCTGCATCTGCATCATCTGCTCTTGTGTAGGACGTTGTTTCTTCTCCTTATTATCTCTATTTTGAGCTGAAAGGGTCATCTGGCTTCCCAACAAGAGAGCAGCCAAAACTACATAAATAAATTTCATCTTCATAATCTTTACATTTTTAATCATTGATTGAGTTACTTAATTCAAAAATATATCGTTTTCAGAGAAGCTGACGAGCTCTTCCAACTCCTCATCCGACAATTCTTTAATCCATTTGTCTACCGGATCCGTACCATTACTTCTGTCGACAGCCAATGTGTTCGAAGAAGACGATTTGACCTCATCCATTTGACGCAAGGACGGAACGAATAAAATTCCAGTTAATACTGCCGCTATGGCAACTACCGTAGAAATAATCAGCTTCATGTGAGACTTCCGCTGTTGTTTCACCCCGGTACGTTCCATTACCTTTCGTTGCACATCCTCGAAGAATCCGTCGGGGGTAGTGTAAGGGGTCCGTTTACCAATATCGTCAAAATCAAAATCCTTTTTCATCGTTCTACCTATTTAGTATATATTCCTTTATTTTTTCTTTTGCATAGTGGTAATTCACTTTCAGCGTATCCACCTTACTATCCAGCACCCGCGCAATTTCGTCATACTCAAGTTCATCGTAATAACGTAAGTTGAATACAAGCCGTTGCTTCTCCGGCAAACTCAAAATGGCTTCTTGAAACTTCACCGCCAGTTCGTTCTCATAATCTATATAATCAGAAGCCTTCAGTTTGCTCATCAATTCTTCCTGTACATCCTCCGCTGATATGACTCCTTCCTCTTTACGACTATTCAATAAGCGTAAACTTTCATTCGTCGCAATCCGGTAAATCCAGGTTGACAGTGAACTTTCTTCGCGAAATTGATCGATATGTCGGAATATCCGGATAAAGACCTCCTGAAGCACATCTTCCGCATCTTCGTGAGACACGACCAGCCTACGGATATAATTATATATCGGTACCTGAAAAGAGTTCATCAGCATCTTGAATCCCCGTTCACGATCCGAGGAACAAGCTTCACGAATTTTATTCTCGTTTATCATCAATTCTATATCTGAGCTTTATTAGTTAGAACGCAGAAGGGTGTGGAAGTTAAATACAAGAATTCGTATTTTGCTTTTATTAACAAGAAAGAGGAGAAAAAGAAGTAGGATACAAGGAAAAGAAATTGCCTCCAAGACCTTTACAGAGGCTTTAGAGGCAATTCGAATACTTTATCTATAAATTGTAAATAAGAAGTCTGTTACCAAAACTTATTGTGTTCCGCACTATATTCAAAACCGACAGCTTTCAACTGATTCACTAATTCATCCTTATTTACGTCCATATCTTCACAAAGTTCGTCAAGTGAAGAATAGCAATCGCGCAACTTCATATTGATAACGCTAAACAGCATCATCGGGTCTTTGGGTAATTCCATAACATACAATCTTTTTAAACCGGACGCAAAGTTACAGCAATCTCATTGAATGGCAAAACAAATCAATCTTAAAGGAAGCAGAAATTCGGGTATATCTTTTATAATATCCATTTGAAAACAAGGAAAATTGCAAAATAATAAATAAACAGTTATCCAACCAAGTGCTTTTCTACATTTCTCATACTGATGCTTTTTAAAGGTTAATAAATTACATTTCTACTAATAAGAGTGCTCAGACAGAAAAATGACTGTCCATTCATCCACATACGCCATTCATTTAGGATTTAAAAGATGAATAAGAAGCAATGTACTAACGGGATAACATATACTCCAATGAGATTTATGAGAGTAAATGTAGAAAACAGTTCCCGACAGCCGTAGATATAATTGTTAATTATACTTGTGAATATGTATTTCATATAAAAATAGTTTCTACATTTGTGGCCGTTATGATGAAGTACATATTCTGTATATTATTAGGTATATTTTTAAGTTGGGGATTCCAGTTGATTTCCGACGAAAGGCAAGAAGCATATCGGCCAGAAACCGGTAGTACCTATATACAAACTTGTGTTAATGCTTTTCATCCCGAAACTAAAACTATGATAAAACAACTAGGGAAAGAAAAGAAACTCGTCAAAGCAAAAGAAAATACAGGAAAGCAGGACTACAATGACAGTGACGGTGTCTTAAATCCATCCTCCTTCCGTTATTTCTCTCCTTCAAAGTTACTTAGATTCAATATTCATTCCGTTACTATCCGGATATTAAGTTCTTTAAAGATTCAACTTCCTAAGAATCAATGGACAGGTTTCTCATTCTATACTAATTTTATCAAATATTCCGATAGATATCACATCTATACATTAGGTCATATACTCATTTAGCCATTTTATACCTTTTATAGACATAGAAAATTCATATTTTTTATGCCTTATTTGTTGTTCCTATCTTTTCCTTTTAATAACAATCAAAGTATATAAAATGGATTTTTTACTCAATTTTATACTCCATATTGACCAATATATGGTCATGATTGTGCGTGATTATCATGCATGGACCTATGCTATCTTATTCATCATAATCTTCTGTGAAACCGGATTAGTAGTCACTCCTTTCCTCCCGGGTGACTCTTTACTTTTCGTTGCCGGAGCGATCTCTGCGTTACCCGATATGCCTATCAGCATACACATACTTGTTATCATATTATTTGCTGCTGCCATATTAGGTGATTCATGCAATTATATGATTGGGCATTTCTTTGGTCGAAGGCTATTCAACAATCCTAAATCCAAGATATTCAAGCAAAGTCACTTGGAGAAAACGCACGAATTTTATAAGAAGTATGGTGGCAAAACCATTATCCTGGCACGCTTTATCCCCATAGTACGTACATTTGCCCCCTTCGTTGCAGGAATGGGGAAAATGAATTACTACTATTTTATGGTATATAATTTGGTTGGTGGAGCTGTCTGGGTAACTATATTCTGTTATGCAGGATATTTCTTCGGCGATCTCCCGTTTGTGCAGGAAAACCTAAAACTACTCATTGTAGCCATTATATTCATATCCATATTGCCTGCCGTAATTGAGGTCATACGCACCAAGTTGAAATTTTAAACTGCCCAAACCATAGTCTGTATTCATTTGTTACTAATATAAATAAAGTAGAAAAAACAATTTAAAGTTTTTACACTTATGAAAAATTCTTTTTTTAGTCGGTTTACCCCAAAGGAACCGAAGTTTTTCCCGTTACTGAAACAATTATCAGAAGTACTTTCTGCCTCATCTGTTGCTTTAGTAGAAAGTCTGCAACATGACCAACCGGCAGAACGCTCGGAGTACTACAAAAAAATCAAAGACCTCGAACGGGAAGGAGACAGACTGACACATCTGATTTTTGATGAATTAGGAACTACATTCATCACTCCCTTTGACCGTGAAGATATTCATGACTTAGCTTCTTGTATGGATGATGTCATCGACGGAATAAACAGTTGTGCCAAAAGGATTTCCATTTATAATCCTCGTCCTATTTCTGAAAGCGGAAAAGAACTGAGCCGTTTGATCCAAGAAGAAGCTATATATATTTGTAAAGCTATGGATGAACTCGAAACATTCCGCAAAAAGCCGACACTCCTCCGAGAATATTGCTCCAAACTGCATGAAATCGAAAACCAAGCGGATGATGTATATGAGTTCTTCATCACCAAACTCTTTGAAGAAGAAAAAGATTGTATCGAACTTATCAAGATTAAAGAAATCATGCACGAACTGGAAAAGACAACCGATGCTGCAGAGCATGTAGGTAAAATTCTGAAAAGCCTGATTGTAAAGTACGCATAAAAGAAGCCTGAACACATGGAATTATTAGTGACTATCATTATCCTAGCTCTGATATTCGACTATATCAACGGCTTTCACGATGCTGCAAACTCCATTGCCACTATCGTATCTACGAGAGTTCTTACCCCCTTCCAAGCTGTATTATGGGCTGCCTTCTTTAATTTCGTTGCTTTCTTTATCGCTAAATATATAATAGGCGGATTCGGAATTGCCAACACTGTATCCAAAACCGTAGTAGAGCAATATATTACTTTACCGATTATATTAGCAGGAGTTATTGCCGCTATCACTTGGAATCTGATTACTTGGTGGAAAGGTATCCCCTCCTCTTCTTCTCATACCCTTATCGGAGGATTTGCAGGAGCAGCTATCATGGCAAACGGATTTGAAGCTATTCAACTTAATATCATCCTAAAAATTGCAGCATTTATTTTTTTGGCTCCTTTTATTGGCATGGTCATTGCATTCGGATTCACTTTGTTCGTACTTTATATCTGCCGGCGAGCTCATCCTCATACCGCAGAGCAATGGTTCAAGAGATTACAACTTGTATCCTCCGCCCTTTTCAGTGCGGACATGGTCTGAATGACTCTCAGAAAGTAATGGGTATCATAGCTGCCGCCATGATAGCCGCACATTCCATGGGATTGGGGATGGGCATAAATAGTATCAATGATCTGCCCGACTGGGTTGCCTTCTCCTGTTTTACGGCCATTTCACTCGGAACCATGTCCGGAGGTTGGAAGATAGTAAAAACAATGGGAACCAGAATCACCAAAGTAACTCCACTGGAAGGAGTGATTGCCGAAACAGCAGGTGCTTTCACTCTCTACATCACGGAAATGTTGAAAATTCCTGTAAGTACGACACATACTATCACAGGAGCAATCATCGGAGTAGGCGCAACAAAACGCCTTTCTGCTGTTCGTTGGGGAGTTACCAAAAGCCTGATGACGGCTTGGATTCTTACAATTCCGGTCAGCGGACTTTTAGCAGCCGGTGTTTATTTTATTGTTTCTTTATTTATATAATAAAACATATTCCAGCCATATAAAATAGCGTTTAGAAACACTTGATTCCCAAACGCTGTTTTATATCTATTTTTAGTCCTAAATATTTATATAAATCGCTTTAAGAAAAAACATCTATTCTTCTAACCTTCCTAATCAGTAAGTACATCATAACAAGCATATATCTCTCAAATAGAAAAAGAGCTGAAAGTCAATGATCTTCAGCTCTTTTTCTATATATTAAGCGTTTAGCAAATTCTTATTTGACTTCCTCAAAATCAACGTGATATATCTATCAGCGACTTGCGTACACGTGTTGCAAATATAACGCAAATCTGAAAATAAGCATTCATAAGCAACAACAGCTCTTGCTCACAAAAGTACGATTTTTATTCATAAACAACGAGATGTAAACGCATAAAAATCAAAAGAAAGCGATGTTTTTAACAGATTCTTCGGTTTTATCCTTACCTTTGTATTCTATATTGAGTTATTGTATCTGAATAATAAAATCAGTTACATCAATAAGAAAAATAGGAAGAACTCGATTAACAATATAAAACATAGTAAGATGAGAAGATTTGTAACATTCACTGTTGTATTTTTATGTGCAACAATAGGGCTTGCCCAAACGAAACAAAGCGATCAACAAGCCCCCAAAGATTCAGTTTTAAATAGAATTGATAGCCTTGTTCAAATAACGAATGCTTGGTTAGAACAAATAGAACTTGACCATTCTCTGAAACAACGTTATAAATTATATCAGACAGAGAACATATACACCCTACTTCAATTAGATACTAAAACAGGAATGATAGAACAAGTTCAATGGTCTTTAGATTCAGAAAACGAAGGTAGCGTAACTATAAATAATGATGACTTGAATTATGGATTTGGTCATGGCTCTGGAAGTTTTGAACTATATCCCACAAAAAATATGTACCAGTTTATTCTACTGGACAAAACAAGTGGAAGAAAATGGCATGTTCAATGGGGGATGAAAACAAAGGAACGTTGGATTAGAAGAATTTATTAGTATTTTCACAAAAGTGACATCTAAGAGTTATCTATAAAAACAGTAGATGCCTCTAAACAATAAGAAAACGATGCAGATACACAACAATACATTGATAGCAGAATGCTCAGCTTACGATTTCAAGGAAATGTTGGAGCGTAAGAAAGTAAAGTCGTGGCTTAAATCCGTGTCGGCTTTCGCTAATACGGATGGTGGCAGTTTGTTCTATGGAGTGAATGATGACGGCATAATTGTAGGGTTGGAGAATCCACAAGCCGATGCTGATTTTATCAGTGAAATGATAAAGGCAAGACTTGACCCTGTGCCGGAAATTCAACTTATTCCGATAGAACATGAAGAGCATACCCTGCTTGAAGTGAAAGTAAAGGCAGGAACGCTTACACCTTATTACTATTATCAGGATGGGACACGTACCGCATATGTACGAGTTGGCAATGAAAGTGTAGAATGCAACTCCCAACAATTACTTTCGTTGGTATTAAAAGGCACGCACATGACTTGGGATTCACTGCCTACCCAAGTGGATGCCAGCAAACATTCTTTCATCATCCTTGCCAATACTTTCCGTGAGCAAACCCATCAGGAATGGAATGACAAGTATCTGGAATCATTCGGACTGGTAACTCCTGACAGCAAACTGACCAATGCAGGATTGCTGTTTGTGGATAATTGCACAGTATTTCAATCGCGTATTTTCTGCACCCGTTGGACTGGACTATATAAGGATGATGCCATCAGTTCCGTGGAACATCGGGCTAACCTTGTGCTGCTCTTAAAATATGGTATGGATTTCATCAAGAACTATACCATGAGCGGTTGGGTGAAGATGCCTAACTATCGTCTAAACCTACCGGACTATTCAGACCGTGCCATCTTTGAAGGGTTGGTAAACCACCTTATCCATAGAGATTATACTGTGATGGGTGGTGAAGTGCATATTGACATTTACGATGACCGTGTAGAATTAGTATCACCCGGTGCCATGCTCGACGGTACACAGATTCAAGACCGTGACATATACAAAGTGCCGTCCATGCGCCGTAACCCCGTCATTGCGGATGTGTTCACACAGTTGGACTATATGGAGAAACGTGGCTCCGGTTTACGCAAAATGCGGGAGCTTACGGAAAAACTACCCAATTTCCTGCAAGGAAAAGAACCTCAATATCAAACGGAAGCGACTTCTTTCTACACTACTTTCTATAATCTGAACTGGGGTGACAACGGAAGAATACCTGTTGAGGAAGTGGCTAACAGGGTAAACAGTACCCTCGAAAAGTACCTTGAAAACGAAGAAAGTTCGGTGGAAAAGTTCGGTGGAAACAGCAAAAGTTCGGTGAAAACCTTTGGTGATACGCAAGAAAGTTCGGAGAAAGGTTCGGAGATAATCCAAAAAGGTTCGGAGAAAAAGTTCGGAGATTCGAAAAACAAATCTAAAAGCATTGGGAAAACCGCACAAAAGATTATTGATTTCGTCATTTCCGACCCATCAATGTCTGCAGAAGCAATGGCCTATAAAATAGGAATAAGCTCCCGAGCCGTAGAAAAACATATTTCAAAGCTTCGTTCTATGGGAATTTTGTCTCGTGAAGGAGCAGACCATGGTGGCTATTGGCGCATTATTGTTAACCCTCAAACTGAGCAATAAACTTATGGGAACATCTTTCATACCTCTCGGTGCAATAATTGCCGTTTTGATTATCGCCTT
>ERZ791618.952-NODE-952-length-11449-cov-2.847727_pt1 | contig 11449 bp, 8 predicted proteins | sample MGYA00510059_ERZ791618 | MGnify/ENA primary metagenome ERZ791618 (study PRJEB30046, sample SAMN00715159) | human gut metagenome | study: EMG produced TPA metagenomics assembly of the A metagenome-wide association study of gut microbiota in type 2...
TATTTACCATCCAGCACCGCAAGGATCGGGAACAGATCGGGGCAATGCGTGGCATCGACCTCGAAAGCCTTCAGCCGCCGGCCGGTCGCAGTAACGGAGATGTTCTGCAAATCTCCCGGCATATCGCCCCTTGCGGATGCGTCCGCAGGCGCGACGCTCACATCGGCACCGCACGAACGCAAGATGTCGAGTATCTTTTCATCGGCCTGCAGCGAATCGAGCCGCATATTGCGCAGCGTAATTCCCTCGGTCCGCCCCAGCGACGAAGCGACGGCTCCGGCCACCGCGAAATAGGCGGCAGAACTCCAATCCGCCTCCAGGAAGACGTCCGAAGGACGGTACTCCTGCCTGCCCGGTACCGAAAATACGATTTTCGAAGGCGTCCCGCCACACACCCCGTCGTAAAACGCCTCCCTGTTGAGTCGGACACCGAACCGAGTCAGCGTCCGCAAAGTAAGCTCCAGGTAGGGAATGCTCGACGGCTCGGTTACCGTCAGCACGGTCGCATCCTGCAACAACGGCAAAGTCATCAGGAAACCCGATACGGTCTGCGAACTCTCCCGCCCCGAAAAGGAGATCTCACGACGGGTAATACCGCCCTCGATCCGAAACGGAAGATACCCCTCCTCACGGGCAGAACAATGCACGCCGGCTTCGCGCAGTGCGGCGACCGCCTCGTGCAGATTGCGCTTCAGAATACTGCCATGCCCGGAAATTTCCACCGGGGCACCGCCGTTCAAAGCGGAAATATGGGATGCCAGCGGAGTCAACAGCCGCGTGAGCAGCCCCGATTCGCCGGTTTCGATCTTCGTGCAACGTCCCAAGCGCTCCGCTCCGACACCCTCGATATGCAGCGTCGTACCGTCCGACGCAATCCGGCAGCCCATACCCCGGATGACCTCGACGGCTCCGACTATATCGTTGCAAGGGGCGTAATTGGCGAGCCGGCTCTCTCCCGCAGCCAGCGCAGCAGCCAGCACAGCCCGCTGGGCCACGCTCTTGGAACAAGGAACGGCAACCGTCGTCCGACGGAACTCGCGAAATCCCTCGAAAGGATAATTTTCGGCCGAAAGCAGCCGCTCCATCTCCTCGCGGGTATATTGCCCCGACGCCGTGGCGTTGGATGCTCCAGCTGAAACATAAGTATATGGCGCACCGAGCTTCAGGCAGAGCAGACGGGTGAATTTCCCGGCTTCGCCCATCGAAAAAGCGACCAACTGCGGACGCTCCGCAGCGGCGGCACCCTCGAAAAGCGCTCCGTCGGCTTGCAGGTCATACAAACGCATCGTACGGGCAGCATCCGAAATATTCCAGGCCGTCGTGACGATTTTCACCAGATCGGCCCCCTTCGTGCGACACAGCCGGGCGATCCCCTTCAGCTCGTCGAGGGAGGGAGTTCCCTCGAAATCGTGGAACGAAACGATCAGCCAGCACCCGTACTCGCGGGCAAGCGTACGAACGTATTCCAGATGCTCGTCGGGCGCTTCGATCTCTATATCGACATAACGCGCCCCTCTGCGGATCGCCGCCGCGAGCTGCTCGCGGGCGAACGCCTCGGAAGAGTTCGCAATCCGGCAGGTGGCAATCAGGTTCGGCCGAATCTCCACGAGCCGCTCGACCTCTTCGACCGAAAGACGGCAAAGGTCCGCCCGGAGTTCGGCCATCTCACACGATTCGAGGATCGCCCGGCAATCCCCGAAACTCTTTTCCTGTACGCTAACGCAGATCACGGGCGACCTCCTCCAACTGTTTTAATGGAATCGCACGATCCACCACCTCCCCCACCGCACGGGGCAGGATGAAATGAATGGCATCGCCCTCCACCTTCTTATCTTTTTCCAACGCTTCCAGCAAAAACCGATAGCTATGGGCGACTGGGTGGGAAGCCCGACCTTCTTCAAATCCTCCGCCAGACCGACCGCCAGTCCCGCCGGGGCGAGTCCCAGCCGTTCGGATACCCCGGCAGCCAGCACCAGACCGATCGCCACGGCTTCGCCGTGCATGATCGGACAATTTTTCTCGATGGCGTGAGCGAAGGTATGCCCCAGATTCAGCAAGCGCCGCTCCCCCTTCTCGAAAGCATCCCGCTCCACTACGGCACACTTGTATAACGCCGTTTTGCGAATGATTTCGGTAAGCTCCTCCTGCCCGTACACACATTCGCCCCCGCAACAGGTTCCCGCTTTCCGCAAGTGGGCCTCCATCCGGGCGAAATAATCCACGGCCTTGCGATAGTATTCCGCATCGAACAGGATGAAAGTCTTCAGGACTTCGGCGATTCCGGCCCGGAACTCCCGGGGCGAAAGCGTCCGCAGCGCATCGGTACAGATATAGATCCATTCAGGCTGGGTGATCGTACCGACCATATTCTTATAGGCATGGAAATTCACGCCGTTCTTACCCCCGATCGAAGCGTCCACCTGCGCCAGCAGCGTCGTAGGTACGAAACCGAACCGAATACCCCGTTTGTAAACCGACGCCGCGAAACCGCAGAGGTCGGTCGTGATGCCGCCGCCCACGCCCACGAGAAACGAGCTCCGGTCGGCTCCCCGCTCCAGCAACTGTTCGATAATATATTCTACCGTAGCGAAGGTTTTAACCTTCTCGGAGGTCTGGATCGGAATGAGTTCATACCGTTCGAAAAGGCCGAAAAAGGGCTTCAGGTTGCTGTCGATAACGACGAAAACCCGTCGGCCCTGCGGAATCAGGGCATCCAAACCGCTGAAATCGGATGATATATGAAGATTACTCACGTTTATTCGAAATTGTTTGTCCCGACAAATTTAGGAATTTTATGCCCGAAATAAAAAAGCGAAAAAAATTTTGTCATTTTCCGAAAAATGCGATACATTTGTCCCGTTAAATACCCTGGACGGATATTCGACGACAAAAACGATATGCAACACGTTCAGTTTACATACTCCTATTATTACCTTTATTCGGGCCGAGTAAAGGCGGGAGTTTGCGTGTTGTAAAGTTCGATCGACAGAATTACGAATTTAGATCATAGCTCCTGCCTTGAGGCGGGAGCTTTTTTGTTTTCAGTATGAAAAAACAGCAACCTGCGGAGCTTGGCGGCTCCGAAGAAACGAAACCGGCGAAACCGACCGTCACCCCGGCCCGCCGGGTGGAAAACGTCGAAGAGTACTACTTCTCCGTGAAACTGAAAGAGGTGGCCCGGATGAACGAATCCGGCGCACGCGTCATCAACCTGGGGATCGGCAGCCCGGACCTGCCCCCGTCGGCCGAAACCGTGCAGGCGCTCTGCCCGGGGGCGGCGGGGGGCAGCGCGGCCCGACACGCACGGATACCAACCTTACGTAGGTATTCCGGAACTGCGTGCGGAGTTCGCCCGGTGGTATAAGAGATGGTACGGCGTGGACCTGGACCCTGCCAACGAAATCCTGCCCCTGATCGGCAGCAAGGAGGGTGTGATGCACATTTCGCTAGCCTTCCTGAACGAAGGCGACGGGGTACTCATACCCAATCCGGGCTATCCGACCTACGCCTCAGTGTCGAAGTTCGTCGGCGCCCGCATCCTGCCCTACGCCCTGAAAGAAGAGAACGACTGGCAGCCCGATTTCGAAGCACTGGAGAAAATGGACCTGTCCGGTGTGAAACTGATGTGGTGCAACTACCCCAACATGCCTACGGGAGCCAACGGTTCGCGGGAGCTGTTCGAAAAACTGGTCGCCTTCGGCCGCAGGCACAACATCGTGATCTGCCACGATAACCCGTACAGCTTCATCCTGAACGACCGCCCGTTAAGCATTTTGAGCGTACCGGGTGCCAAAGAGATCTGCATCGAACTCAACTCCATGAGTAAAACCTTCAACATGCCCGGCTGGCGTATCGGAATGGTGGCGACCAATTCCCGGTTCCTGGAGTGGATCCTGCGCGTGAAGAGCAACATGGACTCCGGAATGTTCCGCCCGATGCAACTGGCCGCCGTCGAAGCGCTGAAAGCCCCCGACAGCTGGTACCAACGGATGAACGAGGTATATCGCCGCCGACGCGCACTGGCTGCCCGGATTCTGGAAACCCTCGGCTGCGATGTCCGCGACGACCAGGTGGGAATGTTCCTCTGGGGACGGGTGAACGATACCCTCGCGGCGCAACTCACGGCTGCCGGGGAGTGCCCGAACGGTGTCGGGGAAGCCATCTGCAACCGGGTACTACACCAGTCGCGGGTCTTCGTCTCTCCAGGTTTCATCTTCGGCTCGGAAGGGCGGAACTACATCCGCATCTCGCTCTGCTGCAACGAGGAGATGTTGCAGCAGGCACTCGACCGGATCACGACGACCCGAACAAAACAGAATCAGTAAACAGAATATAAACAGACCGGATTCGCCGGTTACAGCCGGCGATCGCAAAATCAACAACGACAATGAAAATGGAAATAGAACCTCTCACTTTTCCGGGCGTGGATCCCAAACGTCCGATGATTATCGCAGGCCCTTGCAGCGCGGAGAGCCGTGAACAGGTACTCAAAACCGCCTCCGAACTGGCCGCCCGGGGCGTAAAGATCTTCCGGGCCGGTATCTGGAAACCCCGCACCAAGCCGGGCGGCTTCGAAGGCATCGGCGTCGAAGGCCTTCCCTGGATGAAGCAGGTCAAGCAGGAAACCGGCATGCTGGTAGCCACCGAGGTCGCCACCCCCGCTCATGTTTTCGAAGCCCTGAAAGCCGGCATCGACATCCTCTGGGTCGGTGCCCGCACCGTCACCAACCCCTTCGCCATGCAGGAGCTGGCCGACGCATTGAAAGGCGTAGATATCCCCATTCTGGTAAAAAACCCCGTCAATCCCGACCTGGAACTGTGGGTCGGCGCGATCGAACGGCTCTACAACGCCGGACTCCGACGGCTGGGCGTCATCCACCGGGGATTCAGCTCCTACGAGAAAAAAATCTACCGCAACGCTCCGCTCTGGCATATTCCGATCGAACTTCGCCGCAGGTACCCCAACCTCACCATCTTCTGCGACCCGAGCCACATCGGCGGTAAACGCGAACTGGTAGCTCCTATCTCGCAGCAGGCGCTCGACCTGAACTTCGACGGACTTATCATCGAATCCCACTGCGATCCCGACAGTGCGCTGAGCGATGCGGCACAGCAGGTAACGCCCGAAGTGCTGGACTACACGCTGCAACTGCTCGTGGTGCGCGACAATGCCCAAACCACGGAGAACATCAGCATCCTGCGCCGCCAGATCGACGAGGTCGATGAGCAACTGTTGAGCCTCCTCGCCAAGCGGATGCACATCTCGCAGGAGATCGGCACCTACAAGAAGGAGCACAACATGCCCATCCTGCAAAACAAGCGTTACGATGAAATCCTGGACAAACGCGGCAAAATGGGGCAATCGCTCGACCTCGACCCGGAATTCATTTCGGAAATCATGAAGGCGATCCACGAAGAGTCGGTAAAGGTCCAGATGGAAATAATGAAATAACGACGTTCCCGATAAGCGAAGACAGCACCGAATTTATTCGGATTATGCCGTGCGAAGAAAACGAAGAAGCGATTCAATGTTTTCGGCAAACGGGGACGGAAGTTGCCGACGGCCTCTGCCGAGCGAAAAAACGAAGAATGAAATAGAACAATCCCCGGGCGGTCCCATGCCGCCCGGATCATCAAAAAACATAAACAAACCGATATATGCGCATACTGATTTTGGGAGCGGGAAAGATGGGCTCCTTTTTCACCGATCTGTTGAGTTTCAACCACGACGTAGCCGTCCTCGAAAAAGACCCTCGGCGAATGCGATTCATCTACAATGCCCAGCGCTTCACCTCGCCCGAAGAGATCGCCGACTTCCGGCCTGAACTGCTTATCAACTGCGTAACGCTGAACGCCACGCTCCAGGCATTCGAGGAGGTATTTCCCTATCTGCCGAAAGAGTGTATCATCTCCGACATCGCCTCGGTAAAGACCGGGTTGCAGGAATTTTATGAGAAATCGGGATTCCGGTACGTTTCGACCCACCCGATGTTCGGCCCCACGTTCGCCAACCTGGGCAACCTGCAAACCGAAAACGCCATCATCATCAAGGAGTCGGACCACATGGGCAAAATCTTCTTCAAGGACCTCTACGGTTCGCTGAAGCTCAACGTCTGCGAATACACCTTCGAGGGGCACGATGAAGTTGTGGCCTACTCCCTCTCGGTGCCGTTCGCCTCGACGCTCGTATTCGCCTCCATCATGAAGCACCAGGATGCCCCCGGCACCACCTTCAAGAAACACATGGCCATCGCCCGCGGACTACTCTCCGAAGACGACTACCTGCTGACGGAAATCCTCTTCAACCCCAAGACGCCCGCACAGATCGACAACATCGTCGCCACGCTGACCCGCCTGTCGAAGATCATCGACAAAAAGGACAGCGGGAAGATGAAGCGGTTTCTGGACGGAGTCCGGAAAAACCTGGAGTAAAAATCGTACTCCATAAAAAACGGCCGGTATGTTACCGGCCGTTTTTCATATCGGGTCGATCCGCTAAAAACTCAACTTCACACCTGCCGTAAATCCGGCGCTGTACTGCGGAAACGTACTCCAGTCGTAAATCCGGCGGTTGCAAAGATTGTGACCTTCGGCGAATACCGTTACCCGCTTGGACGCGTACCAATCGACATTCAACCCCAGATCTACCGTATAGGGAATGCGCATATTCCCCACGATCCCGTCGTTCGGGAACCACGGAATCACTCGCGAAATATAGCGGTTGGACTGCAGGTCGAAAACGAGGCCGACCGAGAACTTACGATGATGATAGCGGGCCCGGACCGTACCCTCGAACTCCGGCAGGCCGATGCTCAAGGTCTGATGCTCGGTATAGGTCAGTCCCCGCCCGCCGATGGAGAACGTGAAATTGCTCACCGGACGGAACTCCAGCTCACCGTTGAGCGACATGACATTCAGCCGTCCCTGTACCAGACTGAACCCCTCATACCGGGTAGTCGGCGTATAGCAATACCAAAAGTTATGATTCTCGATGAAAGAATAGCCGACGAACAATCGGTAAATCAGCTTATCCTCGACGAGACGCCCACTCACACCGACACGGACCGAATAGTCCACCGTATTGCGGGGCATCGGGTCCGTATAACGAGGCACGTAATAAAGATTGGTTTCCATAAGCTCCCGCATATCGTTGTGCTTCAGGGTTCCGTCCAACTCGACATAAGGTACGAAACCGCCGCCGCCCAGATCGAAACGCAAGTGAGCGTAGGGAATGAAATAATTCGCCGCATCGCGCCCCGCCACATCGTCCCGGTAGTAATCCAAACCGAACTCCATATCGACCGACCGGGCACGATAGGCATAACGGAACGCTCCCGAATAGGTCCGGTTGTAATAGTCAGAAGGAGCGGCCCAAACCGATTCGCCCTTGCGGTCGCCACCCCACCGGCCCTCGAATCCGGCCCGGAAGACGAGCGTATGGCGGCCGAAACGTCGTCCAACGGCGGCATCTACCCCCAAATTCCACTCGTTTTCGTACGGATAATCCAACACCGGAACGACATTATCCTCCAGATAGAGTTTCGAATCCAGCGGATTCCACCAGTTGCCCGCCGTGACCTCGACATTGAAATTCGTCCGCGAGAGGTCGTTGAAATCGTCGCCGATCCGTATCTTTCCCTGCAAATCGCCGATCACGCGGCGATTTCCGTTGTCGAAAGTCGGAAAGTCCGGATCGGGGAAAAGGCCGTAACGGTCGATGATCCGGTTCCGGTAGCTCACCTCGCCCTCCAGCACATGACGCCCGATGTATTTCCCGGCGGCGACACCCACCCGATTGTCCATCCACAGGGCGCTATGGTCCCCGTCGGGCGTATAGGGAATCCGTCCGTACCGTCCGTCGTGGTTGATATAGCCCAACGCATAGCCGATGTCGGGATTCTGCGTCGATACATACAGATCGAGCGCCGAATTGAGCGGATAACCCGCTCCGGCCTTCAGGTAAAAAGGCAGCGGACGATCGAACTCCCAATAGGTGATCGTCGCAGGACGGATCGGGCGCGTGGCGAGCTGCGTTTCGAGCGTGAGCGGCGTGATCGAATAGTCGATTTCCGGCTGTATGGCCGCCGTATCGACCATATTGGGGCGCACGGCAAGTTTCGTCGCATGCTCCACGCTCGGCACATAGGCTTTGGATACTTCGACACGCTTCTCGACCTGGGCGTTGAGCGCCCCGGGCACCGCAAGCAGTCCGGCGATAAACATCAGGGACAGAATAGCTGATCGCTTCATATCGTTAATTGAGTTTCTTGATTTTCTCTTTCGCTTCCGCAACGATTCCGTCATCGGCGGGGGTGTAGCCGTCCACGATACTCTGGTAGGTCGCCCGGGCCTGGAACATGTCGCCCTTCTGCACATAAATATCGCCCAGCACAAGGAAGGACTTGGCCAGCCAGAAGGCATGAGGCGTTCCCTTGTCCGAGAAATCGAGCACCAGTTTTTCGGCACGAGCCGTATCGCCGGCCCGGAACGCGGACTCGATCACCCGGTAGGCCGACTCGGCTCCCTCGGGTGTTTTCACATTGGCGCTCAAAACCTTGTAGATCTTTTGCGCGGCAGCGGGCGGCATCTCCCCGGCGATCCAGAATCCCGGCCTTCGCAAACTGGGATGCTCGCCATGCCTCGTCTCCCGCAGCGGTGTAGGATGCCACATCGTCGGCCATGGACAGAATCCGCTCCTCATCCCCCGCCGCGATCGTCGCACGAACGTAGCCGTTCATGGCCTCGGCCTTTCCGGCAGCGGTGCTTTCGGCATCGGCCAATTTGCGGTAAGCCGCCGCAGCTTCCGTAAAGCGTTCATCGGCAAAAGTCATTCCAGCCAGCATCTTCAAAGCCCGATGCGTGTACTGATTCTGTCCCGCATCGGCCAGAGCCGCGAGCGTTTCGATCGCACGGGATCGTTCGCCCGTCTTCAGGTAGCAATCGCTCAAGCAATAGAGCGCATCAGCCGTATAATATCCCTTGGGATAACTTTCGAGGTAACTGCGTAGCGACTTGGCCGCCGACGCAGGCTCGCCCGAAAGATAGATCCGGCGGGCGGCAGCGAACGAAAGCGAATCGCGCGACATGGCCGTAAGGTCCCCTTCGACACCGCTCTTCCGGGCATAATCGAAATAACCGCCGGCATCCCCTTCGGAGACATAAATATCCCGAATTCCCTGCAAGGCATCCTTGGCATCGGAGGATTGGGGCGCGGTCTTCACCACCATATCATAGTAGGAAAGCGACTTTTTCTTGTCGCCCAGGTTCAGGTAAGCCAGTCCCAACTCGGACAACGCGGCGCTCCGGTAGGGAGAATAAACATAGGTTTCGACGAAAGGTTCAAGTACTGCGGCCCCCTCGCGGTAGCGCTCCTGCGCTACGAAAGTCCGGCCCAGTTCGTAAGTCGCATCGTCGAGGTAATCTCCCCTGCCGTCGCGGATAATCTGCTGCAACGCCTTGATTTTTTCAGATGTACGTCCCAGAATACCGAGCGTAACGGCCCGCTGGTAGCGGGCGTAATCCGCTCCGTCATCGGATGCGGCCGCAGCCTGTCCGTAATACTTCAACGCCTCGTCGAACTGACGATCCGAATAGTAGGTGTCGCCCAGACGATTGCGGGCATCCGTGCGGTAACCGTCTTGGGTGGGATACAGTTCGATGAAGCGAACGAACGACTCCCGCGCCCGGGGCATATTCTCCTTCGAGAAGTGGCAATACCCCGTATTGTAGAAAGCCATCGCATATTCGGGCTCGGTTTTCGGCGCCCGCTTCAGGTAGGACTCGTAATCGCGCAAAGCAACGTCGTAATTTCCCCTGCCGTAAGCGATTTCACCCTGCCAAAAGGTTGCCAGCGCATTGTATTTGGGACTGATTCCGATACGGGCGGACTCCGCCAGATAACGCCCGGCCCCCTCCGTATCGCCCTTTTCCAGTGCGCTCAAGCCGCGGAAATAGGCGATCTTCTGCTTGGCGGCCAGCAGGTCGCCGTCGGGATCGGGATAGGAGGCGATGATCTCGTACGCTTCGTCGTAATTGTGCGAATTGTAATAGGCCGCCGCCAACAACTCTTTGGCCGTGCGTACACGGGGCGACGACGGATACTGGGCGACATAGCGGTTGAGTACCTGAATCGCTTCGTTGAAACGTCCGCCCCCCAGTTCGTATTGCAATTTTCCATAGTGAACAGCGCGTCTTCGGCAATCGCGGAATCGAATTCGGCATTCGAAGCCATGGCGAACGACTGCATCGCCTGCTGCTTGTCCCCGCCGCGCAAGTAACAGTCGGCCAGGTGGTAGGAGGCGTTCTGCGTCAGAGCGTCGTCGGCTCCGCACGCCTTGCGCAGATACTCTGCGGCATCGTCGTAGCGGGCCGTACGGTAGAGGGAGAATCCGTAGAGATAATTTTCATCCCGGCCCATTTCTCCGCCGGCCTGCACGAAAGCGTCGAGGTAATCCAGCGGTTTGGAATATTCGCCCAAGCGAAACCACGCTTCGGCCATGACCCGCGAGAGTTCGGCCCGCTGGCGGGGCGATGCCCGGCGGATCAACTCTTCGCCGTTCTCGACCACGTAGCGGTAATTCCCCTGCTTGAACTCGATTTGCAGCAGGTAATAGGGCGCTACCTCGCCGTAAGCCTCGCTTTTAAGCAATCGTTCGAACCCGCTTCTGGCCCAGTCGTACTGTTCCCGCGCATAAGCGATGTAGGACTTATAATAGAGAGCGTGATCGTAAAATTCGCTTTGGGGATTGATCCGGTCGAAATAGGTCATCGCCCGGTCATAGTCATCCCGGCCGAATTCGATATATCCCATGCGCAGGTCGTACTGCTCGCGCCGGGTTCTGTCCAAAGCCCGGTAGTTCACCCGTCCGAAACATGCGAGCGCCTTGTCATACTCCGACCGGCTGCAATAAAGCAACCCCTGGGCGAACCGCAGGTCGTTGTTGTAAACCGACTCGGGATAACGCTTGGAAAAGTCGGCGAGCATCGCCTCGGCATCCCGGCTGCCGAGCTTCAAGGCACAAACCGCCAACTGATAATCGATCTGCTGGAGCGTAAGCCGGTCGTCCCGGTCCGCTCCCTCGCGGGCCTTCAGCAATTCATAACGGGCATCTGTCCAGCGCCCGTGATCGAAAAGCGAACGCCCCCGCTCCAGATGCGCCCGGGTTTCCGGTGCCGCAGCATGGCTCCCGACACAAGTGAACAGGCAAATGCCTATCGACAATAAATACAGGATGTTTCTCCTCATAACGCACACACAATAATTCGAACGCAGATAGCGAACACCCGGTGGTAAGTCCGACCTGTTCAGCGCTGCCCGAGGCGCTTCCTGCCCGAATCAAAATATTTTTTCGGTAAAGATAGTGAAAGCCGAGAGAAAAATGGAAACTTGTTCCCAATTTTCCGAGGCGCATCCTATCTAAGACTATGTCAAAGATCGTGAAAGGTGAGG
>ERZ791618.955-NODE-955-length-11407-cov-1.628259_pt1 | contig 11407 bp, 14 predicted proteins | sample MGYA00510059_ERZ791618 | MGnify/ENA primary metagenome ERZ791618 (study PRJEB30046, sample SAMN00715159) | human gut metagenome | study: EMG produced TPA metagenomics assembly of the A metagenome-wide association study of gut microbiota in type 2...
GTATTTCCTGAAGAATTGCCCCATCGTTTAATCAAAATGTTCTCTTTTGTAGAGAAACCGTATTCGATCCATTTATGGGAAGCGGTACGACAGCTCTAGCTGCGCGCAACTTGCAGCGTAATTCCATCGGATATGAAATAAACTCAGATTATAAAAAGTTTTATGAAGAAAAAGTGGCCTCGACTTTGTCTTTCGGAACGACGGAATACATATACAAAAAAGATTCATCTACATTCGATGTTACTCAAAAAGTTAGCATTCTCCCATACATATTCCGAGATCCCCATAAAATGGAAAATAAAATAAATATAAAACAATTGCAATTCGGCTCTCGGATAGATAAAGATAAGAAGGAGCGTGAAGAATATTTCTCCGTAAAAGCAATTTTATCTCCTAATACAATCGTTTTGAATAACGGACTGACCATAAGATTGCTAGGTATTAAAGAGAAACCATCGGTCAATGGCAATGCAACGAAGTTTTTATCGGAGAAAACAAAAGGACGTAAAGTATTCTTGCGTTACGACACTATAAAATACGATGATAACAATGCGTTACTTTGCTATTTATACTTGGATAATAAAACCTTTATCAACGCACACCTGCTGAAAAATGGATTGGCAGATGTAGATTATTCTTTCGATTTCAAGTATAGGACTAAATTCGAAAAACTGATAAACGTATAACAGTTATGGAAAAATATTCAATGAATTTCGGGAAAAAAGAAAGAGTATTGAATTACGCGTGTCAAACCTATCAATTATCTCGTCCAAATAAAGTCGGAGCTGTCATGGCTTTAATCCGCAATTGCCAACCATCTTCTTTTGAAGAATGGCAATCATGGTATTTTGAGAACGCATATACAGTAGGTAAGAATCCGACAAAAATCACAAACGAAAGTTTGAAAGAATTAGGAGAACGACTATATGCTAAAATTACAGAAGTCGTTATACCCGAATGGGAAGCTGCTTTCAGGGAATTGACAGAACAAGATTGTATAGATTATATTTATAATCTTACCATAAATCGTACTTACGATGGTTATATAAGAGAAAAGTCGGTTATTAATGATGGATTAGCCAAAATATTTCCCGATATAACCTTTGAAGAAAGCGATCCTGAATTGGATCATGCTGGCGACATTGATTATATTGCAAAAGTCGGAGATAAAGCGATAGGCATACAAATCAAGCCGATAACTGCAAGTGCCAATTTCGGAAGTTATTCTCTAACGGAACGGATGAAAGCAAGTTTCGAATCATTCAAAGAACAATATGGAGGGAATGTATTCATAGTGTTCAGCTTAGATGGAGAAATCGCCAATAAAGAAGTCGTGGAGCAGATTAGAGCTGAAATAGATCGATTATCGAATTGAGCATACTCTGTTTTAGAATCAGATTATGAAAAAGAATGATATTGAAAACAGATCGCTTCCACCGATAGAAGTCATAGACTTATTTTGCGGCATCGGCGGCTTGAGTTTCGGCATGAAAAGCAAGGGTTTTGATATACTCGCAGGATACGATCTCGATGCCACGTGCCGATATGCCTATGAAACAAATAACGAAGCGTAGTTTATTATAAAAGATATAAAAGCGGTACCCGCCGATGAAATCGGTGCATTGTACAGTAAAGATGCTATTAGGGTTTTAGCAGGATGCGCTCCTTGCCAGCCGTTTTCTTCGTATGCGTTCAAAAACAAAAAAAAGGATCCGAATAAATACGATTTGTTATATGAATTCGGACGGTTGGTAAAAGATACATTGCCCGATATAGTCACGATGGAGAATGTCTCTCAAATTCTGGTATTCAAAGATAAACCAGTATTATCCGATTTTGTAAATCTATTGAGAGAAAACGACTATCGAGTTTGGGTGAAGCCTGTATATTGTCCGGATTACGGAATTCCTCAAACGCGCAAACGATTGGTATTGTTGGCGTCGCGATTAGGGGAAATCGAATTGATTCCGCCTACGCATAAACCCAACGAATATAAAACCGTTAAAGATGCGATAGGCGACTTGCCCGAATTGAAAGCCGGAGAGGTTGATCCGAACGATCCATTGCACAGAGCAAAAGCATTGTCTTCGAAGAATCTTGATCGTATTCGAAATACTCCATACGGCGGAGGATGGAAAGATTGGCCGGAAGAGTTGAAACTACGATGCCATAAAACGGATAGCGGCAGTTCGTTCGGAAGCGTTTACGGCAGAATGGTTTGGGAAAAACCGGCACCTACAATGACTACCCAATGTACAGGATTGGGAAACGGAAGATTCGGACATCCGACCCAAGACCGTGCGATATCGGTCAGAGAGGCTGCCCTTATACAAACGTTCCCGAAAACGTATAAATTTTTCGCTAACGAGCAGGATGTTGCGATCACTAAAGCATCGAGATATATCGGTAATGCCGTGCCTCCGAGATTAGGGGAAATAATTGCAGAAAGCATATTGACACATGTAAATTCTAACCGTATTGACATATGAACGAATACACATTCAATATTTCATTGAGCATATTGAACCATCTCGGAAGAAATTTGTATAGAAGTTTCATCACCGTATTGGGCGAGGCGATTTCTAATGCATGGGATGCTGATGCTCGGAATGTCCGAATTACGATAGATCGTGATAAAGGTATGCTTATCATCGAAGATGACGGACAGGGAATGACAGAAGACGACTTCCAAAATAAATTTTTGAAAATAGGTTATTCAAAACGTAAGAATAATGTTTCTGCAACCGAAATCGGAAGACCGTTCATCGGGCGTAAAGGTATCGGAAAGTTGGCATTATTGTCTTGTGCGAAAAGAATAACAGTTCTGACTAAAACTGTAAATACGGATTTAGTCGGCGGCATTATCGATAATTCAGGATTGGATGAGGCGATAAAAGACGATGTTTCTACGAATGAGTATAAATTAGGTATTCCTGATGCTTTTATTGTAGACCGATTCGGTAAAGATATGGTTTCAGGAACAATTATTTTATTCGAAGAAATCAATGATGGGATCCGCAACAGAATCCAATATATACGAAAATTAGTTGCTTTGTATTTCCGATTTTCGTTGTTGGATCCATCATTTCATATTTTCTTGAACGGTTCTCAAATAACACTGGACGAGTTGACAGATTTGATCAATGGAACACAATTCTTATGGAAAATCAATAATCCTAACGACCCTTATATCTCTGAGAAACTTCAAATAAGTGAAGCTTTGAAGAAACAAAAAGATTTACAAGCCGGGATTGATGCTATTTCTGGTTTCATCGCTTCTGTCGAAAGGCCGTCTATGCTTAAAATCAGAGAGTCGGAGGAAAAAGTAAGTATCGATTTATATGTGAATGGCCGATTGCGCGAAAAAGATATCTTGAAACATATTCCAACAACACGAATTGTTGAGAGTTATTTGTACGGGCAAATTCACTATAACGCATTGGATGATGAAAACGACCGATTCACGAGCAGCCAGAGGGCGTCGTATCGGATGATCCCAAGTTCGTCGCTTTCTTGAAAGAAATAGAAGAATTATTGAGAACAATCATCGACGACTGGGATAAATGGCGTACCGAATTGAATCAAGATGGAGATTCTGAAAATAAACGAATCTCTCGTAAAGAACGCAAGTCGAGAGAACTCTTCAGTGCCGTTGCCGATGATTTCGTACCACCTAAGACTCATGCACCAAGTCGAAAAAAAGTCGAGGATTGGATCATTGACTTAAGTCAAGACGCCGAGTTCAATTTTGCATCGTACGGAGAATGTTTCGTTGCGGAAAATTTGCTTCGAAAATACATTGAAGACAAAAAGATTCCAATTCCGGCAAGAATGCAGAAACAAATCGAAGATTGGATGCAAAAAGCTGAAATGCACAAGAATAAAGCTAATATCAGTTTCGATATTAGAGAAAATACAACGGAATTGTCTTATTGTGCAATGGATGATTTAGCCTATCTTGCCGATGATGAAACCGATAAAGACAAAAAGGCCTCATTGCGTAGAGATGCTATAGAATATAAACCGATACGTGATGCTATGTCGCATACGTCTCGTTTAACGAATGCGGCAAAAATACGGCTTACAGCAACATATGAAAATATCAAAGCGCGAATCATCCAATTGCTTAACAATGCATAATGGCGGATACGGTTAGTAAAGAGAAACGTTCGGAGATAATGTCCCATGTAACGGGAAAAGAGACGAAACCCGAAATAATAGTCCGGAAATATTTGTTCGCACGCGGTTTAAGGTATCGGAAGAACGTAAAACGATTGCCGGGTACGCCGGATATCGTTTTCCCTAAATACAAAACTGCAGTATTTGTTAATGGATGTTTCTGGCATGGTCATAAAGGGTGCAAATACTCTCATCTACCATCATCCAATTTTGAATATTGGGAGAAAAAGATTGCAGATAATATAGAACGTGATGAACGGAAGAAAAGAGAATTAGAGGGGTTAGGATACCGTGTACTAATCATATGGCAATGTCAATTAAAATCGAATACCAAAATCGAAACTTTAGAAGCCTTATATCATAATATTGTGAACAGTTAAATAGCAAGTTTTCCATTCCTATAAATAATTCTTATTGTATAATTGATATATAATTCACCACTCTCATTATAAAGTTTATATCCAACATCGTTCTCGTTTTGATTTGTTCTGTAGCCACGAAATTTCTTTCGGGGTAGCCTAATACCCCTCCCACCGCTCAGCGGCGGGAGGAATGCCACACAATCTGCAAGCAGAGGCGATCTCGTTGTCCAATGCAGGACTGATTATTAAGTGGCAAACAAGTTGTATGGTTAGACATAGTATTGCCATCGAAATTTCTCCAGCGACACGCACAGCAGTCAAGCGACAAGAGGGAGAAAGAAGATGTAAAACGAAACAATTATATCCGAATCAAACAACCTATCCCCGCAGCCTATTCAGAGATATTTTTCATTGGCGGTAAGTCAATCCTATCGACGACTTGTCCCTTTTATAGCGTGACAAAAGTCTGTTTCGGGCTCAACTTTCACCGTTGATATTCTTTCAGTTGTTCTCCTGAAAACGGTTTAGTTTAGTTTTTCTCCCTTATATATAGATACTAAAGTAAACTAAAATATATATGTTCGCTTCTAGTTCGTGTCAATCGAATAATCCGTTTACCAGATTGACCGCATCATCCTTTTTCTGATTGATGATTTTGGCGTATACCTGTGTCATCTTCACGTCGGCATGACCGAGCAACTTCGAGGTGGTATAGAGGTCGGCGCCAAGCGTCAGCATCATCGTCGCAAACGTGTGACGGGCCGTGTGAAATGAGAAACGTTTGTCTATGCCGGCTGCTTTCGCCCAGGGTTTGAGCAGCACGTTTATCATCGTTGGGCTCGGTAAGTCGAAGACGTAGTCTTCTGCCATCTTGTCTCCTCGCTCCGGCATCCACTTTAACGCTTCCGGTGAAAGCGGCAAATAAATCGGCTCTTTGGTTTTCTGCATGGACACAGCAAGGCGATATTGACCTCTATCCACAAAAACATCTTTCCATCTCAAACCGATAATGTCGCTTATTCGCAATCCACAGAAGCAAGAGAACAAATAAGCCTGTTTTACGGACTCATTCTTCATCGGAGTAGCAATCAGTGCCCGGACCTCTTCAATGGTCATATACGAGCGTTTGCTCTCCGGCAAGCGTATCTTATCCGAGTTGTTGATCTTTGTAAATGGGTTGGACTTGATAATATCCGCACGAACGGCGGCATTCAAAGCTCCGTTCAGAATACGGTAATAAGTGTGAAGCGTAAAGTTAGACACCCGTTTTCCTTTGGGGCGATACTCCGTCAGCAGATAGTCGATATACTCTTGGCAGAATGCCTTGTCAATCTGATCCATTGTCATACTTTCACCCGCAAAATCTTTCAGTATGCGGATAGTTACCATGATTTGGTTCCCGTCCTTTTTACCACGCTTCGCCTGATTCTCTTTGTAGGTCTCCATCCAGTCTAAAAGAAAAACCTTTTCCCTGTGTTCGATTCCGGCCTCGCCATTGGTAAGTTGGATGATGCGCTTCGATTTGATGGCATTGGCGGCAGCCATTGTCGCTTGATTCTGTATACGAGCATTATAATCTGTTTCGGGAATAAGGTACATCTTCAGATACTCGTATATCCGTTTGCCATTCCGGTATATATCCAGATACAAGCTCTTGTTTCCATTGGCCAGTTCTTTCATCCGCAAACGGATAGGTTCTTTGACTTTTGCAGGCTTTCTTACTCGTGGCATATTCCCTCCTCTTTTGCTCGTTATATCTGCTGCAAAACTACAAATAAAAGCCGAAACTAAGGAACAAATAAGAAACAAAAATGTACCGAAAAAGAACCAATCAACTGAAAAGAATGAAAATAACAGAAAACATCAAGCCTCATATAATACACTGTAAATTAGTTCATTTATTTGCACTTGTTTAACTCTTGTTTTCATTTAATACCTATACTTTAGAAATCTGGTAAATTTTAAGGACAGGGATAAGTAATACAAACACTCATCACTTGCGTAGCTATATCATTCTCGATATACTGCCCAAGTGTGGGGTATTGTTTATTTGTCCAATGGCTTACCAGAGCCTCCAGTACGATAAACTAACAACTCCACACTTTCTTTATTTAATAATCCCCGTAGAGGAGTTGGGCGGAACGGAATTATTATTATATGAAGAAATCGTATACCTTATGTGCTATTATTGGTATCATAATGCACATTGTATTGCAAATCTGGAATTTTATCGAATGGGTAACTTCTGAGTACTTTACTTTCCATACCGTATCTTTTATAAAGAATTTCATTTGGGTTGCGGGAGCCATATTGTTACTCATATTCTTCATCCATTTATATAATCGTCAAAAAAAGTAGAGTTATGGATAATAACGTTGATGCTATTTTGGGTATCACTCCTACTGAGAATAGCCAAGTTCCTTTTATTGTCAATTTAATAAATACCCTCAAAGATAATCAATTGATATCGGAGGGAATTACCATTCCATTTCTAATCGGGGCATATAAGATTCAAGAAAATGATACGACTATTCCAACATTAGATTATCTTAAATCAACTTTACAAAAGATAATAATTCTTTGGGGGAGTACAAATTATTCATTAAAACCTGCTCGAATATTAACCAATATGTGATATCAATCATTGGTGATAAAGATATTGATATTATCGGTAATGATGCCCCTTATCCTTATATTGCTGACAGTAGTGGTTGTAAGGTTCTATTCTTTGAAGAATATTTTGATATACAAGCTCCATCCATCGAGAATGTTAGCGTATTCTTCTGGGGGAAATACGTTAATGAATTACTCGATGAGAAATACTCGTATGCGGAAAGAGCATGGCGGTCATTTTCAGATGAAGAACTGATATGTATTAGGCGGTCTATATGTAGTGATGCGAATGATTCTAATCTGCCTCAAAGAAATTCTGGTCCGAGAACAAAATCTCAAATCATTGCAAATGAACTCAAATTTCTAACAAAAGCCCTTGGTTTGATTGTTTTGGGAATCATATTATTTGCCACTATCTATGGTTATGCCAAATATCCATTACAGGTTTCGGACGAGAACCAGAGAAAATTTAATTTAGAAATGCTGAAATTAGACAGTAATTTTGGATCTGCGTATGTGGAATATTTGGGAATATGCTCATATGACAGCCACTTTCACGATGATTGGAAATTTCAGCACATTAATTCTTCTCGCAAGTCTGCATGGGAAAGCGATGTAATGCAAACAACATGGGGCATTTTCTTCATTGCATTAGGCTTGATAACGGTTGCTCGCTATATATTTTATGGAATACGTTCCATTGTTCGTTGGGTGAATAATAATGCAACCAATTAGTGTATTTATCGCATTTTCTTAAAGATCAATTATTATGGAACTATTTGAAATCATTTGGAGCTTAATTTTCGGAGGACTAATAATCTTTGGATTCTTCTGCTTACTTGCATGTTTAGGGCCAAAAACTCGTTCGTATGAGGCGTTGAAGAAAGAATCAGAAGAAGAAATGAGTCCCGAGGAGCGAAAATTAGTTCGTCAATTAGAGGATTATCATGAATTAAAGGAAATGAATTGTCAATGGTATGACATTACTCCTAATTATCCTGATGATATAGATTGATTATACCATAGCCGTAAACTATGTTAGTCACTCGATTCTACTGCCTCACCTGCGGCTACTCCGATTCCTGCGTAGGCCATCGTTGGGAAGATGGTACGCCATTAGCCAAATTCACCTCCTTTGCTTGTAAGGATTGTAAAAGGCTGTGTGATAATTCATATCTAAAAGGTGTGCCTGATATGTCAACGATCTCGACTACATGGAAACCTACTTGGGAATATGTTCCCAATGAACCTTTCTGCATGTGGTGCGGTTCAAAGAATATCGAGGAGTGGAGCGAAGATAATCCGGTATGTCCTAAATGTGGAGGAGTGATGCAGAATATATAATTATTTAAAGTAATGAAAAATATATTAAACAGCTTATTCAAAAAGCAAGATAATACGAATGATGATTATGTGGATCAATTGGATTTTAGCCAATATCTGTCCAATGAGTTCAAGTTCCAACATCAAAATCCGCAATATCAGTTACGGGCTAATCCCAATGATAAAGTTACATTAGGCATCTTATTAAATCGGATTTTTGATATAAGCCAAAACGAGGTTTCTGACTTGTATATTGTCGCAGATAATTTGTCAGAAAAGAAAGGAAGGCTGATTATAGATCAAGATATTATTTGGAATTTTGATTTATGTGACGCCATTCTTCTAAAAGATGAGTCCGGAGAAATTCAATATAAATATGGTGAAAATGTCGTACTGTCTGTCTCTTATAGAAAGCGTATGGATGACGATGAAGATCAATCTTTTGGTAGGACCAATAATAATATTCTTATCCATTTAAGAGGATGCGGAGGAGGAAAAGATACGTGGTTTATTCGGGCATCCATAATGATTCCAGCCTTTCCTTTAGAGGATGATAAAACGTATATAAGAACTCAGAATCAACCTCAAACATTCACCGTATTATTAGCTTATGACAATACAAATTCGGCTCAACGTATTGCTGAATATCATACAGTATATAATAATGCGATAAAGAAGATTAGAGCGGGAGAACCATTAGGAGAGCCCGAATCTTGGGTTCAACATTTACTCATGCCAGATGGAGGTCATGACCTGTATTGGGGAAATAAAGTATTACGAGAAAAACGCTATTGGGATGCAATTGTATATTTCGAAAATGTCTATTATACTTTAAAAGAACTTTGGTTAAAGAGTAAGTTACCCGATGATGCCCAAGTTGCATTTTATGATAGTTGTTATTCAATCGGGTGGTGTTATGCTGAGTTAAAGTTATATGAACGAGCTTTATTTTATCTGGAAATATGCTTATTGCGTGGAAATATCGCAGATAAAGTGGAATATATCAATTGTTTAGTACACAGTAAGGATGTTAGAACAATGTGGTTTATTCTTAGTGAATTACAACAATTATCGCAATTGAAAGAGAATGAGTTTACAGATGAAATCATATCTTATTATCATTTCTTACACAGGAGACGGGGCTATGTGCTGATTGATATGGGAAAATTAGATGAGGCTCAGATTGAATTTACAAAAATGTTAGAAGACGAGGTTAATAAGGAATTTGCTCAAAGAGAGTTAGAATATATCAAACAATTGAAATCTACCCAATCTTAATGTTTATACTCACTTACTTTGTAATAGATATATAAAGTAAATGAGTATAATGCTGTGTGCCAATGTTATCTAAACTTATAAAATACACGTTAGCTGTTATATCTATCCTATTTGGTGTGATGTTATTATTAGGTATATGCTTAACTATTGGAATAAGCATGCCATCATCATCTTATACCAAGGACCAGATAGAGCGTTTATTTGACATTCATTTACCCGCATATAAAGAAGATTCACTTTGGCGTCGTGAATCATTTACACATGATATTTCAGAGTATCAAGAGCTCCAATTTGATTCCGTGAACCAGCGAGAATGGATGATGCTTTTGGATAATATCAAGTCAAGGATAGGAGATACGACAATGGTGGATATTACAGTCCATAAGTATTCAAAGTCTTATCCTCGTATAGATAGCTTTAATGGCGGCTACGGATTCTCGCTTTATAAAGATTACGAGCAAGCCTCGCTTGTAATTGATACGATACTGTATAGAGGTTATTTCGAATATAAATCGTATTGAATCCAATGAAAGGTTATTTGTCCATACTTATTGTGCTGTCAATAGCTGGATGTACTTATTTACAACCCTCGAACTTGGGAGCAGTCGATGCTTGTAAGTTATCTTCCGTAGATGATACAACATTTTGTAAAAGTATTAATACCGCTGATTCTATTTGGATTAATCCTCTAAATAAGATTGTAAATTCAAGGATACTTGAAAGAGATAGTCTACTTTATGTGTATTTCAAATATCATCAAAATGTGAGTGGACACGAAGTAACCGGATGTTGGATGCCATTTGATAGGCATAGTGAAACAGGTTATATCGTACTAAATTTTTGTGATACAAGCAGTAAAAAGTCTTTCCAATATACCTCGACTGAGGCATACACTAATTTTAATTTGTATCAAGTAGTATTTTCAGAAGATTTCAAAGGACATCACGATGGAGATGTTTATTATTTTGAATACGTATCACCGTGCTACAATGATTCTTGGCAAAAGTATAATAGCATTGGCTATTATTCTCCATTCCAATTCTTCGACGTGGATTTTGACGGGAAACAAGAACTGTTAATAAGCGATTGGGGGCAATACCAGAGTGGAAATCATTATGAGGTTTACAAACTTGATAGAGATGGCTTGAAGCTGATGAATGATCTTCCATTCAACGCTATTGATAATTGTACCATAATCAACTCGGAGAACCAAACTATTAGCCTATATCAATTTGACGGAATTTCAGACTGTTGTAAAGCTGTCTTTTCGAAGCATTCAGACCATATTAAAAAGATTATTCCAATAGGCTTATCAAATGGGTGGACAACAGGAGGCAATATTTTGAAAGATATTACAAGCAGAATAAAATGAATTTTAAACTCGATTCGCTTTACCAATATTTCAATCAAGATTCAATATATATTTATGCTACAATAAATGGGTGCTTAACCTTTGTAGAAAAGCAGTCACTATAATAGCCATACTCATTTACTTGTATATAAATTAATAGAGTAAGTGAGTAGGCAGGATTGTTTTTCTCCGGTCCTCTCACCGCTTCAATCCGATTTCTTATTTAATAGACTATTAAAATGAAGTAACCATATCTGCTTCTTGATTGCAATATAATTAGTTCGATTCCTGCCTTTTTTGG
>ERZ791618.958-NODE-958-length-11385-cov-1.908738_pt1 | contig 11385 bp, 13 predicted proteins | sample MGYA00510059_ERZ791618 | MGnify/ENA primary metagenome ERZ791618 (study PRJEB30046, sample SAMN00715159) | human gut metagenome | study: EMG produced TPA metagenomics assembly of the A metagenome-wide association study of gut microbiota in type 2...
TTCGTCTTTCTCGCTGATGCCGATGTGGCGGCAAGCTAATAGGTCGCTTTTCATATCTATATTTAATTTAAGTTTATCTGAAGAATGGGTTTTCCGCCTTTTCAATGCCGATGGTAGTCGGAGCACCATGTCCGGGATAGACTATTGTTTCGTTGGGTAATACGAACAGGCGGCTGCAGATATGCTCTTTCAGTTCGTCGAAGTTGCCGCCGGTAAGGTCGGCACGTCCGATGCTACCTTGGAAAAGTACGTCGCCGGAGAACATACAGTGATCTGCAGCGCAGTAATAAACAAGGCTTCCCGGTGAGTGTCCCGGCACGTGAATAGCCTCCAGTGTTGTATTTCCAAAACTAATGATGTCTCCATCATGCAGGTAGTGCCCTATCGGCGCAGGCAGTTCGTTCCAATGGAAGCCAAACATGCGGCTTTGTTTCGGAGCTTCATCAATCCAGAATTCATCGGCCTTATTGGCTTCTACTTGCAGACCGAATTCTTTAACCATGAAAGCGTTTCCGAAGATATGATCCAGATGCAGGTGTGTATTGAGGAGATGTTTTACGTTCAATCCATTCTTGATGATGAAGTTCTTCAACGCTTGTTTTTCCTCCTCATAATAGCAACCGGGGTCTATCACGGTAGCTTCAAGGGTGTCGTCCCACAGAACGTAGCAGTTCACGGGGAACATATTAAACTCAAACCTTTTTATTTTCATGATAGGTATATGTTAGTCATTATTTCTGTGATTAAGGCGTCACATAAACCACTTTTTTCGTTTCAAAGAATTCCTCCTCAAAATAGTCTTTCAGATCATACATCACGGTCTTGTTCTTGAAAGGCATAGCCTCATTGGCCAATTCGCCGCCTTTCAGACAAATCAGTCCGTTGGGCAAAGCATTCTGCTGTTTGGGAGTGATATTCTTACGAATGATTTTCAGTAAATCGGCAAGCGGCATTACAGCACGGCTTACAACGAAATCGAATAACTGCTTTTCCTCCTCAGCCCGGGCATGGCGGAAAGTGACATTCTCCAGTCCGATGCTGTTGGCTACTTCCGTTGCTACGCGCACCTTCTTTCCAATACTGTCTACAAGGTGAAATTTCACTTCGGGAAATAAAATGGCAAGAGGAATACCGGGAAAGCCTCCTCCTGTTCCCAGATCCATGATATGGGTACCGGGTACGAAGCGGGTAACCTTGGCTATACCCAGCGAATGGAGTACATGATGTTCGTACAGATTCTCGATGTCTTTGCGTGATATGACGTTTATTTTAGCATTCCAGTCCGTATAGAGGTCATAGAGGGCCGCGAATTGTTGCTTCTGCGTCTCTGTGAGGTCCGGGAAGTACTTTAGAATGATTTCCATGTTTGTTGATTATTAATTTAATTATGAATTATGAGTTATGAATTATGAGTTATGAATAGGCACGCTGTACAATGGCGCAGCCTAATTCATAATTCATAATTTATAATTCATCATTAATTCTCTTTTCTCACTTCGTTCAATACCATTGTATCATCGCTCAGTAAATGCGACATGATTTCATAGGGTAGAGTGATTTCTACCGGTCCCATCACATAGGGAGCGATTTCATAAATATTATAATAGAAAGTGATTCCTTTTTCACTCAAATAGAAGTTCTCGGTTGGTTCCAGGTCTCCGGTGCTTGTATATCCCATTTCTTCTACTTCCTGGCGTGTAGTGGCCTTGTTATCTGCCATGAGTTGGTTCCACAGTAAGTCAGTGAGCGTTTCCTGATATTCTCCTACAAAAATATCGTCCAGGCGTATCGGACTTAAAGTACGCAGGTCCATATTGAGGAAAGTGGACATATAAATGCCATGAGCGCCTCCGGTAAACTCGTTGTAGTCGATGCGGTAAACTAGCAGATGCTTTTTGTAATATTGCACATGACCTTCTACACCTTTGTAATAGGAGTACCAGGCACTTATGGACGCTGAATCTTCTTTTTCCGCTTCATCTTTGGCATACATCGGTTCCAGATCTTTCAGATAATCCTGAATATAGGTTTCTTTATAAGCTTTTACAGCCTCTTCGGGTGTCATCGTCATGTACTTATCGCCGAAGCAGGCAGAGAGGAAATAGGTGTTGAGACTATCTTTCAGTTTCTCGTCGGATGATTTGCTGGCATAGGCAAAGTTGATGGTAATGTTACATCCGGGCTTTGCAGTGTCTCCGAACAGGTGGGCAGTCTCATTTACCTGTATACTGTCGAACTCCAACGCACCGGCGTTTTTGTTCATGGTGTTACCACAAGAAAATAAAAAGCCACTTGCCGCAAGTAGAATGACAAGTAGGCTGACATATTGCTTTTTCATTTGGACTTTCTTCGTTAAATTCAACATTTCGGTTTCAGTTCGCTATCGACAAATATAGGACATATAAACGAATAGAACATATAAAAAATGAAAAAATAATAGGCATAAATGCTTTTATCTGCCTATCTTTGCATCAGATATGAAGAGACTTCGTTACATATTGGCAGTATTATTGTCCCTGACGGTTGTGTATGCAGGGGCCGGAGTTTCTATTGTCCACTATTGTTGTGCACGTTGCGCCACAGAGCAGGCATGCTGCACCAATGGTTGTGCCAAATGCCACAAATCTCATCATAATCCGGAAAAATCTTGCAAGGATGAAGGCTGTACGGCTACCTTTTATAAGGTAGACCTTGTGAAATACTCGTGTGAAAGCCCTGTTATAGCCGTACCTGTTATTCAACTTCTCTGTGAAGCATTGCCGGATTTCCAGTACTCCTTGCCTACGGGTGATTTGGAAGAGGTGTCTTATAATGTACCTCCACATCCTGACAGTTCGAGGCAGTATCTGGCTCTTTATTCTGTTCTCATCATTTAGAATTCCCTTATTACGGAGTGAATCCGCTCCTGTACGTTTGAAAGACCTTCATTTCTTTCAAATATGGGTTGGCACTGTACCCTAACCATACCAACTCCGTATCAAGTCCGTACCAACTCCGTACCAAGTCCAAGTGTATAGACACGGAGCAAGTATGGACCGGACAGGGAGAGAATACGGTGCACGTCATTTACAATGATTGCAAGAACTAATAGAACTTTAAGAATAATGAGACTTTTATATATTTTTCTTTTTCTCGCCATAACCTTGAACTTGCAGGCGCAAGTGACAGGTGTAGTAAAAGATTCCGCCGGAGAACCCATTCCGGGTGCAAATGTTTTCTGGATGAGTACCACCGAAGGAGCAACCACTAATGAAGACGGTAACTTCTCTATTCATAAACCTGCCCGCAGCCATATGCTTGTAGTTAGCTTTATCGGATTTGAAAATGATACGGTACATGTGGATAAGGGCAATCAGCAACTTGAGATTGTGCTTCGTGAAGGAGTGGAATTAGGTGAAGTGAACATTGTAACCCGCAAAATGGGTACCATGAAGTTACGTTCCAGTGTGATGAACGAAGATATGATTAGCAGTGCTGAACTGACACGTGCAGCCTGCTGTAATCTGGGCGAGAGTTTTGTGACAAACCCTTCCGTCGATGTATGCTATTCGGATGCTGCCACGGGGGCCAAGCAGATTAAATTACTGGGGCTCTCCGGCACTTATGTACAGATGATGACTGAGAATATTCCGAATTTCCGTGGAGCAGCCGCTCCTTACGGGTTAGGATATGTGCCGGGGCCGTGGATGCAGAGTATACAGGTCAGCAAAGGAAGTTCATCCGTGAAGAATGGCTATGAGTCTATAACCGGACAAATTAATGTGGAGTTTAAGAAGCCTCAGTTGCCGGAAGCGGATTGGGTATCGGCGAATCTTTTTGCCAGCAGCACAAACCGGTATGAAGCTAATGCGGATGCTACAGTGAAGCTTTCGAAGCGCTGGAGTCTTCTTTACTGGCACATTATGAAAATGAGACGAAATCTCACGACTCCAATGATGATGGTTTTGTGGATATTCCGCGTGTGGAGCAGTACAACTTTTGGAACCGATGGGCGTATATGGGCGATCATTATGTATTTCAGGCAGGTATAAAGGCTTTGCATGAAACCCGTAACAGTGGTCAGACTGCTCATGGGCAGACACCTACTCATGATCTATACGAAATAGGTATTCAAACAAACCGTTACGAAGCCTTCACCAAGAATGCTTATATTTTCGATAAAGAAAAGAACACGAACCTTGCTTTGATTCTGCAGGGAACCTTGCATAATCAGGATGCCACCTACGGGCGCAAACTGTATGATGTGGACCAAAGCAATTTCTATGCTTCGTTGCTTTTTGAAACGGAGTTCAGCAAACAGCATAGTCTTTCCACGGGATTAAGTTTCAATTATGATGGTTACGATCAGCATTACCGGCTGACGAATCAGGTGGAAGATGGATTGACGAAGAAATATGTGAAGGAGTCTGTTCCGGGAGCATATGTCCAGTATACATTCAATCTGAATGACCAGTTGATGTTGATGGGCGGTATCCGAGGGGATTACAGCAGCGAACATGGTTTCTTTGTAACACCGCGTGCACACGTCAAGTATAATCCGAATGAGTATCTGCATTTTCGTTTGTCTGCCGGTAAGGGATACCGTACCAATCATGTATTGGCAGAGAATAACTATCTTCTGGCAAGCAGCCGTAAAATGAAGATTGCCCCTCATCTGGATCAGGAGGAAGCGTGGAATTACGGAGCGAGCGTGTCTACTTACATTCCTGTTTTTGGCAAGACGCTGAATGTGAATGCCGAGTATTACTATACGGATTTCCTGAAACAAGTAGTAGTTGATATGGATAGCAATCCGCACGAAGTGGCTTTTTATAATCTGGATGGACGTTCTTATTCGCGCGTGTTCCAGGTAGAGGCAAGTTATCCGTTTTTCAAAGGTTTCAACCTTACGGCAGCCTACCGTCTGACAGATGCGAAGACCACCTACAATGGCAAACTAATGGAGAAACCACTTACCGGAAAGTATAAGGGCTTATTGACAGCTTCCTATCAGACACCATTGGGCTTATGGCAGTTTGATGCTACCCTTCAGTTGAATGGGGGTGGAAGGATGCCCGATCCTTACGAACTCGCTGACGGCAGTCTTTCGTGGGAACGTCGTTATGGCAGCTTCCAGCAACTCAGTGCCCAGGTAACGCGTTATTTCCGTCGCTGGTCTATTTATGTCGGCGGTGAGAACCTGACTAACTTTAAGCAGAAGAATCCGATAATCGATGCCTCTAATCCATGGGGAGAGAACTTCGATGCTACCATGGTGTGGGGGCCGATGCATGGTGCAAAGGCATATATCGGGTTGAGGTTTAACCTTGCAAGAAACTAAAATCTAATTTTATATTAACTCAAAAAAAGGAGATATTTATGAAAACAAGAAGAATGATGGCTGCCCTCGTAGTAGCTTTATTGAGTGTAACAGCAGTGATGGCAAAAGATATCCGTACCGCTGTTTTTAAAGTTTCACAGATGCATTGCGAAAACTGTGAGCGGAAAGTGAAAAGCAACATTAAATTTGAGAAAGGAGTAAAAGAATTCTCTACAGACTTGAAAACAAAAACTGTGTCTATTACCTACGATGCTGAAAAGACAAATGTAGACAAACTGAAAGCTGGTTTCAAGAAGTTCAACTACGAAGCCGAGTTCGTTAAGGAGGCGAAGCAAGAGGATAAGAAGTAGTCGAACAAACAGCCTGTAGAGATTGTTTTATATATACTAACAACTTAAGCTTCGTAAGTGAAAGTATATTTATAACGGAAAAGAAATGAATAAATAGATACGCGGACGACACAGATAATTCATAACCCGCCCGTAATGAATACATTTTCCTCAACGAAACTTGAAATAAACAATATATATGGCTAATTTAAAGAAACAGACGTTTCCCGTACTGAACATGCATTGTGCGGGATGCGCCAATAACGTAGAAAAGACCGTTCGCAAGTTGGTGGGCATTACAGATGCTTCGGTCAATTTTGCTTCCAATACACTGTCTGTCTCCTATGAGACGGATAAGCTGACACCCGGAGAAATTCGTGCTGCCGTACTGGCTGCGGGCTATGACCTTATTATTGAGGAAGATCATGTCGAAGAGCGTCAGGAGGAAGAACAACAGAAGCGTTACCGCCGCCTGAAAGGGCGGGTGATAGGAGCGTGGTTATTTGCTATTCCTCTGCTGTTGCTTTCCATGGTCTTTATGCATGTACCCTATTCTAACGAAATACAGATGGTATTGGCTATTCCAGTACTGGTGTTGTTCGGTACACCGTTCTATACCGGTGCCTGGAAACAGGCTCGTCTGGGACGCAGTAACATGGATACCCTGGTTGCACTGAGTACATCCATTGCTTTTCTGTTTAGCGTTTTTAATACCTTCTTCCCCGATTTCTGGTATAGCCGTGGTTTGGAGCCTCATGTTTATTATGAAGCTGCTGTGGTTATTATCGCTTTCGTACTGACAGGTAAGCTGATGGAAGAGCGTGCTAAGGGTAACACCTCTACCGCCATCCGCAAGCTGATGGGATTACAGCCCAAGATAGCCCGTGTGGTGCGCAACGGTAAGGAAGAGGATATTCCTTTGGAACAGCTGAGAATTGACGACCTGGTCAGCGTACGTCCCGGCGAGCAAATTCCCGTTGACGGCTTTTTGACCGAGGGTGATTCTTATGTTGATGAAAGTATGATTAGCGGTGAACCTATCCCGGTAGAAAAGAAGACCGGTTCGCACGTATTGGCTGGAACCATCAATCAGAAAGGTTCATTCATTATTCGTGCCGAGAAAGTGGGTAGTGAAACGGTGCTGGCACGTATCATCCGTATGGTACAGGAAGCACAGGGCAGTAAAGCTCCCGTACAACGTATCGTGGATAAGGTGACAGGTATCTTTGTTCCTGTTGTATTGGGCTTGTCCGTACTGACATTCTTCATCTGGATGTTCTTCGGTGGTGTAGATATGCTTTCCCATGCCATGTTATCGGCGGTTTCCGTATTGGTGATTGCTTGTCCCTGTGCATTGGGGTTGGCCACGCCTACAGCTTTGATGGTGGGTATTGGTAAAGCTGCCGATCATCATATCCTGATAAAAGATGCTGTGGCGCTGGAACAGATGCGAAAGGTAAATGTGGTAGTGCTGGATAAGACCGGTACATTGACTGAAGGGCATCCTACGGTTACCGGATGGTTATGGGCACAACCGCAGGAGGAGCATTATAAAGATGTTCTTCTGGCTGCCGAACTTAAATCCGAACATCCGTTGGCAGCTGCTATTGTGACTGCTCTGCAAGAACAGGAGTCTATCGAACCTGCAGTTTTGGACAGCTTTGAAAGTATTACCGGAAAAGGGATCAAAGTCTCTTATCAAGGTACGGAGTATTGGGCTGGCAGTCATAAGCTATTGAAAGATTATCATGCCGCTCTTACTGATGTATTGGGAGAGATGCTGGCCCAGTATGAATCGGATGGTTGCAGTATCATTTACTTCGGACGTAAGAATGAACTGCTTGCCATTGTAGCTATCAAAGACCAGATAAAAGCGACTTCCGTTGAGGCTGTCCGCGAACTTCGTACTCAGGGTATTGATGTATATATGCTGACGGGAGACGGAGAACGTACTGCTTCTTCTGTTGCCGCACGCTTGGGTAATATCCAATACATTTCTGATGCTATGCCAGATGATAAGGAAGAGTTTGTCCGTCAGCTCCAGCTTCAGGGAAAGACGGTGGCGATGGTAGGCGATGGAATCAATGACTCACAGGCTTTGGCTTGTGCCGATGTCAGCATTGCCATGGGTAAAGGAACTGATATTGCTATGGATGTAGCGATGGTAACCCTCATGACTTCAGACCTGTTACTATTGCCGAAAGCATTCAACCTCTCCCGGCAAACTGTACGTTTGATTCATCAGAATCTGTTTTGGGCATTTATCTATAACCTGATAGGCATTCCTATTGCAGCAGGACTGCTTTACCCCATCAACGGGTTGTTGCTGAACCCTATGCTGGCAAGTGCCGCTATGGCGTTCTCCAGTGTATCGGTGGTATTGAACAGCCTTCGACTGAGATACTAACTATTTCTATATTCCAACGGACTCATCCCCATGTGCCTCTTGAAGTACTTTCCAAAGAAAGAGGCACTGGGGAAGTTCAGTGAATAGGCTATCTCCTGGATAGTCATATCTGTAGATTTCAACCGTGCTTTGACGTCGATGATGACTACATGTGAAATGATATCAAGCACATTCCTTCCAGTCACTTGTTTTACGGTGGTGCTGAGGTGCTGCAGGGAGATTCCCAGTTTGTCGGCATAGAATTGGGCACGCCGTTCCGTCATATAGTTTTCAATAACCAGTTGCACGAATTTATGGCAAATCTCCTCCTTGCGGCTTTTGGCAAGAATGTTTTGCGGACGACGGGCATAGAGGGTATTAATTCCCAGCAAAATGCTGTGAAGTACGCTTTGTGCCATTGCTGTACTGGTGGGGTGAGAGATAGATATCCGGGTCAGTAATGCGAAGTAGTCTACAAAATAAGAGGCTACGGTATCGCTCACATTGACAATCGGATTGTCCCATATTTTGGAGAATGAGCCCATAGTAGCTTGTAGCAGATTGATGCCGTTGATACAGTGAGCGGAGAAACCCACAAAACAGAGCGGACTTTTTCTTTTTGTTCATTGAGCTGTATGATAGTGCCCGGCATCAGGATAATCAAATCATTCTTTTTGATTTCATATTCCATCAGATTGATGGATGCCTTGATAGTTCCTTCGGTGCATAATGCGAAAATGCAAGCCTTCAATCGACACGACTGGCGATAGAGATTCAGAATATCTTCTGTAACATCTCTCCATGCCAGCATTTCGACCGGCAAATCTACTTGTGGGAAGTTATGTTTCATCTTTTTTCATTTTGCTGTCGGCAAATATACGATTTTATCCCTAAAATCTTAACTTTGTCGGCATGAAACTGAATGTCATTGATTGGAATATCATCCCGTATGCCGATGCATGGACTCGGCAGACGGAGTGGTTTGATGCTCTTGTTCGCGCTAAGCAGGCGGGTGAGGAGTATGAAAATCACATCATTTTGTGTGAACATCCGCATGTTTATACTTTAGGCCGTAGCGGTAAAGAAGGAAATATGTTGCTGAGTGAAGAACAACTTCAGAAGATAGGAGCTACGCTCTACCATATCGACCGGGGTGGGGATATTACCTATCACGGGCCGGGGCAATTGGTATGTTATCCTATCCTGAACCTTGAAGAATTTTCTCTTGGATTGAAGGAGTATGTGCACTTGCTGGAGGAAGCAGTCATTCGCGTGTGTGCCTCTTATGGTATCACTGCCGGAAGATTGGAGAAAGCAACAGGTGTGTGGCTGGAAGGGGATACGCCACGTGCCCGTAAGATATGTGCTATTGGTGTGCGTAGCAGCCACTTCGTCACCATGCACGGGCTGGCACTGAATGTAAATACGGATTTACGCTATTTCAGTTATATCCATCCTTGTGGATTTATAGATAAGGGAGTCACTTCGCTTCAGCAGGAGCTGAAACGGGAGGTGCCGATGGAAGAGGTGAAACAACGCTTATGCCTTGATTTACAGGGCTTGATGCAGAGATAAAAAACAGACCATCTATTCAATGCGAATAGATGGTCTGTTTGTATCAAATAGACGGTCTGTTTAGCCCTAACAGATGGTCTGTTTCAGGAGCCTTCAGTCGTCTGTTTTTTATTTCAACCATTTGTCCAGCCATTCGAAGAATGTGCGCTGCCAGAGGATACCATTCTAGGTTTCAGTACCCAGTGGTTTTCGTCCGGATAGATCAGCAGTTCGGCAGGAACACCACGCATTACGGCGGCATCAAAAGCAGCCATTGCCTGGTTGGCAAGAATGCGGTAGTCCTTTTCGCCATGAATACAAAGGATAGGTGTATCCCATTTGTCTACAAACTGGTGTGGAGAGTTGGCGAATGTGCGTTGAGCCACCGGATTCTGTTTTTCCCAGTATGCGCCGCCCATATCCCAGTTGGCAAACCATTTTTCTTCAGTTTCCAGATATTGCATTTCCATGTGAAGATGCCATCATGTGCGATGAATGCTTTGAAGCGCTTGTCATGATGTCCGGCAAGCCAGTAAACGGAGAAGCCGCCGAAGCTGGCGCCTACACAACCGAGACGGTCTTTGTCTACAAACGGTTCTTTAGCCATCTCGTCGATAGCTGTGAAATAATCCTTCATACACTGCCCACCGTAATCACCACTGATAGCCTCATTCCATTCTACTCCGAAGCCCGGAAGGCCGCGGCGGTTGGGAGCTACGATGATATAGTCGTTGGCAGCCATAATCTGGAAATTCCAGCGATAGCTCCAGAACTGGCTGACGGGGCTTTGAGGCCCGCCCTCGCAGAAGAGCAGGGTGGGGTACTTCTTGTTCGGGTCGAATTGGGGTGGGTAGATAACCCAGGTCAGCATTTGCTTGCCGTCGGTGGTCGTCATCCAGCGTGCCTCTACTTTACCCATCTCCAGTTGGTCATAGATTTGCTTGTTCTCGAATGTCAGTTGCTCGGCCTTGGCAAAAGCATTGCCGTTGCGTGTGTCGTTTACGGCATATATCTCATCTCCCATACTCATGGAGTGGCGCTTGGCAATGAGCTTGTCACCGCAAAGGGCGAGAGAGGCGTAGTCGTGCATGCCATCGGTAAGTCGGTTCAGGCTGTCATTGTCGGCAAGACCGATGTTGTAAATCTGCGTTTCACCGTGCCATACGCCGATGAAGTATATGCTTTGCGAGTCTTTGTTCCACAAGAAAGCATCTACGTTGGATTCGAAGGCGCGGCTTACGAAACGCTTCTCTCCGGTTGCAAGGTCCATGACGAACAGGCGGTTGAGGTCTGCCTCGTAGCCGTCGCGTTCCATGCTCTGCCAGGCTATGTACTTGCCGTCGGGCGAATATTGGGGATTGGTATCGTACCCTTTGTTCTCTTCGGTGATGTTTTCCGTTTTCCCGGTGGCAAGGTCATAGATGTAAATATCGGAATTGGTGGAGACGGCATAGGCCAGTCCCGTCTTTTTGCGGCAGGTATAGGCCACTTTGTCCGAAGCAGGGCTCCAGGCCAGTTGCTCGATACCGCCCCAAGGTTTCATCGGACTTTCGTAGGGTTCGCCGTCCAGAATATCCTGTACGTTGCTGATGCCGTTGCCGTCAAGTCTGCAACGAAGGGATGCGGAGCGGTTGTCACCCATTCGTCCCAATGCTTGTACATCAGGTCGGTAACGATGATGCCGGTGGCTTTAGGAGGTCCGGATGTTTGTCTGCCGTACTCTTCACGGTCTTTACCTGGGCAATGAAAAGGAGTTTCTTGCGTCGGGCGAGAAAGAGAACCCTTCGATGTCTCCC
>ERZ791618.961-NODE-961-length-11369-cov-2.060544_pt1 | contig 11369 bp, 15 predicted proteins | sample MGYA00510059_ERZ791618 | MGnify/ENA primary metagenome ERZ791618 (study PRJEB30046, sample SAMN00715159) | human gut metagenome | study: EMG produced TPA metagenomics assembly of the A metagenome-wide association study of gut microbiota in type 2...
CAGACACGGGATATTTTCTGTGTATAATTAAGAGAAAAGTGATGGATATGATACAAGACTGGATGATAATAAACAAAATTAAGATGGGAGATCCTGATGCATGGGATATTTTAGTACATAAATATTATGATAGTGTGTATTTTTATTGTGTTCGCAGATGTTATGGAGACTGCGATATAGCTTCTGATTTAACACAGGATATTTTTTTAAAATTGGTAGAAAGTTTACCTAGATACCGATTCATAGGAAAATTTCAAAATTATCTATACACTATGGCTGTCAATACTTGCAATAATTATTTGAAAAAAAGACATATTGAGCAAATAGAACTCACAGATAATTTTACAACTGATTTAGACACTTCATTGATTGATGAAATATTACATGATGAGAGAAAAGAAACGGTTCAAAAAGCACTTGATTTACTTCCTGAAATACAACGAGAGGTTGTGATACTACGGTATTATCACGATTTAAAGGTAAAAGATATTGCGACAATTACTGGCGTGGGGGTATCTACTGTACAGTCACGTATTTATCAAGGCCTTAGAAAATTAGAAAAAGTTTTAGAAAGAGAGGAATTTTATGATGGATAAAAAAGATATTATATCGAAATTGGCTGGTTATAAATTAGAAGGTGATATAGAAGGACGTGAAAAAACCATCGAATTAGGATATGAAATAATGATTAGACTTGGAATGAGTCGACATTCTTACTTTGAGCTATTCCTGTCAACTTTTCGCTTCATACATGTTCATACTTGGATAATTCAATTATTCATCTTTCTATCAGGGATAACTATGGCATTAAATTTTAAAAATTTACAGCCGATAAGTGAAATAATGTTATGCATTACAGGTGTAATATTCATTTCGGCTTTATTTTTTTTAGATGAATTATTCAAAAGTTTTACTACAGGAATGTGGGAATTGGAACAGACATTCAAATATGATTTGCGACAACATATTATGATGAAATTATTGATTTTTGGCATTATTGATATGGTAATTGTTATTTTGCTTTCTCTTATGACTAAATCTATAGTATCTTTGCCTTTGTATCAGATATTAGTCTATGTACTTGTTCCATACAATATTGTTTGCATTATTTTATTTTCGCTTATAACTATATGGAGAAAGCAATTACATAATTATTTCCTATGGTGTATATCGGGAAGTATTTGTGTCGCAGTTATTTTAATTGCAAATATCTTTAAAATATATGAAATCCGAATGCTTTATTGGGGAATAGCATATTTCATTACAACGACAATATTAGGGATTATCTTATATTCTCAAACTAAAATAATCAAATGGGAGGTAGCTTCAGTATGGAATTAACTATTAATAATATAACAAAACAATATGGGAATGTAACTGTGCTTGATGATGTGTCGTATCGATTTACTCCTGGAATTTACGGAATATTAGGTGCTAATGGGGCGGGTAAAACAACTTTATTTCGTATTATTTGTGGACTGATGAGAGCAAATTGTGGAAATATACAATATGACCATAAAGATATTGCTCTGCAAGCAGAATATTATCGCTCGATTCTTGGATTCTTACCACAAGATTTTCGATACTATCCTGATTTTACAGGATTAAATTTTATGATGTATATCGCTTCATTGAAAGGCTTAAATGGGAAAATAGCAAAAAAGAGATGTTTAGATTTATTGATTCAGGTTGGCTTAGATGATGTGAAAAATAAAAAAATCAGAAAGTATTCTGGCGGAATGAAACAGAGACTAGGTATCGCTCAAGCAATGATTAATAATCCGGAAATTTTAATATTAGATGAACCTACGGTAGGGCTCGATCCCAAAGAGCGAGTTAAATTTAGAAAACTGATAAGTTCGTTTGCATCAGAAAAAATAGTATTATTGTCTACACATATTGTATCAGATATAGAATATATAGCAGATGAAATCATTATTCTAAAAAAAGGTAGAATTGAAAATACAGGCACAATAAGATATTTGTTGAAAGATATTAACAAGTGTGTATGGGAATGCCTGGTTCCAGAAAAAGAAGTAAATCGAATTGAGCAAGTATATACAGTAAGTAATCGTAAATATGGAGAAGACGGAGTTGTTCTTCGACTTATTTCAAGGGAAAAACCTTTTGCAAATGCGAAACAAGTTGATCCGGTTTTAGAAGATTTGTATTTGTTTTATTTTAGAGAGGGGGAATGAGAGTATGACATCGCTAATTAAGTTTGAACTTGGGAAAATATTGAGAAACCGAACTGTATTTGGTGGGATTGTTGTAGGATGCTTAGTCCTTCTGGGGATTTTTTTTGTTGGGTATCACTATTCACAGCTATCAATGAGTGAAGCGAGTAATAAGAAAAAGGGGTTTGAAAAGAGCCTCGATGTAATAATAGATGAAAAATATTCTGGAGAGTTTACAGATGAAAAAGTTAAAATGATTCTGTCTGATTCTATGAATAATTTCCAAGAGAATGAAGAGCAAAAAGTTGTTAATAAGCCTTTTTATCCATTTTATTGGGAAATGGGAGATACTTTTTTTTCAAAAGATGCCGAAAATGTTTATTCAGAAATGATTGAACAGGTTAATAAAGGCCAAAGATTAACAATAGAAGACGTGGATTTATATTCATTGGACGAGGTTGGATTTAAAAAATTTGATACTCCTTTGACATTAGGAAATTATGTTCCATGGACAGACTTATATCGAGTACTTGGATATATATATGCTCTTTTGTCCATAATTACAATATTGGTATCTTCCATAGTGTTTTCAGATGATAATTCTAAAAATATCAATCAGATTCTGTTAGTTACAAAATATGGAAGAAACAAAATGATATTTGCTAAATTGATTGCGACAAGTATTATTACAGTGAGTTTATTTATTATTTTTCAATTGGTCAACATAGGTGTTTTCTCTACAATGTATGATATGAGCGGATGGAATTCAGACATACAAACAAATTTGTCGTTGGGATTATTTGACTTCCCTTTGCAATATAACCATATTCAAATATACTTTTTAATTCTTGTCATGCAATTAGTTGGTATTGGATTTGTTGAGAGTGTAACATTGTTAATATCAGCTCTTATGCATTCATCTATGTCAGTATTAGCTGTTTCATTAGGGGTATATATATTACCATTATTGCTGGTGCAAATGATAAAAACAGGGGTAGGTAACAAAATTTTGTATTTGTTTCCAATAAATAATTTGAATGTACAAAATATATTAGGTATTCTATATTCAAAAGATGCTTTTTTCTTCCATTCCTTCTTCATTAATATAGGATTTATATTTATTTTTCAGCTCTTAATACGAGTAGGGATGCAACTATATTGCTTTATTTATATTAAACATTGGAAGTTTTAATGATTTTTTCAATGAAAATGCAATTGAAGAAAAAATATGATATCATGTGAGTAACAAATCGGAATTTGTGTGTGGAGGTGATGGTTGTGAAGAAAAAAGTAACAATAGCGTTTGTCATCACTGGCATTCTTGCTATAAGTACAATGATTATATTTTCAACATATAAGTCTTCGGAAGCCTATCGAAAAGCAAAAGCAAAGACACAGTGGGAGTGTTCTGTGGTCTGTGCGGAAAAGTCAACGCCTGATTCCTATGTAATTACATATTCTGACGCAAAAATTTTGTCTAATACAGGCGTGTTGACAGTTCAGAACAGAAACGATTTTGACATTACTGTACATCTGCTCTGTGAAGGAAAACAGGAACTTGTATCTGACAGTATTCCTGCTGGCGGTTGCTATTCTTTTCAGAATGTTACAGATAAAGAATACACGGTAGGTATTCATGCTGAGGTTGATGAAAATACGGATATAAAAGCATTTGTATATGATGGAAAAGACACTGAACCATATACAAGATAAATGGTTTCTAATTGCAAGATAAATTCTAGTTTGTTATATAAAAAATGAAATAAAGTTCCAGTAATCATAGAGTGTATGGATTCAATTCCATATGCTCTTTTTCTTTACTTAATTTCATGAAAAATGTAAAAATCTAATGTTACGAGTTGCATTAAAGAAAACTCGTAAGAAAAAAGTAAAAAAATTTGCTTTTGACCACTGTAAAACATGCTCTGAGCGTTTCGTTATATGAAGGGATAATTTTTCTTTCATATTTCAAAGAAAAGAGGATAAAGAAATGTCAGAAAAAAGATGTTATACAGTTCAAGAGTTACAGGAAATCTTAGGAGTCAGCAGACCTACTATTTATAACCTTTTAAAGAAAAAGGAATTCCGGTGGATCCAGTTGGATGGCGGAAAGTATCGCATCTCTAAGAAGAGTTTCGATGACTGGCTCGATAACTTGGAACAATAAAAAACAGGGTGTTGATCAGGCAGATTTTGTCTGCAATCGACATCCTAAATTTTTATCTGGATTTGAGATATGATATAAGAAAAAACACTAACACTAAAAAAGACAGGAAGTGAAGAATAAATGGCAACAGCAATTATGAAACAAAAAGAAGTTCCGGAAATGGACGATGTTGAAGAGATCATTTCAAAGATATCAGAAGACAGTCCTTACAAACGGCGTCCGACACAAAAGAGAACCTGGATGACCGTGCCGGAAATGGGAAAGCTGCTGGGATTAAAAAAGACAGATCGATACTGGCTGGTGCATAAAAATGTTTTTGAATCTAAAGAGATTGCTGGAAAGATACGAATCAATATTGCCAGCTTTGAAAAATGGTACGCCAATCAGATTAAATACCATAAAGTTACCGGAGAAGAACCAGGGAAAGAATTGAAATCCTGGTCCTATTCCGTTAAGGAAGTTGCGGATCTGTTGGGTGTTGATGAGTATCTTGTTTATGATTTACTCAAGAAAAATCAAATGGAAGCTGTTATTGTCGATTACTGGAAACGAATACCAAAAGAATCTTTTCAGAACTGGTATAAAAGCCAGTCCCGGTATCGAACAAAGGAAGACAGAAAAAAAGACGCTCTTCTGGAAGATGCAACAATTACGATGCCTGAGATGGCACAGCTGCTTGGAACAACCAGAAGCGCAGTATATACAATTCTTGATAATCCAAAGTATAGTCATTTTTTTGAATTCATTGTGATTGCAGAAAAGAAAAGGATCACAAAAGAGAGTTTTCGAAAATTCCTGGAAGGTCAGGATCGGTATAAGCTGGATCCATCGAATGATTATGAAGAACTTGCACAGGAACAAAATATTGCCCTGGCTAATTTCCGGCGGAAGAAATTATCACAAACCGGAATACGGGGAAGCAATGGAAATATAAAGTATCTTACTTTTGATGAAGCTTCCTATCTGGCAAAGGTCAGCAGAAGCATGATCAACAAGTGGGCGGATAAAGGAAAGTTCACAGTAATAAAAGTTGGCAGTCGAGTTAGGATCCGTCGGGATGAATTTGAGGACTGGATGGAGCAAAGAGATTTGGAAAGGAGTATGCAATAATATGGCATCTATAAGAGAACGAAACGGAAAATTTAATGTAATCTATTCTTATACGAATGAAAAAGGTGAGAGGAAACAGAAGTGGGAAACCTATGAAACGAAAGCCGAAGCAAAGAGAAGAAAAAAAGAAATTGAATATAAAAAAGAGATGGGATCATTTGTCGTCCGTAAATGCAAAACACTGGACGAGCTTATTACAGAATATGTTGCACTTTATGGCAAAGAAAACTGGGCGCTTTCTACATATGAAGGAAATGTCTCTCTTATCAATAACTATATTCTTCCGTCATTGGTGATACGAAACTCTCAGAGATCAATACCCGTTTCATCGAAAGATATTATCAGAGTCTTTTGAAGAGACGTGCAGTTATCAATCCATTGAATAAAACCAGTCGAAATGAATTTGTATCTTCCAGTACGGTCAGGGATATTAATAAGCTGCTTAGAAACTGTTTTGAACAGGCAGTGAAATGGGAGTTGATGGAGAAGAATCCTTGCACCCATGCGACTGTACCAAAACATAAATCACAAAAAAGAGACATCTGGACAGCGGATACATTGATGTATGCGCTCAGTGTCTGTGAAGATGAACGATTAAAGCTCGCAATTAATCTATCTTTCTCATGTTCCCTGCGACTTGGTGAGCTGCTTGGTCTTACCTGGGATTGTGTAGATATTTCTCATGAGGCAATTGAAGAAAACCGTGCATATGTCTTCATCAACAAAGAATCACAGCGTATAAGAAAAGAATCTTTAAATGCATTGGATGGAAAAGATGTGTTGTTGGTATTTCCGACAAATCATAAGAAGAATTCTACGGTCCGTATTCTGAAAACACCGAAGACAGAAAGTAGTGTACGTAAGATATTCTTACCGAAGAGCGTTGCTAATATGCTTGTAGACTGGAAAGCTGAGCAGGATGAAATGAAAGAAATCCTGGGTGACGAATATATGGACTATAACCTGGTTATGGCAAGTACCTTTGGTCTTCCTCTTGGTGATGGAGCAATCCGTGGCCCTTTAAAGAAATTGATCGAGGACTATAATCTCCCACCGGTTGTATTTCACAGTTTTCGTCATAGCAGTGTTACTTATAAGCTGAAACTGAATGGTGGAGACATCAAGGCGGTACAGGGTGATTCTGGCCATGCTCAGGTCAATATGGTTACAGATGTGTACTCTCATATTCTGGATGATGACCGAAGGAAAAATGCAGAGCTTTTTGAAGAAGCATTTTATGAGAAAAAGAATCTGGATCCACAGATGCATGTACAGCAGGAAAATAATAATACTACTGTTGCTGATGAAGTCGATCCGGAACTTCTGGCAAAAGTATTGGCGAATCCAGAGATGCGGGCATTGCTCAATTCACTGGCGAAGACGATGAAGTAATGAAAAATAGTGAAAAAATAGTGTAATTTTAGTGAAAAAACGATTCATAAAACGATATAATATATGGATGAAATGAGGATATTTATTGTGTATATGGATATTCTATCTCCATCATTTGATGATAGAATGACGGAGATAAATCTGAAATGAAGGAGATTCCTATGAGAGACTTTGATTTTATTGTAAGTCCTGCGAAGTTGTTAACACCTGAAATTGTTCAGATGGTTAGCAGCATCCATGAACATAAAGGCAAACAGGAATTATTTCTCGAAGCCAATGTAGATGAATTGAAAACACTCTTAGAAGTTGCATTGATTCAGAGTACGGGAGCATCCAACCGAATCGAAGGTATATCTACTGGTTATGTCCGTGTTTAAAAATATGAAAGCAGCTTATAAATTTGCCAGTCAAAAACGCATGGACAAACCGTCTCGTATGCGTTATATTATTTATAGACAAGAAAATATCTTGTACTTATGATAGGAAAGTTTAATTGAATACTGTTTACCATGATCGAACGTACGAAGCATGGTGGTCATATAACAGATGTCGATGGTAATATCAAGGCATTCCCCGATTATTAGCTGGGGCAAACAATCAGCTAACTTTCAGAGCTTTACAGGCTTGACAGAGGGGGTATTCAGAATAACTCGAATTGAATCGGAAACAGTTTTATATAGTGTCCCATATGGGTTTACCTTACCTCAGATTGACAGAGAGTGACAATAGGTTGGAGCTCTCCTAAGCGAGGGGTCGGAGGTTCAAATCCTCTTGGCGACGGGCTTCAAAGCGTTCGAAAATGTTAGCTGGATTAGCTGACAACGAACGCTTTTGTTATTTTCTAATCACGTTCGTGACACAAAATTCCATTCAAAATGATCAATTTCCAGCTAACGCAATCCGATTTTTGTTAGCTGACAGCTAATCAAAATTACCGGTTTGCAAACATGGGTTTTAGGAAGTCCAGCTAACATTTGGGTTCCGCTCCGTTGTCACCCCTTATTCGGGGATGTAAATCAGAGAAAAGGCGGGAAAAGAAACAATCTCTCCCAAACCTGCAAACATAAATTAGCTGAAACAGTATTCAATTCTATTAGCTACAGCTAATGGTCAAACAGCAATGTCTGTTTGGAACTTTACTATCTATAAAAGTTCCAGGCAGGCATTTTTTATTTCCTGAATCCTGGAGGAAAGGAGTCAAGATGACTGAACCAAACAAGTGAAAAGTCTGTTATTGAGAGGGTATGGGGAGATCCCCATCAAGATAAAACCCATAGGTTGACGGGAGGCCAAATGGCAATACCGTTAAACATGGATGGATCTTGCTCTTATTTGTATCCCTCTATATAACGAAACGCTCAGAGCCTGTTTTACGTGGGGGAAAAGAAAAAATATCAAAAAATTGATGATTAATGGTGAGCTTGTGATAGAATGAAAAAAAGAGAAAAGCATAAAGGATGTAGTTGTGGAGAATATTTGTTATGATTAGAAAGTTGCTGAACGGAGATATCGATAGAGTCGCTGACATATGGTTAAAGACAAATCTGAAAGCACATTATTTTATTTCCAATCAATACTGGAAAAGTAATTATGAATTAGTGAAAGAAATGATGTCACAATCCGAAGTCTATGTGTTTGAAGTGGATAAAATGATACAAGGATTTGTAGGACTAAATGATGAATATATCGAAGGTATTTTTGTCTCTGATGAAATGCAGTCATGTGGCATAGGTAAACTTTTATTGGATTATATTAAGGATAAAAAAGTTAGCTTACGATTAAATGTATACCAGAAGAATGCCAGAGCAATTTCTTTTTACCAAAGAGAAGGGTTCATTATTCAATGTGAAGGCTTGGATGAAGCTACTGGTGAAAAAGAGTACACTATGCTATGGAAACAAAAATAGAAATCGGAATTTGGAGAATTAGACGTTATGAGGAGCGTAAAAATATGAATGCTGACTTCAGAATAGACGGAAAAGTAATAGAAACAAAAAGGCTCATTCTTAGATCATTCAAACAAACAGATTTGGAGGATTTCTATGAGTATGCATCTGTCGAAGGTGTTGGGGAGATGGCAGGATGGAAACATCATGAAAATATTGCTGAATCTCAAAGTATTATGAATTCCTTTATCAGTGAGGATAAAGTATTTGCAATCTGCTTAAAGAAAAACAATAAAGTAATCGGTACTGTTGGCATAGAAAAATATGGGTTAGAAGATGCTTTGACAGAATCAAGGATTATTACGGCAGAGAATTAGGATATGTTTTGAGTAAAGATTATTGGGGAAAAGGACTTATGCCCGAAGCCGTAAATGCAGTTAAAGATTATTTATTTGGCGAATTGGATTATGATTTTCTGATTTGTGGTTACTATGATTTCAATGAACAATCAAAACGAGTTCAGACAAAATGTGGCTTCAAACCATATCGTTCATTGGTCATGACAACGCAAATGGAGACAAAAGAACAAGGTACATTGATGTTGTTGCTGAATTCCAAGAAGAATATTAAATTAGTTTTTTCACATCCGGAAACCGTAATCTCCGAAAATTGGTAAAATCCAGTTTGTTGAACTGAATCCGAAAAGCATTAGGGCGCAGAGGAGATAGAATCCTTTGCGTAAAAGACTAACGAACATATTTAATGAAACATCGGAACCATCTTCTTTTTGTTGTCTACCTATAATAACGATTGGAGTAATCGATTATAGACACTGCAATCAAAAAAATCTGAAAATATATTTATCAACATTACATAAAAGTGTGTAGATGCACATAAAATGGGAATACATATTGAAATTCAGGTCGTTCTGTGATAGAATCTCATTACTAAAAAGTGTGCAGATGCACGGAAATGGGGAGTATAACAATGGAGATTAAAAGAGACGTTTACCTACTCTGCATTTAAGCCGATATGTTCTGCAATTACTTCTTCGTCCAATGGAAAAGAGAACCAGTCCCCGACCAGTTCTTCCTCATTGTACTTGCCAAGATTGGCTATATAGACTTGCATATCATCAATCATAAGCGGTCACTTCCTTTCACTCATCGTATTCATAAAATCTGCCATAAGCAATACCCACCATCAGAGCTTGAACATACCATTGTTGCAGACCGCATAACGTCCTTTTTCTTCCGGTTCATGGACGTAGGCTTCCAGATTAAAATATTTCTTCCCTTTTCGGAGAGAGCAAAAAAATCAATGTTATGTTCCAAGCGGTAACGGGCAACGTCCATGATGTTGTGGCACTCTGGATAAAACAGAAATTCTTCTGATTTCTGCAATAAATCCTCTACACCGCCACAATAGGAAATCAACTCTTTATAAGCCAGCTGAACTTCTGGCGATAAATCCGTGTAAGCAAAGTACAGCTTGTTTAACCGTCTGACAGATGTGTCCTTACAATGTCGCCAGCAAAGGGGAGCTTCATATCAATGATTTGATAATCGCCACTGTCAGCTTCCACGCCGAGCAGGTCACGGAACAGCTCATAATCAATGGGTAAATCAAACCAGCGAGAGGTTTTATCCTCTGCTGATTTGGTCGTTTCAATCAATACGCTACATTCTTCCATCGTAATTCAGCCCTTTCTTTTTAATTTTGAATATGAAAAAAGCAGTCGATCATAAATGAAAGGCTGCTTTAAATCATATCCTTTATTGCTTTGTGTGGAGATTTAACTGATTGTCTATGTCCCGTCCGGCATACATTACTCTAAGTATTGTTACAACTTTTTTATCGCTGTCTGGAATATAAAGTACCACATAATTGTCTACTGGTAATACACGAAGTCCACGACTTTTCCACGGTTCTTTTTCATATTTTCGATAACGCTCCGGCATCGTATCCAGACTTAATATCTGTTCTTCCAGACGGTCAAGCTGTCCGCTTGCATTTTCCGGCGATTGTAATTCAAAAGAAATATATTCAAAAATCCCTCTCAAATCACTGTCAGCCTGTTCGGATAATTCTACTTCATATATCATAAGCCATAATCCTTGCGAATGTCAGCAAATGCTTTCTTCGCATTTTTTGTCCGTCCAGCCTGCATATCCGCATATCCTTTCTCCAATTCTTCATTGAACTCTGCTTCTGATAATGTGCTGATATCAACAGGTCTGTCAGATGGTATTTTTACTTCAAACGGAAGTCCTCTCTGTAAGATAATCTGTTTATAAAACATATTGATAGCACTGGAAGCAGGGATACCAAGTGTAGACAGGATACTTTCTGCTTTTTCTTTGACATCTGGTTCAATCCTTGCATATAAATTTGCTGATTTTGTAGCCATATAAAACATCTCCTTTCGTGAGTAGTATTTCCATCTATCTTTATTATATGCAAATGTCCGCACAATAGCAATACTAATTTTATGCTCCAATAATCTTATTGAATAACTGTAACAATACATCTTTTACGCCGGACGCATTGAATACAAGACCAACGGCTACTAAGGCAACTACCAAGAATCCGATAAGTTTGGAAAACTCACGCTTACAGGATAATCGAACTACTGCA
>ERZ791618.966-NODE-966-length-11348-cov-1.842646_pt1 | contig 11348 bp, 9 predicted proteins | sample MGYA00510059_ERZ791618 | MGnify/ENA primary metagenome ERZ791618 (study PRJEB30046, sample SAMN00715159) | human gut metagenome | study: EMG produced TPA metagenomics assembly of the A metagenome-wide association study of gut microbiota in type 2...
AAGAACCAGTTCGACTTCAATGACTTCTTGAGTCAGATTGCACAGATCAAAAAGATGGGTAACCTGAAAGACTTGGCTTCTATGATTCCGGGGGTAGGTAAGGCTATAAAGGACATCGATATTGACGACAATGCTTTCAAGAGTATTGAAGCTATTATTTATTCTATGACCCCTGCAGAACGTAGTAATCCTGCCCTTCTGAACGGTTCACGCAGACAACGTATTGCCAAAGGTAGTGGTACGAATATTCAGGAAGTAAACCGCTTGTTAAAACAATTCGATCAAACTCGTAAGATGATGAAGATGGTAACAGGTAGCAAGATGGGTAAAATGATGCCTAAGATGAAATAAAAAAATACTGATATGACACTAATTGACGGAAAAGCAATTTCGGAACAAGTAAACAGGAGATTGCTGCAGAAGTAGCAGAAATTGTGGCGAAAGGTGGTAAACGTCCTCATCTTGCAGCAATTCTCGTAGGCCACGATGGTGGTAGTGAAACGTATGTTGCTGCAAAAGTAAAAGCATGCGAAGTTTGCGGATTCAAATCCAGCCTCATTCGCTACGAAGCAGATGTGACGGAAGAAGAACTTCTTGCTAAAGTACGTGAACTAAACGAAGATGCAGACGTAGACGGGTTCATAGTACAGCTTCCATTACCAAAGCACATCTCCGAACAGAAAGTGATCGAGACCATTGATTATCGCAAAGACGTAGATGGTTTCCATCCCATCAATGTAGGACGCATGTCCATTGGATTGCCTTGCTATGTATCAGCAACTCCCAACGGAATCCTAGAACTGTTAAAACGCTACCAGATAGAGACTTCCGGTAAGAAGTGCGTAGTATTGGGACGTAGTAACATCGTCGGCAAACCAATGGCTGCTTTAATGATGCAAAAAGCCTATCCGGGAGATGCAACTGTAACTGTATGTCATAGCCGCAGTAGAGATCTCGTAAAAGAGTGTCAAGAAGCTGACATCATCATCGCTGCACTGGGACAACCTAACTTTGTAAAAGAAGAAATGGTGAAAGAAGGAGCTGTAGTGATTGATGTAGGCACTACGCGCGTACCGGATGCCACCAAGAAATCAGGCTTTAAACTGACTGGTGATGTAAAATTTGACGAAGTTGCTCCGAAATGCTCCTTTATCACTCCTGTTCCGGGTGGTGTAGGCCCCATGACTATTGTTTCTTTGATGAAAAATACACTGCTAGCTGGTAAGAAAGCAATTTACCAATAATAAAAATCCTAAATACCGAAAAAAGGCTCCACAATCATGGTCTGCCTTTTTTCGGTATTTATTTTACCTAATAATACCTATGAACACACTACTGAGAACCATTGCATGCTTACTTTTCCTTACATACGTTCTATATTCCTCAGCACAGAACTTTACAATCGACTACCCCATTTATCAAAACAGGAATAGTGAAGCACTGGAAATCAGTCGGATTGAACGTAATGACACAGCCACTATTTTGTACATGGATGCTTATTCGCGTCCGAACTATTGGATTCGTTTGGCTTCAAGCCTGTCACTTTACGGAAATCAAACCGGAAAAAATTACTCCCTCATCCGCTCACAAGGTTTCGAATTGGATAAAGAAATCTATATGCCAACTTCAGGTAATGTAACTTTCACTCTGCAATTTCCTCCTCTTGATCCTCAGGAAGAAACTGTTGATTTCATGGAAAGTAGTAATGAAAGAGATTTTCAAATTAAAGGTATTAGTCTTAATACACAGAAAAAAGAAGGAAAAATTCATTGCCATATTTCAGGCGAAGTGGTTGATAGTCCACAATCCAGCCGGCTCGTATTGATAAAAGCTCATAAAAACCCCAGCAGTGCTCCCTGGTTATCTATTCCCATACGCAACGGAGCATTCGAATACGATTTCTATACTGATCAAGAAGAGGTTTATGAAGTTTTTATCTGGAATGATATGATTAACGGTAGTTGGATGCCTGCTTTCTTCTTTGCTGAAAACGGACCTGTATCTTTCACTCTATATCCGGCAAGCACCGGAAAACCTGGAGTGACACGTACTAAAAATCCATTAACTTGCGAATTACAGCAACTAGAAACTGAAAGAAACAACAAATTCAATTTCGACTCTCTGTATGCCCAAATTGATAAACTATATAAAGAAAACCGCTTCGAAAGCGAGGCATTACAAGCTCTTTGGAAAAATATGGAACAGGTCAAAGATAATGTTGAAGAACGAAATAAAATCTATAGAGAAAGAGACCGTCTTGAAGAAAGTGGAGAGGCATATACCGAAGATGCTAAAGTTCTTCTGGAAGAAATCAAACAGCTAAATCAAAAAATGAATCAATGGACTATAGAACGTATTAAGCAGCACCCCTCCCTAATTGGGCTATATGTTCTAACAAGTAAAATAGCAATAGCACGAAAAGGCGAAGACATCAGTCCATATCTAAGTGTCTATCAGAATATCTTTGCTTCTCGTTATCCTGAACATCCTTATAGCAAGGAGATGAAAATACTGATTGAAAACGAACAACCTAAAATAGGAAACCCTTATATTGATTTTTCAGCTCCCGATCTCAATGGAAAAGAAATAAAGGTTTCAGAACATATTAAGGGGAAAATAGCATTAATTGATTTGTGGGCTTCCTGGTGTGGTCCATGTCGTGTAAATTCTAAGCAGATTATTCCTATATATGAAAAATATAAAGATAAAGGATTTACTGTTATAGGAGTAGCACGGGAACAAGGAAGCGATGCAGATATGAAAAGAGCTATCCAAAAAGACGGTTACCCTTGGTTGAATCTGATCGAACTGAACGATACCAACCAAATATGGATGAAGTATCGTATACCCAATGCGGCGGGAGGAACTTTCCTTATTGACACTCACGGAATTATTCTGCTGTAAACCCCACTGCTGAAGAGATAGAAAGTATTCTTCAAAAAGAACTTTAATCTTGCAAATAATTATGAGGAAAATATTTCCTTTCACACTCGGCCTCTTTTTCATATCATGCTCTAGTGTAGCACAAGAACGGGTGGTATCTGAAGTTGTCGATACAATCCCCCCTGCAAAAATCACTCTATTATTTGTAGGTGATCTGATGCAACACCAAGCCCAGCTTGACGCCGCGCGTACAGATAAAGGGACCTATGACTACTCTCCCTGCCTCTCTCTCGTAAAAGAGCAAATCAGTGGAGCGGACATCGCTATCGGCAATTTAGAAGTACCTATCGGTGGAAAACCTTATAGTGGTTATCCGGCTTTCTGTGCACCTGATGAATATTTATATGCCATTAAAGAGGCCGGTTTCAATGTTCTATTAACTGCTAACAATCACTGTCTCGACCGCGGTAAAAAAGGTTTGGAACGTACAATCCTAATGTTAGATTCCTTACGTATCCCCTACACCGGAACTTATAGAAATGAAGAAGAACGCCGTCAACGATACCCATTACTCATTCACAAAAACGGTTTTCGAATTGCCCTTCTTAACTATACCTATGATACCAATGGGGTTAAGCCATCCTCTCCCAACATAGTGAACTATATTGATAAGAAAATCATGTTACAGGATATCGATACAGCACGAACATGGCAACCTGATGTTATCATTGCCTGTATGCATTGGGGAAACGAATACCAATCGCTACCTAGTCGCGAACAACGACAGTTGGCTGATTGGTTATTGGAACAGGGCGTTACCCATATCATCGGTAGCCATCCTCATGTTATACAACCGATGGAACTACGTACCGATAGCATTACCGGAGCACAACACGCTGTAGTATATTCTTTAGGGAATTTCATCTCCAACATGAGTAAAGTAAATACTGACGGAGGACTTATATTCACATTAGAATTAGAAAAAGACACCACAACATCTACCTCCCCACAAGTTCGAGTACAACGTTGCGGATATAATTTCGTATGGACAGCACGTCCCAATTTCACCAAAGAAAAAAACTATGTGCTTTATCCCACAGATTCCACATCTATTTCAAAGCTCCCGGAAGCTGCACGTAACCATCTGAATATCTTCGTCAAAAACTCCCGGAAGCTCCTCCACCAACACAATATAGGAATTAAAGAGAATAAAAAATAATGCAGATTTCAATAAAATATTTCGCCAAATATTTGCAGTATCAAAGATAATACCTATCTTTGCACCGCGTTTAAGAAATGACGCAAACATGGTGACTGTAGTTCAGTTGGTTAGAGCGTCAGATTGTGGTTCTGAATGTCGAGGGTTCGAGTCCCTTCAGTCACCCAAGAAAAAGAGGAATTTCAGTGATGATTTTCCTCTTTTTTTTATTATAGGGACATTCATTAAATAGGGGGTCAGTAGCTTTTTCTTTGGTGCATGAAACAGAAACTTCAAAAACCCGCCAGAGTCAGTCCGAAAATTGTTTTAGCAATGTTTTAGCAAAAAGAGTATGGCTACATTTACTGAATGTCCCGCTTTAATTTTTGAGCTCAACATAAAAAGAGTCCCGCAAATCTCAACGACCTACGGGACCCCAGAATAAACAGAACTTAGGATACTCTTTAGTATCCCTTCAATAAGTTGCAAACAGCAGAATAGAATCACTCAAAACAGACTTTCCACACCGATTAGGAACCAACGCTTATGATTCCATTCCCGCACTCTTTACAATAGACTTGCATATTGATAACCCCAAACCAGTCCCCTGTGCAAAAGAGCCGGGCTCTTCAAATCAGTCAAAGAACGTAGAAAATTGTTCTCGTGCATTTCATATACTGCGTCAGTAGCACTCAAATTCAACTCCTGTTTATTATTGCATAAAATATATCCATACATTACTTCGGCGTATATTATATGGCATCAGCCAACAGAATATATACATAGCAATGTTTTTATACTGCAAAGAAAAGCTTTTCTGCATGAAGCATCTTAATTTAAAAGCTCTTGCTATAAAGAAATGTCCTAAAGTTTATAAAGAAAAGTCTTATAATATTGTATAACAATAATTTATTGTTTCATATCTATTTGGGTCTTTTTAAATTCAGAAGGTGTCATTCCCGTTTTATTCTTGAACAGACTATGAAAAGTAGGCATACTATTAATGCCGGAAGCCTCAGCTATAGCACGTAAAGTATATTCAGGATGTTCCTTCAACAAATGTATAGCATGATTCAAACGCAACTCATTGATATAACCACTCAGATTAGTACCCGTATTTTCTTTTATCATCTTAGCAAAACGGGTGTTATTCATATGCGCCATTCTGACTAAATCTTCTCTTGACAAATCAGCAGAAAGATACAATTCATCTCTCCTTATCAAAGAATCCAATTTCTGAAAGACCTGTTTATTGATTTCATACTCTTTATCAATGTCGGAAGATTCTGTATCCAAGTCATTATACAGAATAGACTTATCATCTTCACCTGACAATTGCTGTTTCTTCTTTTGCTCTGACAGCGCCTCATTTACATACTTCACCAATGCCCTGTTCTTTTCTTTGATATTACGATTCTGCAGCCAAACCTTCCAAAGAAAAAACAAGACCAGCAGTACTATAAAAAAAATAAAAGCCAGAGAAATTGTCCGTATCTTCAATTTTAAAGCTTGTTCTGCAATGTGGGCTTCTCTCTCATCAACATCGTACAAGGTTTCTAATTCCAGTGCCGCATTTGTTTTTTCACGCTGATATATGCTGTCAGTCAAAGCAATGAAAACAGTACTTAGCTTCACTGCCTTTTCATATTCCTTCAAACCGGTATAAGCTTTTATCTCTTTAGACAAAATGCCACGATACTGATAATTAATTGTATCCTCTCTCCTAAAAACCTCTTTCAGCTCGCGACAATTATCTAAAACCTCCCTATACCGGCCTGTCACAAACAAATAGGGAGTAGCATCGTATTTCCCGGCAGGAGTTGAAGCTGCCAAAGTAGACTTATATTTTATAAAGCACTCCTCCGCTTTCTCCTTATCACCCAAACAATAATACAAATAAGCCAGTTTGGAATACAGATAAGACTTCTGTAAGTCCAAATAAGCAGCTTGTATTCCTTCCTTGCCTTCCATTTTATCCAACAGTTTCTGTCGATATAGCCCAACGGACAACGCATCATCTATTAATCCATCATCTATCAAAAAACTCATTTTAACCCCGTTGAAATAAGAAAGCATACGCAAACCATATGCATCGTCAGCATCCCTCAAAAGTTGAATAGCTTCATCAAATGTTTCGTAAGCATCCTTTTTAAAAGACAGCCAACGCTTATTTCCTCCCATACAGAACAACAGTTTAGCCTCTGCCCGCTTATTCCCCATATCCCTCGCTTGCCTGATGCCCTCAACAACATACCGGTTACTCACCTCATATTCACTCAATAAACTTGATAACTCCGCCAATGCAATCGTCATCTTAAGCAAATGTTCAGGACTATTACCAGCAATGGAATCCTGAACATAAGCTCCCGTGCATAACGAAAAGCCAATTTGCACTGATATCTATTACGATAGACCATACTCCGCAAATCGTTTATGCGCGCAGGCATCATTACCTTCTTCTTTTCAGCTTCATCCAGCAACTGCAAGGCACGGTCGGGTTCACTCATATATATATCTGTAATATATTGATCCGTATAAAGTGAAGATTGTCCACTCTCTTTTTTTTCCTGAGCCATCAAAAAAACGCTGTTCACCCAAAATAAGAAACAGATATAAAGGAATTTTTTCATAGCATTTGAACCTATTCGGATTTACTAACTGTTCGCAAATATATACTTTTTTATTTATCCTAACAATAAAATCATCTATCTTTGCAAAGACGAAACTTAATCAGATATGAAAATTCTTTGGATAGACCTAAATAGTTCCTACGCTCATTCTTCATTGGCACTTCCTGCGCTACATGCACAGATAGCAAACGCCCCATCTATTGAATGGGCAATAGTATCTGCCACGATAAATGAGAATGTAGGAACCGTTGTAGACGAAGCTTACCGCCATAAGCCCGACATCATAGCTGCAACAACCTGGCTTTTCAATCACGAACAGTTGCTGCATATTACTTCAAGGCTGAAAGTATTACTTCCTGAAGCATGTCTCATATTAGGCGGTCCTGAGTTCCTCGGAAATAATGAATTATTTCTGCGCAAGTACCCTTTTGTGGACTGCGTATTCAGAGGAGAAGGCGAGGAGGTCTTTCCCCAATGGCTGACTTGCCGGAACCAGCCGGAACTGTGGAATGATATTACCGGACTATGCTATTTGGACACTGACAAGCAATACAGAGACAATGGAACAGCCCGCGTCTTAAACTTTTCCAGACTCATCCCACCCGAAAAAAGCAGTTTCTTCAATTGGGACAAACCGTTTGTGCAACTTGAAACCACACGCGGATGTTTCAACACATGCGCCTTTTGCGTCAGCGGCGGCGAAAAACCTATACGTACACTCTCCATTGAAAACATCCGCCAACGGCTTCAAACCATTCACGAACACGGTATCAAAAACATACGTGTACTCGACCGTACATTCAACTACAATACGCATCGCGCAAAAGAACTGCTTCAGCTGTTTTTAGAATATCCCGATATACATTTTCATTTAGAGATACATCCAGCTCTTCTTTCTGAAGAACTGAAAGAAGAATTGAAACAATTGCCACAAGGTCTGCTTCACCTCGAAGCAGGAATTCAAAGTTTGCGCGAACCTGTTCTTGAGCAAAGCCACCGTATGGGAAAATTATCCGATGCCTTAAAAGGGCTGAAATTTCTATGCTCACTCCCGAATATGGAAACGCATGCCGACCTCATTGCCGGACTTCCCCTCTATCACCTCTATGAAATATTTGAAGATGTATATACCCTTGCCGGATACAATGCAGGAGAGATACAGCTGGAATCACTCAAATTGCTTCCAGGTACGGAAATGCGTCGACGGGCAGAAGAACTTGGAATACGCTATTCCCCCTTTCCCCCTTACGAAGTTTTGGAAACCAACGAAATCAGCGTTGGAGAACTGCAAACCGCCCGCCAGTTGTCTCGCCTGTTAGATGCTTTCTACAATACTCCCGCCTGGCATACACTAACCAGAGAGTTAATATTAAATGACAAAGATTTTCTACATAACTTCCTTAAATATCTGATACAGGTAAATCTGATAGACCAGCCTATGAGTTTGGAGAAACGCGGGCTTATACTTTATGAATATTGCAAACTGGCCTATCCTGAATATAAAATCCAAGCAAGCATTGCTTGGATAGAAGCTGGCATGTCCTTAAAAAAGACTCCGGCAGAAAAAGTAAAAACCAAACATCAGATTCCGCCTGAGAAATGGGAAGTGATATATGGAGAATATAAAAGTAATCTGCGACTTTGCTTTCTTCCGCTCGATGAAAATACAAAATGCGGTTATTGGTTTGGATTTGAAACAGAAATACAGAGAACATTCCCCGTATTCAAAGCTAAAACAGACATATAACAAATATCATTTTACTGCGTTGAATAAAAATGAATTGCCACTAAAGAAACTGCCACGCCACGAAGCCCACACCACCTCAATTCACTGCTGAAAGCTTGAAAATGCTGGTTGCAGGCAACACAAGACAGCAATAAATCCCCGTTAAAAGTACTTTAATAAAATAAAACAAACTACTCTGTCGGTTTCTCTATTTTTTTTTATATTTGTGGCTATATGATATTACTTTCAGCTACATGGACAATGTTCAGAAACAGATAGGGAGCATCATACAAAGAAGAAAAGAATAGTGAGAATTGCGTACGGATAGAGTATGCAAACGTCCAAGCTGACAACAATTCTGGAAAATGAGCATAAAAAACAAGATACACCATACGGTCTATTTTCTCCTATTTGGAATAATAATAGGTATTTTAAGATGGACTATATGTATAGTAGATACAAATGGAGGCATGAATTTCACTCCTTTTTTACAAGCATTCTTGTTGATAATCACACTGTTATTATTTGTAATTTGGGATATTGTTTTTTACAAAATAACCTTGAGAGTAATTTCAACCATCATTTTATTATGTTTTAACATATGGTCTTACACCTACTATTTTAAAATAGAAGAATTAAAAGAATATTGGGATGGAGTTAGATATTCACCTAATGATGCATATCTTCCCCCCGATATTGATAATTTCATTTTTGTATGGTTGGCGAACCAAGTTCTTGTTTTTTATTTGCTTTTAGTAATAGGCATTTCACATCTATTACAGAGAAAAAAGACATTAGCAAAGCATGATAACATTTGACAGTATCCCTATCTTAACCCATAATGATGGAGACATATGAGTATATGTACGATAACTATTATAGTTATGAGAACTTTATTGTCACTACTTTTATCGAGAAAGAAAGATAGTATGTCTTACGTTAGGTATCTATATTTTGTTCTGTATGATTACATTACCTGATGTTAGAGAATACATGATTCACCATTCTTTCTCTCGTACAGGTTGACAAGTCTGATAATGCTGTCCGCATCTCCCTGCTTGATGCTTATCGTTGTAGCACTGTTGAAAGTAACACTGACTCCGGCAAGCATGGAAGCCTTATGTTGCACAGGTTGAACTTTGGGTTCGATACGAACGAATGAGGATGATGGTGCACCTGGCTTTTGTGACAGTGATGCCTTGCAACGACTGACTGAATAACCATGCCTTGATGTCCACTTGCTCATACCACATTCATTGGTGTGTAGCTTTTTGCAGATTGCACGAAGGGTTACTGTTGGATTTGCTTTGAGTTCTTCAGTAAATGCTAACCAAGTCTCTTCATAACGTTGTTAAAGTACTGGTTACTGCAATGGTAGACAGACTGACACATAAAGCTCGTCTTATCAATATGACAGGACAATCGTACAGACTAAAAGAAACGCAGAAATTGAAAGAGAAAAAGTTAATTTCTTAAATATTTTTTTTACAAAACTATGAATGGCGCAATTTTCAGTTAGTATCTACATAATGCAAAGTAAGCAATACTTGGCGAGTATAAAAAATATGACCCACTAAAAATCAGCTGAACCCACTTTACGACATTTGCGAAATGAACGAAGGTACCGCCCCCAAAAACTGTACATGCTATAAATGCCAATGATTCTACCAAAGAGCAACTTTGTGTATGGACAAAAAAAGGAATTAGACTTAGCTATAGGGAACAGCAGTTCACGTACGACCGACGAATTCATATTTATTCGAGAAATCAAAGAAGTAGCCACCCTTTATCTACAGATCTTTGACCGCTTGACATAGTCCTAAGTCGGCCTATGACGACAATTTTACATCATTCTGTTTTTCAAACTATTATCTTACACAAAATACAAATTGTCGCTATATTTCGGACAATTTATCGCGAAGTGGTTCTCAACTCGCACTAAAGAATCTTACAAAACACTTAGCTTTGCTTCAAAATTTTAAATAAATAATCGTTATGAAAATGAAATTATTTCTTTTGCCAATACTGGCAGTATTGTTATCCGTAAGTTTGTATTCCTGTTCAGATGACGACAGTCCCAAGACTGGTAAAGAACAAGTAGAATACATCAAAAATGTAATCGACAAAAACAGTAAAAAATTCTTTACTAAAGTAGATAATACAGAAGGCCAATACATAATGGGGGCTGAGAGTGCAGAAAAGGCGCAAGAATGTTGCGACTGCTTACTCGGTATCCGATGGAATGGGCAAAAATACACCTATACCTTGAACGATAAAATGGGAAACGTGGTTATCACTCCCAATCCCAAGGAAGGTGTTTATATTCGCTTAATTTTTGACGTAGAAGGTATTCCGACCTTCACTCTCGACATTGCGTCCAGAACTTATTATGAAAATAACAATTATGTTTTTAGACCAGCCGAAGGCATGGATATGCTCTAATGCAATAGAGACAAGAGAATCTTTATAATAGGCCAAACAAGCAACAAAGAATGATAAAGTTCGCGCAAATACGCAAATACGCTTATCAAACATTAGGTTCATTCCTCATGGGAATGAACCTAATGCTTTTTTCGTGTTCCTCTTCCAACGAACAGGAGGCAGAGACACTTCCCACTCCCCAACTGGTATTCCTGTTTTCACCCGGCGGATTGGGAGATATGAGTTACAATGACCGTATTCTGGAGGGAGTGCAACAATTCAAAATGGACTATCCCCAAGTGGACCTATACCTCTATTCACCCGCTTCCTTAGAAGAAGCTGAAAAGATATTCTCGGACTGGATCCAAAAGCCAGGTCAGCATACCCCTGCCTTGTTTACGCTGGCCAGCAGCGACTATGAGCCAATCGTAGAAAAACTGTTGGTAGGAAAAGAACTCACCTCCAACAAGAAGGTACTCCTGTTTGAGAG
>ERZ791618.967-NODE-967-length-11325-cov-1.531411_pt1 | contig 11325 bp, 9 predicted proteins | sample MGYA00510059_ERZ791618 | MGnify/ENA primary metagenome ERZ791618 (study PRJEB30046, sample SAMN00715159) | human gut metagenome | study: EMG produced TPA metagenomics assembly of the A metagenome-wide association study of gut microbiota in type 2...
AGACGGGGCACGCCCCGTCTCTACAACTGGATATGACGTGATTTATCTGGTTATGTATGATGTTATTTATATAGGTTGATATCGGAGGCGAACAATGTTTTCGGATTTTCAAAGAACTTCTTGAAATCCTCGGCAGAGGCTTGTCCGGGATAAGGGCCAAAGAAGTGAGTGACTTTTTCACGGGCGTTTCTCCATACCAATACATAAGCGACCGGATATTTCTCCATGGCAGGCAGCAGGGTTCCCGTCCACCATGTGGAGTCTGGTATCCCTTCGTAGCCGGTCTCCGTGACCGCTATGATCTTATGGTTGGCTTTGCCTATGCTGTCTATTACTGAAAGACTGGTATCCATGCTTTTCAAGAAGAAATCCTTATCTTCCCGTTGGTAAGCGTCGAAGCGAAGCCTAGGACGTCGATCAAGTCATGTCCGGGGTAACGTTCCAGATAAGACGCTTGATCCTGCGGCTCTGTACCTGTGGAATAAGCGTATACGATCTGGTCTGTTGCTCCGTGAGCGTTTAGATAATCGGCGGTCATTCGCCATAGCGCCTTGTATTCATCCGTGGTACATAAATTCTGTCCCCACCAGAACCAACTTCCGGTGTGTTCGTGCCAAGGACGAATAGGACGGGAATCTTGGTGCCATCGCTTGTTTTCAAGGAAAGGATGAAATCATTCACTTTGCCTAGCCAACTTTGGAATTTCTCATAGTTCTCCCCTTCCGGAAGGATCGATTTCACGACAGCATGGTCTGATACGTCCCAAGCGTCCCCTCCGGTTTTAGGGTTACGGGGATGCCAACTTAAAGATACCAAGCCTCCCCGGTTATATTGGTTGATGATTTCCTTGCGTATTTTCCGAAAGGTACTTTATCAAGGCTTTTATCTCCCCCGAGTTCGATCTCTCCAAGATCAAAGCTGATAACGCCGGATAATCGCCGCATACTTTTTGCACGTCTGAGCCTCCTTCGTCAAATTCCCATCCGATCCCATAAACCGTATCATCGTGATGTCCGAACATGATTCCTTTTTGTGGAATCGCACGTAGGTTCTCTATTAAACGTTCTCTCGGCGAACCCTGTTCGCTTGTCGGCTCTAGTCCTTTCTTCGATGGTGAACAGGCGATTAATGCCCCTAGGCATAACATGGTAATTAATTTCGTGTTCTTCATGATAACTGTCTTTCTTTATGAACGCGAATGTAAGAGGTATCGGGCAGACAATCTAGTATTATTTTATCGGATAGTGGTATTATTTTTATTTCTTAGCTTGTACCTGTATACGTTCTTTCGAGGTTATCTTCTTCTCAAATACCCTTGTGTCGATCTTGATAGGCTCGCTCGTGAAATCCGGGACATTATAGGAATAGACAGAGCGATCGTAATAGGTTTCCGGATCTTCCTGGGGAAGGAGAAAGGGCTTGCTTATCTTGCCATTCTCATCCATGCTAGCCAGATAAAGGCGGGTATAAAGGCCGTCACCCCGGCGGCTACTGAAGACAAACCAGCGGGAGTTGCTACTCCAGTTGTGAAAGCTTTCGGTGTCATCGCTATTTACTTCGGATAGCTTGCGGAGGTCTCCGCTTGTCAAGTCCAGTAACCATAGATCCGCCTCTTTATGCCAGATCGAAAAGTTTCCGTAATCGGATAAGGTGAACATAATATATTTGCCGTCATAGGAAGGACGGGGGAAAGATACGCTTTTCCCTAAAGCCTCAGCGTTCACCAATGTATCGATACGGCTCCCGAATGTACCGGCAGAGGGATCAAAATCTATACTACATAAATTATATCTTATCTCTTTATATTCTTCGGGAATCTTTTTAGCCTCGGCGGAACAAAAGTAAAGCGTACGACCATCCGGGGAGAATGCGGGGAAGGTCTCGAACCTGTCTTTCTTTTGCAAAGAATCGCAAAGAAGTAGACGATGATCTGCCGGATGGTAAACGACTACATCAGATTCCAAATCCAAGACTTCTACCCGCTCGTCCTTAACCGTATGGAACGATTGCCGGGTGTTGTTCGTGGAATACGCTATATATTCGCCTCCGGGATGCCAGTAGGGATAGACGCAAGCGGCGATTGTCTGATCTGTTTTCGTGTTGAGGTATTCATCCTTATTGCCGGTTCTCATAAAAGTAGCTCCATGCGTTCCTCGGATGTGAAGACTGAAATGGCTCGGGTCCGTACGATTGAAGGCATGGCAGTTTACGCACATACCTTTGACCAGCGTGTTTTCCACCAAAGGTCTTTCTTTATGAGACGATAGATCACGCTCATAAATACCCATACGGCTATAGACTTCATAACCGGGAGCGATCTTTCGGTATACTAGGCCGTAATCGATCGGGTGGGGGCTGATGTACATGGGGAAAGGTTTGTAAGTACTCCATTTACCCTTTTGCTTGATACTGACAGTAAAGAGTAAACTATCGCCTTGATTGGAGTTGAGCAGTTGCTTCCACTCTTTTTCCGGGAAATTGACATGCTTCGCGTTTATATGTACCTCTTTGCCTTGGTGCCCTTTTACGATAACATCTATCCGTTCATAGGAGGTATCCGTATAAGAGAAATTCATTGGAGCTATCGTGGCGGGAACTGTTACCCCGATATAATCCGGATAGATGGACGGGTATTTCTCTATTTGTTCGGGGGATACCACCGAATCCCCACAAGCGGTAAATAACGCTATACATATACTATATAATAAGATAAGCTTTCTCATGGCCGTTTATTTTCTGAATAATAAGTAATACCAAAATGTCTTCTCGTATTTCGGGCGAAGGATAGGCTCGGAGTCTTTCTGCGTCATATAGACACGGGCGAACTCGCTTACCCCTTCCAATACGTTGCGGGAGATGCTCCAAGGAAGGCCTTGGAAATTAGGATGCTGCTGTGTCCAAATGAAAATCAATGCCTCTTGATAAGAGATGGGTATGTGGTTATAGCCCAGATCTTTTCCCAGCGGATAATATTTCATGAAACGTTCCAGATCCTTCTTTTGCAAGACATAGGCTAACATATACTCGAAAGCCATCCGGTTACTTTTGTTATGTTGCAGCAATAAGCCTAGCATGACATCCATTTCCGTGTCGCTAAACAAGAAATCTTCCGTATATCGGGCTTTTCTCAACCATCCCCATTCGGGATGCTTCTCTATCTTTTCATCGTTATTTAGGTAGCTCATGGCATGGGTCGCCCATTTCTTATAGAACAAGGTATGCTGCAAAGCCCGCAGGTATTTGGCGGCGACAGCGTATTGTCCATTGATCAAGTTGGTCTCGGCCAGACGCATATAGGCACGTCCGCTTTTCTTATAGTCGGGGATAGCCTCCATCGCCTCGAACATATAGCGCTGTGAGGAGTTGATCATTCCCAGATGATAGAATATCTCGCTGGTTGGGAGCGGTGAGGTAAAATCTCTTTGGAAGGTCGGGATCAATCCTTCCGTTCCATTCTGGTAGAAATGGAACATGCGATCCCCTAATTGTCCGGTCTTGGCGAGAGCCAGATTTAAGCAGGTCACGGAGAAGGGGGAATTAGGCTCTTTGTTTTCTGCCGCCTTGATGATCTGGTTCCATTGTTTCATGCGGGTGAGGTAGTCGTATTTCATAGCCTCCTCCTTATCCGAATTGCTGGCGGCGTGAATCCATGTGCCACCACCGATAAGGAGCAGGGTGGAGATAATACCCATCCATGCCTTAGTGCTCTTTACGGGTGGGGGAAGTAAAGCAAGTGCCCCGGGGGTTATGGCAACGGTAGCAATAACAACTAACAGGGTGTTGGGAACGATCATGGGGAAACGATAATAATCGATGCCGGTCATGAGGCTAAGCAATGGATATTGCGTAAGGCTTTGTGCCAATAGGGGGCATAGGATTCCAAGCAAGATGTAGATAGGAATCCAAATATAGGATTTGTTGTATGTGGCTGGCACGGATTTGATGCAATGCCCGATTATTACTCCGATCACGAAGATGAAATAGGCCCCACCACCTACCACCCAGTAGAGCACCGGCATCATTAGGAGCGTATAGATAATTCGTCCCCATGAATGAGCGGTTTTTCGCTGGATGACTAGAGCGAAGAGGGCGAGAGTTATGGAGACGGGGAATGCCAGCAGGGCATTCTCATCACATAAAAATACCCAGAGCAGGATGGAAGGGAGAAAGCTGAGCGGATACCAAAAGTCGGAAGCCCCCATTTGTTTGGCCAGCCAGTTTATTTGCCGTTGGATAAGCACGATAACGATCGCCAAGATCGTAGCCCCTGCCCAAGCGAAATAATAGAACTGCGTCAGGAACTCCGCTATATATTCAGCGATGCCTCCGGGATGGAGACATTTGTCGATTCCATATTCCGGCGTGAATAGGAATAACTGGAATTGCTCGTGGTAATGTAAATGATGAGGATAATAAAGTCCCCAAAACAGGCAAATCGCACAGCCGAATAATAAGGAGGCGATTCCTCTTATGTATCTATATTTACGTGTATTTTCCATGATTCTATTATTTAAAAGTCTCAGCTTCCTCGTCGTAGTAGATCTCTTGTACATCTTCAGCGTCGAAAGGAAGCTCGCTAGTGGATAATTCAGGTATATTATAAGATTTTAACGTGATATCGTAATGTTCCGGATCCTCTTGCGGGAGTACGAACGGTTTATAGGCTTTTCCCGTACTATCCACGTAAGAGAAATAAGGCTTTCCGTATAGTCCGTCATCCCGCTTACTGGCAAAGACAAACCAATGGCTGTTAGAGGACCAGCTATGGTAGGTATCCGATTTATCGGAGTTGACGGCAGGTAAGGTATCTATCTTCCCGGTCTGGAGGTTCATCATATGCAGGTCTGTTTCTCGGTGCCAGATCGGGAAGGTTCCATAATCGGCTACCGTGAAAAGCAGGTATTTACCGTCGGGCGATATCTTGGGATGGCAGGCGGAGCCATTATGCTTCTGGGCATCCCATACGGTCTCGATCCGTTGGCCCCATTCCTTGGTATCTTTATGGAAAGATATGCGGCATAGGGAATATTTTAGGTTATGGATACTATCGGGCAACGGCTGGATGGGAGCGGAGCAATAATAGATCCAGTTCCCATCGGGCGAGAAAGTTGGGAAAGTCTCTAACTCATCCTTCCGGCTAGTCAATGGGGAGGTGATGAGTTGTTTCTTTCTGAAATCTGCGACCATTAGGTCGGAGGTCGTATCATAGACTTCCAACCGCTTACTCCCTAACGAATGAAAAGCAGGGATGATAATATTCGTGGAAAAACAGCGAACTGCCCCGATGGATGGAAATCGCCATAAACAGCCCCGTTTGGCAGATTGTCGTTGCTCAGTTTCAACTTCCTCAAATGTCCGTTACGGTTCAGCAGGGTGCCTCCTTGCTTTCCCCGTAAATGGAACATGGATAAACTTCCTTTCTTATTTCCGTAAATATGGCAGTTCATGCAAGAACCGTCGGTATCTTTGTTGTCGGCGATAATCCGTTCTTCAAAAGAATTAATCTCCCGTTCGCATAATTGGATTTTGTTCCATACCTCGTAACCCGGTTCGATAAGCCGGTAGCTTATATAACTATCCAGTTTCTCCGGAACTACTTGCCAGTAGAAAGAGGGGTAACGGAGCCATTTACCCTTGATACGGGCGACTACGGTTATTTGCAGGCGGTTGCCCACTTCCTGCTCTAAAAGGCTTTCCCATAGGTTTAAAGGGAAAATAGCTTTCTTTCCGAAAGATAATTGTATCTCTTTTGATTCCCCTTTCAAAGTTACTTGCATAGCGTCCGCATCGTTTCTCAATAAGAAGTTGAGAGGGGCGATATTCGTGGGAATCATGATATCCGTATAATCGGGATACATAGGGATTGGGTCTGTGGTATCCTCTATTTGCTTCGGGGTAGGGGCACATCCTGCCAGCAAGCAGATTATCCAGACGAGGTAATAGGTTATGTTCTCTTTCATGATTCTTACTTCTTTCATGGCTTACTCTCCTTTCCGGGCTCTGTGGTCGCAAAATGATAATAGAACCAATAGGTCTTGCCGTATTTCTCTTTCAAACTCGTGTCCTTTGCCTCATAAAGCCGGGTATAATCGGCGAATTCTTTCGCTATCTCTACCGGGATTTGGTATTTTATAAGCTCTTCCGCACGGATATTACCTTGGCGGGCGAGATGGATCAGCAGGGCCTCGGCGAAAATGGGACTAGAGACCTTACCCGGTACATAATCTTCTACAAAAGAACGGAGATCTTTGGAGAGTAAATGATAGCAGAGTAAATATTCGTAAGCACGGAGATTGCCGGCGTTCGAGGCGACTAAGTTCTGTAAGGAAGTCACGGCATCGTTACCGGAACGTAGTTGGTCTTGGGTCGGGATGTCTCTGCGTTTCTTCTCCAGCCACTCCTTTACTTGCGGGGTTTGCTGACCGGGTATTCTCTTTTCGGCCCAGCTTTTATGAAGGAGTGTCTTGTCTAATATACGTAGATATTTAAGAGCTGCCTCATCATCCCCATTGACCAGATTGATCTCAGCCAGCCGTTTGATCATACGGCTACCCGAATTGCGAGGAGAGAAGATCATACTTAGCATGGCGCAATGCTCGGCCATAGTCATATCTCCTAACGTGAACCATAACTCGTTGGCGAATAGGATAGAGAGAAAAGAAGCGGATGGGTTCACGGGAAGGATCAACCCATTCGTACCCGGTTGATTCCACGCTAGGAGGTTCCGGGAGAGAGATACGGGTGAGTTGATCTCGGATGGATGCGTGGCATTGTACAGGTTCCGGTAATAGGTCACCCAAAGGATTTGGCGGTCTGTCTCGAGATGTTTCCTCATCTTTTGTATATTTCCGAAATAATGTTCCACATCGAGGCTGAGTACATACTCCCGGTCGAGATCCGGCTTACTCCACCAAGTGGTAGCGGGATATTGGGTCGCTGGAAGAAGCAATATACCAACTGCGAGCAGGGCACTTAGCTTTTGATGGTGCGCTATGATTCCGGCGGCCAGCATAAGGGCCAGACAGAGCCATGCCCCGTACCCGAAGCACCAATAGCAAAGAAGCATGGCGGGAATGCAGGTAAGAAGACGTTGCCCCTCAGTTTGGCTCCGGCTATATAACAGGAAAACACCTTCTGCTCCGATCAAGGAGAGAGTTGCGGATAACGGATAGGCGAGTCCGCAAGACCTTCCGGCCTCCCAAATACAAGTAGTATCATAAGAGGAAGGGCGTATCTCTTGCTGACGAATTGCCGGAATGTCCGATAGGTAAGCAGGGCAAATAAAGTTAAGACAACGCTTAGGATGAACGGGCCTCCCCCGATATAATAAAAGAATTGCGTGAGGAAATCGCCGGTGAGACAAGCCAGCCACGCTTCCTCCTGAAAATATCCACGGAGAAACTCACCGCTGTACAAGAACAGCATCATTTGCTCTTTGTGGAACAAATGATAGGGGTACATCCAGAAGAAGAAAGCGAAGATCGCTATCGCCAGTACCGCTAGCGTGATCGACAGATCCTGTTTAATGATTCGCTTCATCCAGTTCCTTTCGTTGCTCTTCGGTCAAGGAGGTTTTTATCATCTTATAGAGGAATTTCCCGACCGTTTGGTTGATATGTTCTTTCATGAACGCATAATTAAAAGCTTGCGTCTCTACTCTCAAGGAATCCCATGTCTGCTTGATGCGGGTGGAATCTTCCGGCGAGCAAGTCTTAAGCGCTGTCCATAGGGCATAGGATTCGCTATTGGTCTTTTGCTTCCGGTCTTTCCAATGCTGCAAGGCGTCGTTTTGCGGTGTACCGGAGGCCGAGCTGATGGAGTCTATCCGTACTGAGGTCACACCCGGTTCCGTTACGACCAGTAGCTCTTGGAACTTGAGACGCAAAAGGATGCGCATACGGAGGACTTTCATCTCTTCTCCCGTTCCTTGGAAAGTAAACCGTGCGTTCTCTATTCTCGTAGAATCGATATTTTCGATTGAGGCGTTTTCCATGGGTGCCAGATAAATCCATTCCCCATCCTGCTGCGCAGTGGGTAAGGTGCCTTCTATGATGTATTGGGAGTCGTTAGATTGACAGGCAAATAGGCACAACAAAGTGAATACTCCTATAAATAGATATTTCATCGATCGTGTTCATTAGTAATTAGAGACTCAAAGTTTAGACTGCGTAAAGTTAGTGTTTTTTCTGAAAAAGGAATGATGTTTTTTTGACAAAGGGTGATACTTAATTTACGTAGCTGTTGGGGAGGAATGAAAAAAGGAGAACGCTGATTAAGACATCCTCCCTTTTTATGAAATAAAGAACAATTAAGCGTTTAGGACTTTCTTGAAGCGATGGATAAATTCCTTGGCCTCATCCATCGTCAAACAAAGCGGAGGAAGCAGACGGATCGTATTCGTTCCGGCTACGCCCGTGAACACTTTCTCCTCAAAGAGAAGTTTGCTACGCACTTCCTTGATAGATTCCTCGAACTCGATACCGATCATCAAACCACGGCCCCGAATTTCCTTGATACCCGGAAGTTTATGAAGCTCTTCCAATAAATAGGCACCCACTTTCGCTGCGTTATCAATCAAACGCTCGTCTTCCATTATATCAAGAACGGCGATAGCGGCTGCACAAGCCAAATGGTTACCGCCGAAAGTAGTGCCGAGCATACCATAAACCGGCTTGAATTTCGGACTGATCAATAACCCACCCATCGGGAAGCCATTGGCGATACCTTTCGCTACCGAGATCAAATCTGGCTTGATACCGGCATATTGATGCGCGAAGAATTTACCGCTTCTTCCATATCCGGATTGAATCTCATCCAAGATCAGACAGGCATCATAAGTCGTACACAGGTTGCGTAACTCACGCATAAAATCATCCGTTGGCAATTGGATGCCACCTACACCTTGGATACCTTCGATGATCACGGACGATACATCCCCCTTCTTCAACTCTTCCTCTACGGCGGAAGCGTCGTTCAATGGAAGATAAGTAACCGCTAGATCCTCATTTACCGGAGCGATGATCTTCGGGTTATCCGTGACACGTACGGCGGCGGAGGTACGCCCATGAAAGGCGTGCTTGAATGCGATCACCCGCTTCTTCCCGTTATGGAAAGAGGCGAGCTTTAACGCATTCTCGTTCGCCTCCGCTCCGGAGTTGATCAAGAACAACGAATAATCATCGTAGCCGGAAGCCTTCCCTAGCTTATCCGCTAATTTTTGTTGCAAGCTATTGATAACCGAGTTCGAGTAAAAGCCTAATTTATTTACCTGCTCGGTAATCGCCTTTACGTAAGTAGGGTGGCTGTGCCCCACCGAGATCACGGCATGGCCGCCATATAAGTCGAGGTACTCGTTTCCCTCGCTATCCCATACATGGCATCCTTTGCCTTGTACGATCTCTATATTAAATAATGGATATACGTCGAATAAATTCATCTTTGTCGTATTTTTTAAAACGCTGAGGGTTTTAAGTGTAAGCCAACCGTCTCCTCCAACCCGAACAATAAGTTCATGTTGTGGACCGCTTGGCCGCTAGCACCCTTCAATAAGTTATCGATCATAGAGATGATAAGAAGCTTATCATCTATTTTCTGTAAGTGGATCAAGCATTTATTCGTATTTACCACTTGTTTCAAATCCGGGTTCTTATCAGTGATAAACGTGAAGCTGTGATCATCATAGTATTCCTCATAAATACGTCGGATCTCTACCAAGTCGATCTTGCAATCGATGTATGTCGTGGCGAATATACCACGGGAGAAATTACCGCGTACGGGGATGAAGTTGATCCGGCTTGAATAGCTCTTCTGCAACTGGCTCAAGCTTTGGTTGATCTCGGCCAAGTGCTGATGCGTAAAAGGCTTATAGATCGATATGTTGTCGTTGCGCCAGCTAAAGTGAGAGGTGGAAGAAGGCTTCACGCCCGCTCCCGTCGATCCCGTGATGGCATTGACATGCAAGTCGGAATTCAGCATCAAGTGCTTCGCCAACGGCAATACGCCCAATTGGATGCAAGTAGCGAAACAACCGGGGTTCGCTATATGCCGGGCGTTGCAAATCCGGCGGCGGTTCAATTCCGGCAGGCCGTACACGAAATCGTGCTCCGGGCCTTCGATCCGGTAGTCCATGCTCAGGTCGATAATCTTCACGTTCTCGGGGACCGTGTGGCTCTCCATGAACTTTTTCGTATCGCCATGAGCGGTACAGAAGAACAGAAGGTCGATGCTATCTAACGGCAACTCGCTGGTGAACACCAAATCCGTCTCGCCATAAAGACCGCCATGCACGTCCGTGATCTTGTTACCGGCGTTACTGCTACTGTTTATAAATGTAAGCTCGGCATCAGGGTGGTTTAGGAGCAGGCGGATCAATTCACCCGCCGTGTAACCCGCTCCGCCTATAATTCCGCATTTAATCATATCTCTTCGTCTTTATGGTTCGTATAATAAACACGCAACGGAGTGGAAAGAACCTTGATGAAGCCTTTAGCGTCCTCGGCGGTCCAACCTTTCTGCATCTCTCCGTACTCACCGAATTTCGTCTTCACCAAGTCATCCTCAGATTCTACGCCAACGGTAGAGAAGGACAACGGACGAAGCTCCAGAATAGCCGTACCGTTCACGTTACGCTGAGACTCTTGCAACATCGCCTCGATATCGCGCATCACCGGTTCCAGATATTGGCTCTCGTGCAAGAACATGCCGTACCAGTTCGCTACCTGATCCTTCCAGTATTGCTGCCATTTACTCAATGTATATTTTTCAAGGAATTTGTGTGCGCCGATAATCAACATAGGAGCTGCAGCTTCGAAGCCTACACGTCCCTTGATACCGATGATTGTATCACCTACGTGCATGTCACGTCCGATACCGTAAGCTGCTCCGATTTCTTCTACTTTCTGAATAGCTTTAATCTTGTCGTCGAACACTTCACCGTTTACAGCATACAACTCACCTTTCTTGAATTCCAGTTTCAGTTGTTCGCTGCCTGTTTTGGTTACCTGTTTCAGGTAAGCGCTTTCCGGCAATCCCTGTGCAGAATCCAGAATTTCACCACCGCAGATGGAAGTACCCCACAAGCCTACATTATAGGAATATTTCAGCTTGGTGAAGTCTGCTGAGAAACCATGTTTGTTCAGATAATCAATTTCTTCCTGGCGGCTCAATGCCATGTCACGGGTCAGTGTGATGATTTCTACACCCGGAGCCAGTACGAGGAATGTCATGTCGAAACGAATCTGGTCGTTACCAGCTCCTGTAGAACCATGAGCGATAGCGTCTGCTCCAATCTCGTTGGCATAACGTGCAATGGCAAGTGCCTGGAGG
>ERZ791618.969-NODE-969-length-11315-cov-1.741741_pt1 | contig 11315 bp, 6 predicted proteins | sample MGYA00510059_ERZ791618 | MGnify/ENA primary metagenome ERZ791618 (study PRJEB30046, sample SAMN00715159) | human gut metagenome | study: EMG produced TPA metagenomics assembly of the A metagenome-wide association study of gut microbiota in type 2...
GAGCTTGTCGGTGTAAAAACAATCGTATTATCAATCCAGCCCTCACCAGAAGTACATTCAGGAAAACCATAATGGGTATTGGAACCATCTTTCATCCCCGGCCAAAAAGAAAATGCACCAGGATTAGATCCCTTTATCCGTAAAGTAAGAGTATATTGTTTACCTATTTCCAATACGTTATCTAAGTCATAATAGATCTCCCAGTCCCACACATTGTCTTTGGGCTCACCAGCTACAATATGCAACACCCGATTTACAGAAGAAGGATCAACAGGCTTAGGCTTATTAGCAATCAAACTATTCAGCCACTTATTATTCTGCTGTGAATGCCAGCAAAGTGTATGCCCATAAACTGTCAATCCAGAAGTTTTTGCCGCCTCTACAAACTTCGTTACTGTACCGAAATCCATACTTCCATCATCTGCCACAATGGATGCATACTTCATAGCATTACCTGCTACTACTTCATCAAAATTAGCAACAGCTACGCTACGAACCATTTCTCCTTTCAGAAAATCATTAGCTGCGACCCCTACTCCCAACTTAAAGTTAGGATGAGTACTACGGTCTATATATGTTTTCAATGCGTCATACGCATTAAGATACTCATATTGGGCTATGCTCTCTGGTTTCTCCGTCTTAAAATCGACGAATTTATCGTCGGCACAGGAGGCTGAAATAAACAACAAAGCCAAACCGAAATATTTATTTATGCTATTTTTCATAATCATATCTCCAAAATTTAATTAGCTTTATACTTGGGAGCAAATACCTCCAACTTATTAGTTCCGCGTGTTTGCAACACCAACGTATCTTTTGTAGCAATTTGTTTAAATCCGAAATCCACATCGTATTCGAGATAGATAGCATCCCGGTCCTTATTTCCCCAAGAATTTTTCTCTCCATCTTCTACAAACTTTCCAGAGCCTGTTGCCGAAACTCCTGTAGTTCCCGAAGTTATGGTACATTCGTTATCATCATTGAAAGTCAATAGCAAATCACAGTTCACTGTTGTACCATTAGTAGAAGTCGTACTAATAGGAAAAACAGCTGTGTTTAACGAACGGGTAGTAATACCACAAACTTCATCCTTTTCCACAGACTGAGCATGACGTTCAGAGGTTGTAACCGTTCCATTTTCTGTAATTTTGTCTATTCCACGACGCAAATAAGAAGCATGCCATGGGTTCATATATTTTACACAATAGAGAATATAATCCTTTGGCAACACACTCCAATAATCAGAATTAGTACGCACCGGTTTATCGCCTTCAATCAGAGGAGTGCCTGTTAAAATTCGGTCGGCACCAGTCTGTCCTTTCATCACCACAGGAATAACATAATTACATCCTAATGCTTTTTCATCAGCAAAAAATGCATCAGTGAGTTGTACCTCTACATTTCCCCAATGTTCACCATTGTAAGAAATTTTATCTCCAGCTAGTGTGTAATAGGTGGAAGGCATAGGCAATACCGGTGTCCCATCTTCAAAAAAGAGATTGTCGCAAAGTGTATTGTCCACAGCAATATCTATAGTAATATCTCTACCTCCGTATGCACCTCCCATCGTGGCATAAATGGCACACTTATGCTGACGGTCAAGAGAATTGTCTACTATTTCATCATTACCGAGCACTATTGTACGTATCGGATACTGATAGGCAAAATACACAGAGGTCCCCCCCTCATAATCGGGAAAAGATTTATCTGCATTCTCACATGAAGCAAAAGCAAATGTCAAGCCTCCTAAGGCCATTGTAGATAACAATTTATATAATTTCATTTCCATATTCTTTTTTGCATTTTATAATTATGAGATTACCATCCCTTATTTTGTTGCAGATTACTCCATTTCAACATCTCACTATAAGGAATAGGGCCGTAGTACATATAATCTTTATAGTTTCTGTTTTCTACTTCAATCACCTTATAATTCAGACTCTCACCAGCTTTTTCTATCTGCATACCTTTAGCTTTCTCGTCCAAAGGCATTTTCCAACGGCGAATGTCCCAGAAACGTTTATTTTCAAAACAAAGTTCTATACGACGTTCGTTACGAATGAGCTGGGCCATTTTGTCTTTGTCCCCTTTGACACTTTCCAAATAAGCATCTCCATTATCAGTTCCCACTCCACCGCGGGCACGAATTGCTTTTATCACATCATAGGCACTATAGGCATTACCGCCCTTGCCTGTCGGTCCCCAAGCATCATTAGCAGCCTCGGCATAAGCAAGAAATATCTCCGTATAACGAATACGAACCGGAATATGATACTTAGCATTCAGCGAATTCGGGTTAGCGTTACAATCCTCACGTAACAACTTACGCATATAATAACCCGTACGTGTGGAGGTATTCAATTGATTCAAACCATTATCTTGTTTATTATCCTCATCAGGATAAAGACCTGTAATAATAGTCTTATCCTTAAATTCAGCACCATTAAACAAAATATATTTCTCCAAACGAGGGTCACGACCTGTGTAAGGAGCGTTTTCCGAATAACCGCTATTAGCCTTATCAGCGATAGGATAACCATTGGCCATAGGGAAAGCATCTACTAAGTTTTGGGTAGGATTGATACGTCCGCTACCATAAAATGTAGGTGGGAAATTATCTTTTTCCTGCTTTATTCCCATATCCCAATCTTCCGTTCCAATGCTTTTATTCCCTCTCCAAAGAATTTCAGCAGAAACTTCACCCGAACCTAAATTGTCAAGTTCTTCTGTATTCATATACCAAGTATGACCTTTAGGATCAAGCCCTGTTACACCGCCAATACGGTTCAACACTGCCGCTGCATAATTTGCCGCCGTTTCTGAAGTAACTTCTGAACCTTCTCTGTACGCAGGACTAGCAGCAAGTAACGCTACTTGCGCCTTAATAGCTTCAACAATTCTCATTGTAAGGCGACCGCGTTGATAAGTACCAAAAACAAGATTATAGTTTCCCAACTGAGCACCTATCTCTTTGTATTTAGCAGGCACTTCAGCATCACTATCAATATTCTCATAATCTAGCGGTAATAATTCGGATGCCAATTCCAAATCTTCAAAAATCTGCTGTACACACTCACTGAAAGGAGCACGTGCTTGATTGAAATCAGAAGTAGTACTTTCCGGTTCAAGAAGCATTGGTACACCTAATAACTTACCATCTTCTGTCCAGCCACCATGAGCCATTAGCAAATAGTAATAATTAAGTGCACGAAGTCCATAAGCTTCTCCACTGAGTTTATCAATAAACATTTTATTGGTCACCTCATTTTTTGCCCAACTCACCTGATCAACAATGCTCAAAAATGTATTCAGATATTGTATGGCGGCTTTACGAGCTTGCCACTGTTCCATAGGATTGTTGTTTGATGCCCATGAGCCAAGAGCCATTTTGGAATAATTACTTTCCTTATCATTGGTTACTGCATCATCTGTAGCAACATCACTTACACTAGTATTTTCGTATGGCAACATAGCATAACCATATCCCAATAGACCTACTGCATAATTGGGATCTGTAAGCATTTCCTCAACACCACGATTGTTCTCCTTAGCAGGTTCAAAAAGATCCTCACAAGCGGAAAATGTAGCTAGTAGAACTGTAGATAATTGATATTTCTTAGTTTCATTTGTTCTATTTTTTAATTAAAATACTGCTTTTACACCAATATTATAGAATCTGGTTTGCGGTGCACTCCCCACGTTCATCTCCATATGTTTGCGCTCTTTTGAGATTGTAAGCAGATTTGCTCCACTTACATAAGCAGAAAATTCACGAAGGAAAGTATTGCGCAATACCCGTTTAGGTAAATCATAGGTAATCTGTACTTTTGCCAAATCAAAACGATTGGTTTTATACAACCAATAGTCTGAAGAACGGAAGTTATTACTTGAACTTTTAGCTGATAAGCGTGGATAAGTTGCAGTAGCTGCTGTCTCTTCAGTCCAGCGATTACGAACGATAGCAGAATATTTATCATCTCCATCTACCCAATAGTAAGAATTATTTTTCATGCCATAAGCACCGAATCCTCCTGTACCCAATGCAAAAAACGTAAAGTTTTTCCACTTAGCCGTAAAGTTAATGCCGAGCGTGAAAGGCGATCCATACCATCCTCCTTTACCTAAATAAATTTCATCTTTCTCGTCAATTACATCATCTCCGTTCTGGTCTACATATTTTATATCACCAGGTCGAACTGTGCTACCCAGCTTTTGTTCCGGACTATTTTTTATCTCTTCCTCACTTTGAAATAATCCTGCACTTTGAAGTCCCCAAACGCCATCAACTGGTTTACCCTTACGATATCGATAAGCATCATCATAAATTTCATCACGTTTAGTTATTTTGGTATCATAATATGTTCCTGACACACCAAGTGACAAATCAAATTCCCCAAAATTCTTGTTAGCATTCACGCTAAAATCAAAACCCATACGGCGATTATTATTATAATTCATAACTGCCATGAACGATGCAGCCGGATAACCTGTATTAAGATGCGATGGGAAGAAAGTGGGCTGATTAATCAAATATCCTTCAGTAGAGTTAATGAAAAATGAAGCATCTGCTGTTATTAATCTATTCCACAGTGACGTCTTAAGGTTCGCTGAAAACTCTTTACGTTTTATGAATGAAAGGTCATTATTCTGCCCTCTAGTAGAAATAGTATACTTACCAGCCGGACCATCATACCATGAGTAGCCATCATTCTGCGTCCATACTGATTCATAAAGGTAAAATTCCTTATCTCCCATTACCAAATCAATATCCTGATTAAGAATGCTACCAGACACACTGAATAGCAAATCATCAACAACAGGAGAATCTTTCAAGAAGTTTTCCCCACTTAAACGCCAGCCCAATGTTAACGAAGGAGAAAGAGCCTGACGATGCCCTTTAGCTAGTTTAGCTGAATGAATCAACGCGGCACCAAAATCAGCATAATAACGCTGCTGATAGTTATAACCTAACTGCAATGCCAAATTAGCATTACTGATACGATGATATTGAGCAGAGATTGTTTGCTGATAGCCGTTAGCAATAAGCATAGCCGATACATTATGACACTTTTTAAATGTATTCTGATAATTGAATTGTCCGGAAAATGCAATCGTTTGCTCATCAGAACTTCCACCAACATTTTGGGTACCCGGTTTTTCATCATTTCCTTCTTTAGTCAGCGCTACAATAACATCTTTTCCACCGTAGTTAGCCCAAGTAGGGATGAACACTGCATAGTTATTATCAAAAGAGGTTGAATAAGAAGTTGCATAATCTACTGCAAACATTGCATTAAAAGAAAGACCTTTCAGCACTTTGTCCAAATTAATATTTACCCCTGTATCAAATTGAAATTGACGACTTGTCCATTTACTACTTCCTGCTGCATAACTATCAGCAAATGCATTTGTAGAATTTGCTTGACTACCGGATAAGAAATACTTACCATCAATAATATTGGAAGTAGTACTTAACAGTTCCCATACAGCTGAAGCATTAGGATCAATCATGTCTAAAGGAATAAGTGGAGCTGCATTTTGCGGGAAGTTAGGACGTACTGTTGCTGCAGCATTCCAATAGTCCCCCTTCGCACTTTTCGAATTATAAAATGTAGCATTCGCATTAATATAAGCACTTATAAAACTATTGATATCCACATCCACATTACCACGTACGTTGAAACGGTCCGTCATATTATTCTTAGCTTCACCAAAATCAAGAAAATCGCCATTACGATAATAGCTCACATTGCTGTAGAAACGCGCGCGTTTTCCACCACCAGTAATTTCAGCCGTTACTTCCGAACGATTATACGCCTTCTTTACATAATCCGAAGAATAATAATTGATATTAGGATAACGATAAGGATTCAATCCAGAACCATGATTATAGATTTGCTCTGCTGTATAAAGAGGCTTTGCAGTAGGATCATCATTCAAAAGAGCTTCATTATAAAGGGTCATATATTCGGCAGAACCCAAATATTCAGGATATGCCTTAGCCACATGAAATCCTGTATTAGCTCTAACACTAACATTTAACCCCTCTACATTACCACGTTTAGTAGTAATCACAATCGCACCTTTAGCAGCTTTACTACCGTAGAGAACCACAGCTTGTGCACCTTTCAGAAAGGAAATCTGGGCTATCTCAGAAGGCATTACATTATCTGCGTCACGAGGCACACCATCAACTAAAACTAAGTAACCAGCATTATCGCCATCCATTCCCCACAGCGAATTACCATTCCAACCACCGACATAGCCTTGCATATTATCTAAACTATAGGTGTTATAATTCTTTTTCGTAAGTTCCTCTACATTAACAACAGAGACACCACCCAAAAGGTCTTTTTGGGATACCTTACGAAAAGCTACCTGTACCATTTGGTCTTTTTTGTTTGCCAATGAATCGGTTTCATTCCAATCTGCAACCTGAGCACTGGCAAGCACCGAAGAAGTGGCCAGCATAGCACAGAGAATGAATCTTGCTTGTATATATTTCATTGTTTATTCATTTATTGTTAAACATACTTTGTAGCTTTCCACGATTACCAACCGGGATTCTGTCCGAATTCAGGATAAAGATACACATCGTCATCGGGCAAGGGGAACCAATAATGCTTCGTACCAAACACACGCTTTACAATCAATTCATGGCGATAGTTTGCAACTTCCGCATTCGCAGGATCGTTTGTCTTATAAAATTCAGGGCTTTCTACGCGATCGAATTCTACAGAATATTTCTCTGTATAAGGAGCTTCTGTAAGTAACAACCAACGCTGAAGATCATTGAAACGAAAACCTTCCATAGATAGTTCCACAGCACGTTCACGACGTATTTCATCCATAAACTTCTTATTATCTGCTATATAAGAAGTATGAACGCCTTTTGCACCACAGCGAGTGCGAATCTTATTAATTGCATCAAGAGCGGTTAGTGAACAGTTCTCTGATTTGAAAGATGCACCACCGACAGCAGCACAACTTTCAGCGTACATTAAATAAATATCCGCCAAACGCATATACGGTAAATAAGTATGTAAGTTACTACCCCAATCATATTCCTTATCACCCTCATTACAAGTATGAGGAACAAGTTTCTGGAAGAAATAACCTGTACGACTACCGAGATCTGCAGAACGCATATCTGCACCAGTAGAAAGATCACAATAAGCATAAGGTTTTTGCGCATCAGATAATTTATCCTCAGCCAAAACAAAGTGGAAGCCATCAAATACAATATCATGATAAAAACGCGGATCTCTATCCTTAAACGGGTATCTCTCATCAAATCCAGAGTTCGGGTCATCAATAGGAAGCCCATTTGCCATACCATACATTTCAACAAGATTAGCAGTAGGCAAATGAATAATCTTATCATGAGAAACAAGCCCTGCGACCTTCGGTCCCCATATTTTCGTCATATTCCAATTACTGTTATTAGCATTACCATCACTACCAGAAGGACCACGGAATATAGCCTCAACTGAACCGGGCATCAACCAGCCTTGGCGACGGGTATAAAAAATATCGGAATAGCAAGTCTTAGCGTCACTTGCCTTCTCATGGTTATAAACATTCTTATACTTAAACTCAGCAAGCGCATATTGAGTCTGTCCTCCCTCTACCAAAGTAAGTAACTCACCGAATGCTTGTGCTGCTTTTTTACAATATTCTTCATCATAATTGTAAGCATTAGCGCCTCCAAGTTGTGCACCATTCTTCATTAAAGGGCTTCCTGCCCACAAATAGTTTTTACCAAGATATCCTAATGCCATGATTTTATTAACACGCAACTGATTCTTGCCTTCCGTAGCTTTACCGATAGACGTCTTGTCCCAATCAATAGGAAGCAAATCAGCAGCACGACGAAAATCAGCAGCAGCTTTATCAGCACATTCCTGATAACTCAGGCGAGGTAAATTCAGTTCTTGTGTAGCATCAAGAACCTGATCAACATAAGGCAGACCACCCCAATAAGTCATCAATTCGAAATGCCACCATGCACGGAAAAAATAAAGTTGACCGGCAATCATGTCTTTTTCCTCTTGCGTACCTACCATTTTATCCAAATTAGCAAGACCTACATTAGCTTTACGAATGCAATACCAAGAGTGTGGCCACAAAGAATGGTCAAACGCATTGGTAGAAGCAGGATTACTAGAATCTCTGTATAACCAACACTGACCATTGCTTTGCCAAGCCCGGAAATTACCTAAATCGGCTTGATGCGTCATATGTCCATCCCCCATAGAATTGAAAAGTTCATCATCACCCCAATTCCAGGATGTACAATAATTACACTTTTCTTTATCAGGTATGCAATTGTATATTTCTTCTATGAACCCTTGAAAATTACGAAAGTTCTTGAACGCATCTTCTTCAGATACCGTCGATTCTGGACTCTTGTCCAAATAATCTTCGCAAGATGTCATGCAGAATCCTACTGAAAAAGACAAAAGACCTGCATAAAACAGAGTTTTATATGTATTATATTTCATCTTGTACACTATTATAATGTGAATTTAATACCAAAGTTATAACGTTTCACCGTAGGATAAGCACCTAAATAACCAGCTCCTGAAAGATTTGCTTCACGGTCGTCGGGCATACGTGTCCATAACCAAAGATTATTACCATTGACATAAATCTTTAAACTGCCTAATCCAAGTTTTTTGATCCATCCTTTATTCCAAGTATAGCTAATTCAACATTTTTTAGACGAATATAAGAGCCGTCATATAAGAATTGAGTTCCATCATTGTAACTTGGTGTAGAATTCCAACGAGGTACAACTACATCTGCATTGGGAGTAGCTTTTGACCACCATGTACCATTATCAAATACAGTATTTAATTTACTGCCAAAACTATTAAGGGCAACATCACGAGTTACATTAGTTACACCGTAGAATTGTGCAAATGCACTGAATCCTTTCCACTCAAATCCCACTGTTGCATTAAACGTATTCTCTGGCGAATTTGTATAACCATAAGGTGCTTGGTCTTTGTTATCTACAATACCATCACCATTGAAATCGACAATGTAATAATCTCCTACTAATTTTTGAGAATCATTGGCATCATGAGCTGGAGCGCCAAACAATTGGTCATAACTCTGAATAAAACCAGCATCAATATAAGAGGTATATTGATTTACAGCATGTCCAGCAGCTTTCTGATATCCGGGACGTAAAGCCTGGTCATCTTTCACAAGGACCTTATTTCTTGCATGAGTCATACTGAAGTTACCCCAAACACGCAAATCATTAGCAAACGTCTTATTGATACGTAACTCCAATTCATATCCGCTTGTACGAATTTTACCTTTATTAACAGATGGAGGTGTTCCACCAAAATAAGAAGGAATAGAACGATCACCACCATAAACAAAAATATTAGAACGTACATCTCGGAAAAATTCCACACTACCAGCAAACAAGCCTTCAAGAAATGAATAGTCTATACCTACATTCAACTTTTTCACAACTTCCCATTGAATATCTTTATTTCCAATAGCAGACTCGCGATACCATGTATAAATACTTTGCGTCTGATTAAGATCCATCGTAGTGTGTCCGCCATAAGCCCACTGATTCATATAGAGCCAGCGACGACTAGAATCAAAAGGATCGGGTCCCAATTGGTCAGAACCAATTTCACCATAAGAAGCACGTACTTTCAACATATCTACAATTTTCTTTTCCCGAAAGAATTTCATGAAAGGTTCTTCACTGATCATCCAACCAATAGCTCCGGAATTGAAAAAAGCGAAACGATTTTCCGGACTGAATTTCTCAGAGCCGTTATATGCACCGTTATATTCAATAAAATAACGATCAGCGTAATTATAAGTAGTACGGAATGCCCAATCTTCACGATAGGTAGGCATCACGCTTCCCCTTGCATTTTCCTGACGGCTGAACAACCCCATGGCTGTCACATTATGTTTCCCAAAACTACGTACCCAATTCAATTGTGCTTGATAATAAAGGTTACGAACTGTCTGGCTGTTATCTACAGCACCAGGAGAAGTACTCCAATTTACTCCTTGAGTCCAATCGAAACCATTATTGGTATCATAGGATTGTTCATACCGTTCCTGACCTGTATCTGGATCTATCCACTTATGTTGTGCACTATTATACAAATCATTGATACCACGATTGTTTTCAACAAAAACATTATCCCAAGAAACAGTAGCCCGAGCTGAAAGTCCTTTGGTTATAAACTTTAAATCTTGTTCCAATGTAAAATCTGTATTAATACGAGTTGTTGTTACCTGCATCGTACCCCCTAAAGAAATATTTTCCGCTGAGTTAGTTGTATTGGACACAAATGGATACATACCCCAACTACCATCAGAATATTGCGGTAGAAACACATCTGGAGCAATATTGTATGCACCTGACCATTGCTGACCAATTTGCCATTCAGAATTTCCTGTATTGCTCCATGGAGCCTTACGAATGGCATTAGAGCCTGCCAATTCACTTTTAATACAGTAGTTTTTGTAATATTAAAATCTAAATTACTGCGCACATTGATACGGTCATATCCATAACCAGAGTTATAACCACGCCCGTTATCATAAGTTCTAAAAAGGTCTCCTTCATGCACATAATCGGCAGAAGCAAAATATTTTACAAATTTCGTACCACCACTAATATTTATATTAGCATTATAAGACATTGTATTATCTTTAAAAAAGCTTTCTTCCGATATCCTCCAACCTAAAGATAAAGAAGGGAAAAAGCCCCATTTCTTATTATAAAATTTGGAAGAACCATCATATTGAAACTGGCCTGCACCAAATATTTAGACAAATAATCATAATCAAAACGTCCTACCAATCCAACATTTGCATTTCTATCGGCACTACCGTTTATGCTACGGGCATCATCTATCAATCCAGCATAAATCTGATCAACGGCATCCATCAAAGTATTCCGGTTTCCACTCAAATCGGAAGTTTGCCATTTTCGAGTTTCAATAAAAGCAAAGCTTTCACATTGTGTTTATTCTGAAACTTATTTTCATAATTTAAAGAAAGTTGGGTCGTAGGAGTAGCTGTATCGCTTCTCCACTCCGTTACACTTGACATAGCCGATGTATTTGCAACCGAATAGGAGTCAGAAGTTTTATCATACTGATAAGTCCGATACTGTTTACTAAAAAGTTTAGACTTATAGAATTTCGGATCATAAGCAACAAGAGCTTTAGCCCATAGCCCCTTCACAAAAGGAATATCCCAACGAAGCGAAGCTGTAACTTGTATTTGCGTATTGCTCGTTTTACGATATCCGGCATACT
>ERZ791618.970-NODE-970-length-11314-cov-1.496936_pt1 | contig 11314 bp, 8 predicted proteins | sample MGYA00510059_ERZ791618 | MGnify/ENA primary metagenome ERZ791618 (study PRJEB30046, sample SAMN00715159) | human gut metagenome | study: EMG produced TPA metagenomics assembly of the A metagenome-wide association study of gut microbiota in type 2...
GGCCCTCCCGCGCCCCCCCCCCCCCCTGCCGATAAGGGCCATAACGGAAGCTCGCCGCTGGCGTCGTACATATCCAAGAGAGACTGTACCATATCATTCACCAAGGTAGTATCCAACAGAGTCATCATCGGATGCCAGGCCCGGAAGGTGTCCCAAGTGGAGAAGGTGGAGAATTGGCGGCGACCTGCCGGGATCGTCGCTACGCTCATGTCGTGACGGCGGTATTGTCCGTTCACGTCGCTCGCTATATTCGGAATGATCTTGCTATGGTATAGCGCCGTGTAGAAATTCGTGCGCTCGGCTTCGGTGCCTCCTTCTACCGTGATAACGTCCAGCTCTTTTTCCCAATCGGAGCGTGTCGCTTGATGGATGGCATCGAAATCAAAGCCATAGGAATCCGTCTCTTGCTCAAGGTTCAGACGGGCGTTCTCCTCATTTACGATCGATACCCCGACTTTGCAGACGATGGGCTTTCCGGTAGTCGTATCGAAGGTAAGTACGGCTTGCCGTTCGGAAGGCTGTTCCATGGAAGAGAAGGGTTGCGAGAACTGCGCTACAAAGAAGACATATTGATTGTCTACCCAGCCCCGGGTACGCCGCATACCGGTAAGCTCGTTATCCCCGGTTCGCTTCACCCAGCCCTCGTACATATATTCGTTATCCAATAAATGGTCCATATCGACCACCAACGTAGCCTCTGTCTCTTTTTTATAGGTATATCGGTGTATCCCGACATGCGGGGTCGTGGTAAGTTCCGCTAATACACCTCCTCCTTGAGATTCACCGAGTAGTAGCCCGGGGAAGCCTTCTCGTCCGAGTGCGAGAACGCTAGAGGTGTCTGGAGAGACGGGCGGAATAGGATATCGCCTAGGTCGATACATCCCGTACCGCTTAAATGGGTATGGGAAAAACCCATTAAGGTAGAATCGCTGTAATGATAACCGGAACAAGCGTCCCAATTCCCTTTCCGGGTGTCCGGGCTTAGTTGGACCGCTCCGTAAGGAGCCGTGGCCCCGGGATACGTGTGTCCGTGAAATCCCGTGCCGATAAACGGATCCACGGAATCGATGGGGGATTGTGGAGCTTGGCTACAGGCCGTGAATAAGGCTATTATTCCTGTACACAAGCAAGAAGAAAGCGTTTGAATTAATCTCATGGTATATTTTTTGTTTAATATATAGTATACAATAGGCAAAGGTAAGCTACCTATTTGAGATATGCGTTTTTACCCGGTAGAAAATAACATGGGCTGTTTCATTTTCTGAGACAGCCCGTAATGAATCTTATTCGTACCTTGATCGGTTTAAAGGAGTCGGTTAATATCCCTCGTTCTGCTTCAATTGACCATTCGATTTAGTAATCTCTTCACTTGGATACGGGAATACCATCATATGCGCTTGATAGGCGTTTTTGTTGGTGTAATCTTCGTAACCAATAATCGTGAATGCGGATTCCGGATTCGCCCGGTCTTCATATCTGCGGATACGTGGATGTGCGTTCAACTCTTTATCGGCCAATGTCTTTATGTCGGTATTGGAAGAACGGTTCCAACGCTTTAAGTCGAATAGATGATCTGTAAACTCAAAAGCCAATTCACAACGGCGTTCGTGATATAGATCCTTCATCGTGGCGGTGCCGGCAAGCGGTGTCAAGTTGGAGCGTAGGCGGATACGGTTGATGTCTGCGGTTGCTTTATCGGCTTGACCTGTCATTAAATATGCCTCGGCACGGAACAATAACATTTCTGCGAAACGGATGATCGGGAAATTGACACGGACCGTAGGCCAGTCTCCGTTAGCACTCACGGCTCCTTCACCTACAGGGTCTGAGTATTTGAACGCGTCCATGTATTTATTGATCATGAAACCAGCTTCAAGGTCGGAGGTAGACCAGAACTTGCGTGTCTCGCCGAAGAACGGGAACTCTTGGTTGTATTCCAAGATTGAGCGTACTAAACGGTCATTACCTTTACCATCTTTCGCCATTTCTTCGTAGATGTCGTAAGAGGGCTTCATCTGCCCCCAACCATTATATTTGCCCCATCCTTTGTTCTCAAGGATAATGCCCGGGAATTCGGTACCGCCCGGTAGTGCGCCGCCGATACTCGGAATAGTCCAGAGATATTCGGCGTTCCAATAATCTTTCAAGTCAGACGAGAATAGTTCCGCGAATGTAGGAGCTAGATCTCGATTGTAGTTGTTCTCCAATTGATTGACCATCTCGATGACGTTGTTCCATTGGGTAGCATCCCAAGTAGCCCAGTAAGCATAAGTTTTCGCTTTGAACGCCACGGCAGCAGCCTGATGTGCCCGGCCCCGGTTGTCGGCGTCATAGGATTCGAAGTTTGGAAGGTAGGCGATTGCCTTGTCCATATCTTCGATGATCAGTTTATAATTGTCCATAACGGTAGCTTGCTGAGGCGGTATGGAGTTGTCGTAATCGTCGGGGAAGTCCTCGTAACGTACGAAAGGCACTCCTTGTTTATCCGTACCGTACCGATAAGCGATCAGATAATGTGCCCAGCCGCGACTGAAGTAAGCTTCGCCCAAGCTGGTTTCTCGACGGCGGTCAGCGTCGTTCCCTTTTCTTTCTTCACTAATTCTTGGATGATCCAATTCGCACGGGACATAGTAGAATACATACGGCTGAATACATCTCTTAGAGGAGATTCATCACCGGTATAGGCTAAGGTCGCCAAAGAGTTATAACCGCGTGTACGTCCCCAAACAATGTCGCATGCGGCTCCCTGTTCCCAGAATAACTCACGGCCGTAACAACCCTCTTGATGGAATCTTTCATATAATCCGTCAATGGCATCAATGGCCTGTTGATCATTCAAGAAATAGGAGGTTGTAGTTGCGTTTCCTTCCGGCTGAACGTCGAGGAAGTCGCTACAAGAACTACAAACCAATGCGGATAATGCTAATACTGTAATATATCTTTTCATTTTGATCCTTTGTTAATATGAATATCTTTTAAAACACCCGATTAGTATGTCAATTTGACTCCGACAGAGAATATGCGTGAAACCGGATACTTCAAGGCATCCCAACCGCCGGTTTCCGGGTCCATTCCTGAATAGTTCGTGATCGTGAAGAGGTTCTCACCGCTAAGGTAAACCGACATCATGCTGTTGCGTTCTTGCAGGTGAGCGCATTTCCGGATAACATCACTCAAGTCATAGGATACGGTGAAGTTCTTCAAACGTAAGTAAGAAGCATTCTCCAGATACCAATCAGACGGTGTGCTAAAGTTGCTATTCGGGTCGTTTTTCGATAAGCGTGGAATATTCGACCCTGTATTCGACGGACTCCAAGCGTTCATGATCTCTTTTGAGCGGTTGAAGTTTCCTTCTACATCGCTTAAGGCCATATATTTACCTACATATAAAGCTTGTGCTCCACCTACGCCTTGGAACATAGCGCTTACGGAAAGCTTCTTCCAAGTGAATCCTCCGGAGAATGAGAATGTAGTTTTAGGTGTAGCGCTACCGCAGTATTGACGGTCTTCATCATTGATGACTCCATCACCATTGGCATCGACGAATTTCAAATCGCCGGCTACAGCGTCCGGTTGGATTCGTTTTCCGTCTTTGTTTACATAAGCGGCTGCATCCGCATCGCTTTGAAAAATGCCGTCAGTCTTGATCAGATAGAAAGAGGCCAGCGGTTCTCCTTCGGCTGTTTGATACATATATGGAAGGTTACGATAACTTCCATCGAAATATGCATCATTTTTGGTGATACCTGTCCAAACGCCCGGGGTTCCGTCTGCGTTCTTTACCCCAATATCAGAAACCCAGTTCTTTAGATAAGAGAAGTTTCCGGAAACGAAGTACGACCAATCTTTATTTACTTGTTGGTTCCAATTGATTTGTGCCTCGAAACCTCGGTTGCGGACTTCACCTTGATTGACTAACATGGCATCGATACCGATCGTTCCCGGCCAGTTCATCGTTTGCGACTGGATCAAGTTGAACGTGCGTTTGTCGAAATAGTCGAATGCCATGCTCAAGCGATTGTCGAACATGTTCACATCTAGGCCTAAGTCCCATTGCTCGGAAGTTTCCCATGTTAAGTTGGGATTTAATGCGGTAGAGTTATAGACGAAGTTTCCCCAAATCTTGTTCGATTCTACGCCGTACTGTGCCTGCTCCGACCAATAATTCTTACCTAATAAAGCTGATTTGTAATTGTAACCGATAGATCCTAGATTACCGACACGTCCCCAAGAAGCACGGATCTTCAATAAATTCAGTGTCTCGCTTTTCGGGAAGAAAGATTCATTAGAGATTTTCCATCCGGCTGTTACGGCAGGGAAGTCGCCATAGTTATTATCTTTAGGTAGACGGCCTGCGTAATCACGACGCCAAGAGGCTGTAACGAAGTAACGATCGTTGAAGGAATAAGCCAGACGGGCGATCAAGGATACGTTTGCGTCAGGACCGGTCAAATAATCGGGAGCGGAAACGGAATTCGCATAGGATAGATATTGTAAATAATCGGATTCGTCAGATAAATCTTTTCCATTAACCTCTAGCCCTCGCTTGCTGTAATGATCGGCCGTAGTGGATAGTAAGACACCCACGGTGTGCATGTCATTAAACGTATTGTCGTAAGTCAATGTGTTTTCCGTTTTCCATGCGTCTGCACGGTAAGTCGTTTCATCCAGATTATTTGTCAAGGAGGGTTTTCCCACCTCGTCACGGATCGGACTGAATTCTTATATAGATTATTCTTCAGGTTGTAAGTGAAACGGCTCGTGAACTTTAAGCCGGTAACGATATTCGCTAGTTCCAGACTGGTCGTACTCCAGATGTCGCTGGTTCGGTCATAGCGGTTTTCCGCTTCCAGCAAGCGAACCGGATTGACAGCGTCTCCGTGGATATCTGCGAAATTGGAGCCATATTTGGCGATGTAATCCGGGTCTTCGGTCGTTGTTCCACCGTAAGTACCATCCAGCGGATTGTAAACCGTAGCGCTGGCAGGCATATACATAGCCGCCGCGACAACTCCCGTATAACCACTGTCGGTATCTTTTGAACGGCTTTCGTTGTTCTTCCAAACCACGTCTTCGGTGATGGTCACCCATTTATTCAATTTGAATTTACCGTTGTAACGAAGTGAAAGGTTCTTGTTGAAAGTATTGATCAATACACCTTCTTCGTTATCGTAAGCAAATGAAACACGGTTGGAGGCATTCTCGGAACCAACATTCAAGGCTACGTTATGGCGTTGGTAGAAAGCGGTGCGGAAGATCTCGTCCATCCAGTTGGTACGTGTGGTACCTACCCATGGGTTCTTGGTCAAATCCCAACCGGTCGGCAATGTAAGCCCCGCGTTTGCGTAAGACAGTTTTCGCATCTCGAGTTGCTCTTCCGCATTTAACGGCTCGATTACGTTGCTAGCTTTACGAACACCGAAAGTCGCGTCATAGCTCAACGAGGTCTTGCCCTCTTTCGCCTTCTTGGTGGTTACCAAGATAACACCGCCGGCTCCGGATTGCGCTCCATAGATAGCGGCAGAGGCAGCATCTTTTAAGACGACAATCGTCTCGATATCATTCATAGAGGCGATGGGTGCGCCGGGAACACCGTCAACAACCCATAATACGTTATCGCCATTCTGTGAGCCCTGTCCACGAATCACGATCGAGGGTGTAGCCGTCGGGTCTCCACCGTTCGCTTGTACGGTAACACCCGCTAACTGCCCTTGCAACATACTTTCGGTAGAGGTAACCGGACGGGCCACTAAGTCTTCCGTGTTGTTCAGCACGCCCACGGAAGCGGAGAGATCTTGTTTGCGTTGCCCCGCTCCATAACCGAGTACGACTACCTCATCCAATTTCTGCGTATCTTCTTCTAGGATGATGTTGAAGGTCGTTTTCCCGTTTATCGGGATACTTTGCGTCATATAACCGATATAACTGATCTCTAAGGTAGCGTTTTCCGGAACTTCCAGTAGGAATCTCCATCGAGCCCGGTGATTACTCCGTTTGTCGTCCCTTTTACGATCACGTTCGCGCCAATTACAGGAATCCCCGCCTGGTCTTTGACGATACCGGAAATCTGTTTCGTACTTTGTTGGTAGATGCTGGGACTCGGAAGTTCTAAGCCCGATGATTGCCCGAAGACGGGAGAAGCTTGAGCGGTTTGGGTACCTGCCACTATGCCACATAAAGACATCCCTACGCATAGATGCTTGACAGGGATGAAATCATAAAGCCGTTGTTTCATGTTTGCGTATTTTAGTGTTTATCTAAATCTGCCGCAAAAGTAGGCGTAATATGTGCGAGTATAGTGGAAGGTCTTATGAAGTGTTTGTGAATAAAATGTTGCAAAGCTGTTGCAGCCTTACTGCAACGCACGTGCAGTGTTACTGCGACAGGCGTGCAGTAACATTGCAATGTGGGTTGCAGTAATCAGAAATCAAAGTATCGTTTAGCGTTGTTGTAACTGATGTCCTCCACCATCTGTCCAATGAAGGAAAACTCGGAGGCGGGCAATAAGCCTTTCTCTATCTCATTGCCTAGCATATTACAAAGGATCCGGCGGAAATACTCATGACGGGGATATGACAGGAAGCTACGGGAATCTGTCAGCATACCGACGAAACGGCTTAAAAGCCCGAGGCTGGAAAGCGCATTTAATTGATCTTCCATACCTTTGATCTGATCGAGGAACCACCAAGCCGCTCCATATTGCATCTTCCCGGGTACACTGCCGTCGTTGAAATTGTAGGCATTGGCTACCATCAACTCGGTGTCGCGGGGGTTCAGGTTGTAAACGATCGTTTTCGCTAACAGCCCTTCTTGATCTAAACGGCTGAAAAAGCGGTTCATGGATACGGAGATCGGCTGATCGTCGATAGCGTCGAAACCCGTGTCCGGTCCTAATAACTTGAACATCCGTTTGTTATTATTTCGGTTAGCGCCGATATGGAATTGTTGTACCCATCCACTCCGGGCATCCATCGCCGCCAATTCGTATAGCAATGCCGAACGGTATTTGCGAACTTCCTGCTCCGTGAGCGATTTGCCCATACGAGCCTTGAGGAAGATCACCTCAATCTCCTGCTCGGTATAAGGTTCGGCATAGAATGTATCCAACCCGTGGTCCGATAACCGGCACCCTTGGGCGGCGAAGAAATCATGTCGTTTTTGTAAAGCCTCCAATAAATGCTTGTAGGTGAGGATGGTCTTATCGGCAGCCTCCTCCAGCTTGGACAAATAGTCATTAAGCGCCTTGAAATTATCGATAGTGAGTACCTTGTCCGGTCGCCATGCCGGATATACACGAGTGTGGCATCCGTTTGAACGTATTTTTTGATGGTATTCCAAGGAATCTATAGGATCGTCGGTCGTACAAACGATCTCTACGTTCATCCGTTTCATGATGGCTTGCGCACGATACTCGGGGGTACGTAGTTTATCCGTACAAGTTGTGTAGATTTCCTTGGCGGAAGCCGGATTCAAGACTTTATGGATTCCGAATATACGGCTAAGCTCCAGATGCGTCCAATGATAAAGCGGATTTCGCATCGTGTAAGGCATCGTCTCGGCCCATTTAAGGAATTTCTCGTAAGGAGATTTATCTCCGGTGATATATTCCTCGGGAATACCGTTCGCTCTCATCGCCCGCCATTTGTAATGGTCTCCGCCCAGCCATATCTCCGTAAGATCCTCGAATTGGTGATTCTCCGCTATTTGCCGGGGATCCAGATGGCAATGGTAATCAATGATGGGCATCTTCGCCGCATGCTCGTGATATAACTCACGGGCCGTGTCGGTCTGGAGCAAGAAATCTTGATCTAAAAAGCTTTTCATACTTGGCGATACTTTTGAATGATAGATAAGGCGTTGCGGCATAAATCGGTAATGGATTGCCAATCGTTTCCCGCTTCGCTTCTTTGGGGAAGAGTTTGGACCCCATTCCTACGCAGGTCACGCCGGCCTTGAACCAAGCGGATAGATTCTCCTCTGTCGGCTCCACGGCACCGGTCGCCATGATTAGGGTCCATGGCATGGGCGCCTTTATGTTCTTGACAAATGAGGGACCTCCTACATTTCCGGCGGGGAATATCTTGCAAAGGTCGCAACCTGTTTCTTGGGCAAAGCCGATCTCGGATACGGAACCGCAGCCGGGCGTATAAGGGATGAGGCGACGGTTACATATCTTCGCTATCTCCGGGTTAAACAGCGGACCGACTACGAAGTTTGCCCCTAGCTGTATGAATAAGGCGGCTGTGGCCGGGTCTACGATAGAACCTACGCCCAATACTAATTCCGGACATTCCTTGGCGGCGTATTTTACCAGCTCGCCAAATACCTCGTGGGCGAAATCTCCCCGGTTAGTAAACTCGAAGGCTCTGACGCCTCCCTCGTAACAGGCTTTTACAACTTGTTTTGCGATCTCTACCTCTTTATTATAATAGACGGGCACCATTCCGGTTTGGATGATAGCCTGTAATGTTTGTATTTTATTGAATCGAGCCATATTGGGAATTAAAAATTGAAAGTTGAGAATTGAAAATTAGCGGGAGACACGGCCGGAGGTGTCGCCGGACATGAGTTTTTCTACTTCCTCTACGTTACTTGATTGAAGTCTCCGTAGATCGTGTGTTTCAGGCAGGAAGCCGCTACCGCAAAGTCCAAGGCTTTCTGGTCGTCACCGGGGTAGGAGAGCAAACCGTAAATAAGGCCTCCCATAAAAGAATCGCCTCCACCTACACGATCTACGATATGGGTGATGTCATACCGGCGGGATTCGTACAACCGGTTGTCGGCGTATAGCACTCCGCCCCATGTGTTATGATTGGCATTGATGGAGCCTCTTAGCGTGATGATAACTTTCCGGGCACGTGGGAAGCGAGCCATTAATTGGGTACATACCGACTGGAAAGAAGCGGCGTGTACCTCGCCTTCCGTGGCGGCAGCGTCGAAACCTTCGGGCTTGATACCGAAGACTTTCTCGGCATCTTCCTCGTTTCCTAGGATGATATCGCATCCGGCTACTAGTTCCGGCATGACCTCATGGGCTGTCTTACCGTATTTCCAGAGATTTTTCCGGTAGTTGAGGTCGCAGGATACCGTGATGCCCAATCGGTTTGCCGCCTGTATCGCTTCCAAGCATACGTTGGCGGCACCTTCGGATATGGCTGGCGTGATACCTGTCCAGTGAAACCAAGAGGCATCTTTGAATACCTCGTCCCAATCGATCATCCCCGGTTGGATCTCGGCGATGGAAGAATGAGCCCGGTCATATACCACCTTGCTGGCACGAGCGACCGCTCCGGTCTCCAGAAAATAAATGCCTAACCGTTCCCCTCCGTAAATGATCTTGGATGTTCCGATACCCTGTTTGCGTAATTCCATAACGCAGGCACGGGCGATGTCATTTTTGGGTAAACGGGTTACAAACTCAGTCTCTATGCCATAGTTGGCGAGTGAGGCGGCGACATTCGCTTCCCCTCCGCCAAAAGTAGCGTTGAACTGATTGGCTTGGCAAAAGCGTAAATAGTCCGGAGTAGCCAGCCTAAGCATGATCTCTCCGAAAGTTATGACTTTCTTACTCATGGTGGTATAGTATTATGTTTTTCGCAAATGTAAGGGTTTATTTCGAATAATGTATAGCGTGTGTGCGAAAACATAGGCTTTTTTATTCCACCACCCACCGCTCAATGTTTCGTGTCTCGGAAGAAAAGTTTACACCGATCTTGAAAACCTTGCGTCCATCGTTGGCGAAAGGCAGGGCGTATCGTTTCTCGTCGATTTGCCGCAGGGCATCTTCCGCAGAGCCATTCAACTTAAACTCCATGATGTATATGTAACGATCGGTCTGTACGACGAGGTCGATACGACCGTTTGAGGTGTGGTATTCCACCTTGGCGTAAAGCCCGTCAGTCGGAAGACAATGAAAAGTACATTTTGGTAATGCAACTCCGTGTCTCGTTCCGGCTTTTGGCCAGCGATCACCTCGTAAGGGGTGTCGGCGAAGAAGCTTTGCAAGCGACGGAAGAAAGCGTCGTAATCACCATTCTCCACCTCCCGGACAAAACGCCCGATTTCGAAAGGAGTCTTTGGGGCGCTAACACTGGTGTAGAAAGGAAGCAGGTATTTGACAAAGCCTTCTTCTACCTCTAAATTGGGAAATCCTAGTTTATAGATACCAAAGCGAGAATCATAATCCTTGATCGTAAGGTAGCCGCTTTGGTAAATGACAGGGACAGGATTGCTAGAGGTTGAGTCGATACTATTCAGCACATCGGCATCGGTTTCGGTATTTGCCAGCCATAGAGGTCGTAATGGGTGTGCTTGAGTAACTCTACTAAATAAGAAGGTGTTCCGGTCTCGAACCAATAATCCTCAGGCCGCATATATTTAAAGGTATTCAGCAGGCTGAAAGGGTTATAGATACCCGGTACGTTGGCTACGAAATGATAGCCGTCGTAACGCTTTTTCAGCAAGGAGCGTGTTTCATCATAGGTCAGTTCGAGGGAGGAGGCCAGTTTATGGATATCTCCGTCGAAATAAGTTAGTAACTCTGCTTCCGTAATCCCGCAAATCGCGGCGTATGGCTCTCGCATAGATATATCGTCCAAGTTATTTAGGTCGCTGAATACGCTCACTTTCCCGAACTTCGTGACACCAGTTAGAAATGCCAGCCGGATATATCCGTCCATGGTTTTCAATACACCGTAGAACGCCTTTAATATCGCACATATGCCTCTTGAAGCTCTGCGTTCTCTAGGGCTTGGATAAAGGCTTGTTGTACTCGTCTACCAGCACGACAACTCTTCGTCCTGTTTTCTCATAAGCTCGGCGTATCACACCGGTGAAACGATCGGAAGGTGTGGTCTCCCTGTCATCCTTCCCCCACCGGTCTTCCCAAAGATTCAAGAAACGCCGTAGTATGCTTTCCAAGGCGCCTGCGTCTGAGTATTTCTCGGCATTCAAATCCAGATGCAGGATGGGATACTCCATCCACTCTTTCTCCAGATTCGCGATCGCCAATCCTTCGAATAGCTCTTTCTTCCCTTGGAAATAGGCTTCCAGAGTAGAGAGTAACAGGCTTTTCCCGAAACGTCGGGGACGGCTGAGGAAGTAGTAACTTCCGGTATTCGCCAATTGATAAACCAAAGCGGTCTTGTCGACGTAGAGATAGCCGTCCTTACGAATCTTCTCGAAGTTCTGTATACCGATGGGATAAATAGTCTGGTTCATAGTACCAAGTATTTAATGTGACCTATTGACAAAGATACGATAAATCTCTGGAAAAGACGAATAAAAAGGGACAAATGTCTTCGTAATGCCTGTC
>ERZ791618.971-NODE-971-length-11304-cov-1.683172_pt1 | contig 11304 bp, 12 predicted proteins | sample MGYA00510059_ERZ791618 | MGnify/ENA primary metagenome ERZ791618 (study PRJEB30046, sample SAMN00715159) | human gut metagenome | study: EMG produced TPA metagenomics assembly of the A metagenome-wide association study of gut microbiota in type 2...
TCGCAAAGATGGACACGCTCGGCAACACTATACAACTTGTTGAATGCTTCACGCTGCATCACGTTACCCAGCCAGCAGCTGGTATCCCTTTCTTCGTCCACCCAAGACATCGGATATGGAACGTCCAACTGGGAAACAGATTTCAGTTTGGTAACGATTTCCGTCGGTGTGGAGAAAGTAATCCCCTTTTCTTTGGCACAGTATGGAAGTGCCTTCAGGAATTCCAGAATATTGGAAGACAACGGCTGTGCCATGCCCAGAGCAGAGAGCTCCATAAAGATGTTGATGACCTGCTCTTCCTGCGGTAAAGCATCAATCCAGTTGATGTACTTGTCGGCAAACAAAGGATACTCGTTCCACTCGGAGTTGGAGAAGCGCAGGCTGATGTCGTCAGACAGCTTAAAATCACGCAACAGTAACTTCAAGTTAGGATTCATAGAGCAATGGTATACATAGTGCGGACTCTTCCAACCCAGAACATGCTTGGCTCCTTCCGTCAGTATACCCTTGAATCCCAAAGCTGCCACCATCGCACCAATCTCATCATTATAAATCAGGCTGGAATTACGGAACACCTTCGGCGCCTTACCGAACATTTGCTTCATCTTAGCGCACTGACGCTTTACTTCTTCCTTAAAACAGTCTTCGTTTGCCAAAGAAGAAAGCCCATGGGAATAAGGCTCGGCAAGGAATTCACAACATCCTGTGTCATTCAACTGATGTAGCAGATCGATGACAGCCGGTGCATGGATTTCCAACTGTTCCAAAGCCACACCTGAAATGGATAAAGCTACCTTAAATGCACCTCCGGAATTCTTTGCCATGTCAATGAGCGCACTCAATGCAGGAATATAGGAACGTTCGGCAACTTCGTTGATACTATATTCGTTGGCATAATCATCATAGTAATAATGATTCGTACCTATATCAAAGAAACGATAACGTTTCAGGTGAATGATTTGATGAATCTCAAAATAAAGACAGATGGTTCTCATATCTATATTGTTTTATTGTTATCTATTATATTGTTTAATGACCTCTTCGTAGATGCGGCGCACTTTCAATCCCACATCTTCCCACTTAATGGCATCCACTTCCTTCTTACCTTCGTCACGCAAGTATTCATAAAGGGCAGGATAAGTACAGATAGCGTAGATAGCATCTGCCATAGCGTGGATATCCCAATAATCGGTCTTAATACATTTCTCCAAAATCTCGGCACACCCGGATTGTTTAGAGATAATGGTAGGTACACTACATTGCATGGCTTCCAAAGGAGAAATACCAAATGGTTCCGAAACAGAGGGCATGATGTACACATCACTTGCCTTCAGCATTTCATACACTTGACTTCCTTTCATGAAACCGGGGAAATGGAAGCGGTCGGCAATACCGCGTTCAGCTACCAAACGAATCATCTGGTTCATCATATCGCCATTACCCGCCATTACGAAACGGATGTTACGAGTACGGTGCAATACCATTGCAGCAGCTTCTACGAAATACTCAGGTCCTTTTTGCATAGTGATACGACCTAAGAAAGTCACCACCTTTTCATTCGGCTTCTTCTGCGGTACAATATCCTGTATTTCCTGCGGAAGCGGAGAAACTGCATTATGCACGGTAGATACCTTGCGTGGATCCTGGAAATACTTATGAATAACCGTCTGACGAGTCAGTTCGCTCACACACATAATGTGATCGGCATGATCCATTCCATTCTTCTCAATGGCATACACAGTGGGATTCACATTACCACGGCTACGGTCGAAGTCCGTGGCATGCACATGGATTACTAACGGTTTTCCTGATACTTGTTTGGCATGAATACCTGCAGGATACGTCAACCAGTCGTGTGAGTGGATAATCTCAAACTCCTGTTGACGTGCCACCACACCGGCCACAATAGAATAGTTATTGATCTCTTCGTGTAAGTTGGCCGGATAACGGCCGGAAAACTCGATACAACCGAGATCATTGGTATGCAAATAATTGAAATCAGCATAAATATGATCACGTAAATCATAATAGAGCTGGGGATTCATATAAGAACCTACACGTCCCTGAACATAATCCCAGTTTACATCACGCCACACTACAGGAGTGCTATTCATGCCTATGATACGCAAGAAGCTCTGGTCTTCATCGCCCCACGGCTTTGGAATACAGAAAGTAATTTCCATATCTTCCTGCTGGGACATTCCCTTCGTCAGACCGTAGCTGGCAGTTCCCAAGCCACCTAAGATATGCGGGGGGAACTCCCATCCAAACATTAAAACTTTCATTTTCGTTCCTCCTCTTATAAATTATACTTAGACAACAATTTCAAGATGCGCAGTATTTCAGCCACATTCATGGCAAAAGATACTGCACCACGACCTCTGAACGGTGGATTACCATCAAAGAGTTCGGGGAGCGAACCAATACAATGACTCGTCATCTCATCTTCAAAACCAATCAGATAACGCTCTACGAATGATACACCGCTCATCTTGTAAATACGCAGGTACGCCTCCATATAGAAACCCATAAGCCAAGGCCAGGCTGTACCCTGGTGATAAGCATAATCTCTCTGAATCTGAGGACCGACATAATTAGGATTGTATCCCCCACTCTTCGGACTGAGAGTACGCAGACCTTTTGGAGTAAGCAACTCTTTCGTCACAATATCAAGCACTTGTTTTTTCTGTGCCCGGTCCAGCGGAGAATAATCAAAAGCAACGGTAAATATCATATTGGGACGGACGCTCCAGTCCATCATAAATCCATCTACATAATCGAACAGATAACCGCTTTCATTACGGAATATTTCAATAAAGGACTTCCCGGTTATTTCAGCCTGAGCATCCAATTCATCTGCCAGATGGACATTGCCAGCTTCACGAACCAGATCGGCTATGAAGCGAAGTGCATTATACCACAAAGAGTTCACTTCCACAATGTATCCCGTACGTGGTGTTACCGGACGACCATTTACCGTAGAATTCATCCAGGTAATAGCTTTCTCTGTTCCGTTGGCATATAGCAGACCATTTTCATGCAGGAAAAGATTATCATGCTTACGGCTACGGATGTAATCCATGATATCCTCCAGCAAACGGCCATATTTCTGGCGACATTGTTCACGAGAAGTTTCTTTAGCATATTGTTGCAATGCCATATAGCCCATAACAACACATCGGGATCTTCCATTTCGTAGATCTTATAGCTGGCGGGCTCACCGTTGATAAACTCACGTATAGCCTTTTCAGCAGTTAGCATAACATCTTCGAACTCATTCTGTTCATCTACTGCCAGAGTCAGCCCGGGCAAAGATATGAACAGGTCGCGTGCACGGCACTTGAACCAGGGATATCCGGCCAGTACATAGTGGTCATTTCCCTGCTTGTTATGGAACTGATGTGCAGAATTCTGCAGACAGTGATAGAAACTGTCACGCGGTGTACGATCTTCCACTTCCGCTTCAAATGTCTGTTTCAATTTACGCGGGGAAATTTCAGATATACCGGCAGAGAAAACAATGCTCTCGCCTTTCTTTATATCCACTTCGAAATATCCGGGAACATACAGGTCTTCGTTGAAGTCATAACCACGTTCTTGTTCCTTAGGATACTCAATGCCACGATACCAGTCCGGCTGGTAGTGAAACTCATTTTTCTTATTCAGTTGCATGAAGAGCTCGGGATAGCCGGGATACATACAAGTTTTTATACCATTTTCTATCAACTGGTAGTCGCGGTTTGCCTGTGGATTTTCGTGCGTATATTCGCGCACACTACGAAACGCCAGGAAAGGGCGGAAACGAAGTGTGGTTGCCGAATGGGCATCTACCAAGGTATAACGAATCAAAATTCTGTTTTCGTGGTGTACAAAGATCTTTTCTTTGCGGAGAATAACTCCGCCTACACGGTAAGTTGTCGCCGGGATATGTTCGCAATCAAATTCGCGGATATACTTATGTCCATTCGGACTAAAGTGGTTTCCTTGATATTTATGCAGCCCCAAGTTAAACTCCGCACCGTGCTGAATTACCGTTTCATCCAAAGAAGACAGCAGCACATGATTTTCATCGTCGAGATTGGGGACGGGAATCACCAATAGTCCGTGATATTTGCGTGTGTTACAATCTACAATCGTTGTACAATGATAGGCTCCTGATTTGTTAGTCCGAAGTATCTCCCTTGGCAAAGATTCTTGCAGATTAACCATCAGGGTCTTGTCAAATCGTAAATAACTCATAGTTGTGCATTATTTAAAGGTTAATTATTTCAGGTATATGCGCTACAAAGCTTGTAGCAATGCCCAAAAATACGAATTAAAGCCTACACGCAAAATAAAAAGTCTTTTTTTTTTCGCTTTTCAGGCAAATAATCCAAAGCATTGTACGAAAATGATAAATCCCTGTACAATATAGGAAGCATGACGGGCTACAAATAGTTCTGACTATGGTATACCACTATTTTTATTTATCCGCTTTATCCACATCTGGATTCTTGGAAGCAGGAATAGACCGTGGATTTTAACACACGGGAAGTTGTCCTATGATACCTTTTAATATCTTCCTTTACGGAAAAGTTGTTACAATTTCTTCTACAGGAAAAAGAGAAAGAGAACTAATGATGAAAGCTGTCCAGCAGCAATGAAATATTAGCCATAAACAAACGCACTGAAATTGCCAACAGGATAATGCCAAAAAATTTACGGATAATATAGATGCCGCCTTTACCCAAAAAACGTTCTACCCGCCCGGTCATGCTGACAACAAAATATACCCATATCATATTCAAGACTAATGCAATGATAATATTAATACTGGCATATTCAGCACGCAAAGAGAGTAAAGTGGTAAAAGCTCCCGCTCCGGCCAATAGCGGAAAGACCAGCGGAACCAGCGTTGCTTCTTTAATCGGCCCCTGGTTTTTAAAGATTTCAATATCAAGAATCATTTCCAGCGACATCAGAAAAATAACAAACGCACCGGCCACCGCAAATGACTCAATGTCCACATGAAACAATTTCAGCATCATATCACCCGCATAAAAGAAACCAATCAGCAAGGCAAACGATATTAATGTAGCTTTCAGCGCATTTACATCTTTCCCCTTTTCTTTCAAATTGATAATAATAGGAATAGAGCCTATAATATCTATCACGGCAAACAGCACGATAAAAGCACTGGTCATCTGCTGCCAATTAAATGCTGAAAACATATGTCCCTCCTTTTTTCTACAAAAATAATCTATTTTTATGTATTTCGCAAAATTTCTTAAAAGTGAATGAGTAGCACGTTTAAGAAATAATAAAAAAAACAAAAAGAAAGGGCAAGTGTTTACGGCAGAGTTCGATTATATCTACTTTTGTTCTTAAACCAGAAGATGAGAATGATATGGAAACAATGTTTGATACGTTATTACAATTACCCCTGTTTCAGGGACTTGCCCAAGAAGACTTCACCCGTATTTTGGAAAAGGTCAAATTGCACTTCACAAAATATAAGTCAGGTGAGCTTCTTTTAAAAGAAGGGGGCGCCTGTCATGAACTGGTCTTCATCCTAAAAGGAGAAATTGCATCTTCCACATCATCCGCCGATTCTTCTTACTGCTTCACCGAATATTTTCCAGCCCCTTTCCTGATTGAGGCTCACTCCATATTCGGCATGAAAACGCATTATGCTTCTACATATCGGGCAAGAACCGAAGTGCATACGGTCAGTATCAGCAAAGCATTTGTAGTGAAAGAGCTCTTCAATTACGAAATATTCCGCTTGAATTACATGAATATTATCAGCAGCCGCACTCAAATGCTGCACAACCGCTTATGGGCTGTGTGCGGTGATAATCTCGAGGCACGCATTGCCTACTTCATTCTTAGCCATGCAGAACGCTTATCGGGCGAGAAAGCACTGAAAATAAAAATGGAAGATTTGGCGCAAATCGTCAACGATACCCGGACAGGGGTATCAAAGACTCTCAATAACATGCAAGCAAAAGGACTGGTAGAATTACATCGCGGAGAAATCGTAATACCCGATGCAAAGAAGCTGTCTGAAAACTTATATCAGCTATCGCTTTGACGCAGATGACGCGAATGACACAGACTTAAGAAAAAACAATCCATGTCATCCGCGTCATCGCGCGTCTGAAAATAATCAGCCTATAATTTTATTCCCACTCAATGGTAGAATTGGGCTTCGGAGACATGTCATAACAAACACGGTTTACATTCTTCACCTCCTTGAGAATACGGTCGGTAATCTTCATCAATATAGGCCACTCTACCGGCTCAATAGTAGCAGTCATGGCATCCACCGTATTAACGGCACGGATAATGACAGGCCAGTCAAAAGAACGGGCATTATCACGTACACCTACCGACTTGAAATCGGGTACAACAGTGAAATATTGCCATACTTTCTTATCCAGACCTGCCAACCGGAATTCTTCCTGCAAGATAGCGTCCGACTCACGAACAGCCTCCAAACGGTCACGTGTGATAGCTCCCAGGCAACGTACCCCCAATCCCGGTCCGGGGAAAGGCTGACGATACACCATTTCATACGGCAAACCAAGTTCAAGACCACACGCACGCACTTCGTCCTTGAACAACTGGCGTAATGGTTCGACCAATTCGAATTTCAGGTCTTCGGGCAGACCACCTACGTTGTGGTGGGATTTCACCATCTTGGCTGTCTTTGTACCGCTTTCCACGATATCGGGATAGATAGTACCTTGCGCTAAGAAGTCGATGCCATCCAGTTTGCGTGCCTCTTCTTCAAAGACACGGATAAATTCGCCACCGATGATTTTGCGTTTTTCTTCCGGATCGGCAACGCCAGCCAGCTTATCTAAGAAACGATCGGTAACGTCTTTATAAATCAGGTTTGCATTCAACTGGTTCTTGAAAACTTCAACGACGTTTTCCGATTCACCTTTACGCATTAGACCGTGATTTACGTGTACGCAAACCAACTTGTCCCCGATAGCTTTCAGAAGCAATGCGGCAACAACGGAACTATCGACTCCGCCAGAAAGTGCCAACAATACCTTTCTGTCACCGACCTGACGTCTTACCAGTTCGATTTGGTCATTGACGAAGTTCGTCATGTTCCAGTTCGCTTCGGCTTTACAAGTGTCGAATACGAATGTTTTTACCGATTCTTTGATTGCCTCCATGTCACTGGAGAATTCATTTAATTTTACTTCGCAGAGAGCCTTGTCATGGCCGGCTGCCATAACAGGGATTCCAATCGAATAGATTCCCGGATTTACATCGATGGCGACACCGTCGATTACATTGTTAGGACCACCGTTGATGATGATACCTTTTACATTCGGAAGTGCTTTGAGTTCTTCAACCGTAATGTCGTGCGGATAGATTTCGCTATAGACACCCAACGCGCGGATTGCTCGTGCCAACACAGTGTTTTCATGACTGCCCAAATCCAGGATAACAATCATATCTTGTTTCATACGATTCTTTATTTTTTATTGGTTTTACATTATGTATACTTGAAATGCGGATATGGAATTTTACTCCCACTCGATTGTTGCGGGCGGTTTTGAGCTGATGTCGTAGACAACGCGGTTTACTCCTTTGACTTTGTTGATGATTTCGTTGGACACTTTCGCAAGGAATTCGTATGGGAGTTGCGCCCAGTCAGCCGTCATGGCATCCGTCGAGGTTACAGCACGCAAAGCAACCGTATTTTCGTAGGTCCGTTCGTCCCCCATAACACCTACGGACTGGATCGGGAGGAGAATCACTCCGGCCTGCCAGATTTTGTCGTACAAGCCCCATTCACGCATCAGCGACATATAGATATCGTCGGCCTCTTGCAAGATTCGTACTTTTTCCGGGGTGATATCACCTAAAATACGAATACCTAAACCGGGACCGGGGAACGGATGACGTTTGATCAGATGTGGTTGCATACCTAACTCCATACCGACACGACGTACTTCGTCTTTGAACAGAAGGCGTAGCGGTTCGACCAGTTTCAGGTTCATTTTGGCAGGCAGACCGCCTACATTATGATGGCTCTTGATAACAGTTCCGGTAATGGATAGCGATTCGATTACGTCCGGATAAATGGTACCTTGACCTAACCATTTTATATCTTTCAACTTGTGGGCCTCTTCGTCAAACACATCGATAAAACCTTTGCCGATGATCTTACGTTTCTTTTCAGGTTCGCTGACACCTGCCAGTTCCTTATAGAATTTCTCTTTGGCGTCGACTCCGATCACGTTCAGTCCCAAGTGTTCGTAATCTTTCAACACGTTTTCAAATTCATTCTTGCGCAACAAGCCGTGGTCGACGAAGATGCAAGTCAGGTTCTTGCCGATAGCCTTGTGTAGCAGACCAGCCGTAACCGAAGAATCCACACCGCCGGAAAGCGCTAAGATTACTTTGTCGTCTCCCAATTGTTCTTTCAGTTCGGCAACGGTCGATTCGATAAAGGAGGCCGGTGTCCAGTCTTTGGCGCATCCGCAAATATTCAGGAAGTTGTTTAATAATTTAGTACCGTCTGTCGAGTGGAATACTTCCGGGTGAAATTGTACGCCCCAGGTTTGTTCACCTTCCACATGATAGGCAGCTGCTTTTACATCGTCCGTGCTGGCGATTACTTTGAAGTTTTCAGGAAGGACCTGATGGTGTCTCCGTGTGACATCCAGATTTGTGAACCTACATTGATGCCTTTCAGCAATTCGTCTGTATTGTCGATATACGACAGATTGGCACGTCCGTATTCGCGGGAGTCGGCCGGTTCAACGTTTCCACCGGATGTATAAGCCAGGAATTGGGCTCCGTAACAGATTCCCAATACAGGATATTTACCGCGTATTTCACTTAAGTCAGCTTTGAACGCATTGGCGTCATATACGGAATAGGGACTTCCGGAAAGGATTACGCCTTTTACACCTGTAGCATCGTGGGGGAATTTGTTGTAGGGGACAATCTCGCAATACATATTCAACTCACGGACTCTACGCCCGATTAATTGAGTTGTTTGCGAGCCGAAATCAAGAATAATAAGTTTCTCGTGCATGCAAATTATTATTTAATTGAGTGGCACAAAGGTAGGAATAATATTCGAAATTTAAATCATTTTTCATACCTTTGCGTGTTCATTTTTAATCGTAACCGTATGGATGCTGAAAAGAAAGAGACAAAAGAAATAAATAAGATGTCATTGCTGATCATGGCAGTGGTTGTGTTATTGTTGATTATCGCCGGTGCTGCCTACTATATTTTCCATCAGAATCAGCAGATGGAGGACTTGGAGCAGGCTTATGTTCTGGATAAGGAATCATTGGAAGACGAATTTAACGAATTGTCTCTCCAATATGAAGGATATAAATTTAATATAGGTAACGACTCCTTACTGAATCTATTGTCTACCGAGCAAGCTAAAGTACAACGCTTACAGGAAGAACTTCGTACTGTAAAGGCGACAAATACGAAAGAGATTGCCCGTCTAAAGAAGGAATTGCAGACATTGCGTAAGATCATGCGTAATTATGTAGTTCAGATCGACTCTCTGAATCGTGCTAACGAACAATTGAAAGTTGAAAAGAATGAAGCGGTAAAGAAATACAAGCAGGCTTCTTCTACGGCTACCACTTTGAAGAAGGGAAAAGAGAAACTGACGGAACGTGTCACATTGGCAAGCCGTTTGGATGCGACGGGTATCAATGTAACTCCTGTCAATGGTCGCGGAAAAAAGGCAAAGGTGATCAAGAAGATGGAACAATTTGTCGTTGACTTCCGGATCAGCAAGAACATTACGGCTCCAGTCGGAGAGAAGACGATCTATGTGCGCATCATGAAGCCGGACGACGATATCCTGTTGAAGAGCCGTGCCGATGTATTTACCTTCGAAGGAAAAGAAATCAATTACTCCATGAAGAAACTGGTCGAATATGACGGTGAGGAATTGCCGGTTACGATGTACTGGAATATCGAAGAATTTCTTTCTCCGGGTACATATCGGGTCGATATATTTGCGGATGGCAATTTGATCGGCCGTAAAAGTTTCACACTCGAAAAATAGCAATGGAAACAGATGTCATTTTGCGCGACTACTTGCCGACCTTCCGGAAGCCCTCGTCTGTGATGAAGCTTTTCTCGGCGAACTGGCAAAAAACGCAAAGTTGATCTCCGTGAAGAAAGGAGATTATCTGTTGCGTACAGGTGAGTTGTGTCAGGATGCCTATTTCATCAACAAAGGTCTTTTCATCAATTTATATGTAAACGAGAACGGTAATGAATGTGTCACCGGTTTTGCGGCTGATAATATGTTTCCGTTCCTTTCCGCCATTGGCTATTTTACCAAGCAACCTTCTGAATTTGAGATTAAGGCGCTTGAAGCCGGCGATTGCTCTGCTTTTCCCGCGATCATATCGAGAGCCTTTCGTTCCGTTATCCTTTGTTTGCATCTTATTATCAGAATATCATGCTGACGATCATCTATAAACTGGATGTTCTGTTGGCCGTTCGCCTCTCTTCCACAGCGGAAGAGTTCATCCAGTTTCTCTACACGAACTATGCCTGGATGATCAACCGGGTTCCCGATAAGTATATCGCCCATTATATGGGAATTAGTAATGCCTGGTATTGCAAGTTGAAGCGGAAAGTCCTCTCATTCACTAGGACAGAATAGGTGGCGGAACAAGTTTCATGGGCATGGAACTGTATTTTTACTGGTGGGAAACTATATTTTCATCGGTGGGAAACAACGGTTTCTTCAGGATGAAACCATGTGAAACTATATGCTTGTGAACGTATAAGAAAGCAGTTATTGAATTAGTTCAATTGTATATTTAAAGCGAACCAGTACTTTTGCACCGTTTAGGAAAGAATCCGAATAAAACAAGATAAAGATGAAGAGATTTGTCGTATTAGTTGCATTACTGGTTTCGTCGGGCTATGCAAGTGCCGGGCGTACGTTGACGCTGGAGGAATGTCGTGAATTGGCTATTCAGAACAACAAAGAGTTGAAGATCTCGGGAGAAAAGATTAAAATGGCCGGCTATGAGAAAACGCCGCTTTCACCAAATATTTTCCTCAACTATCGGCGACCGGAGCGTATATGTGGAACCAGAAAGATATCAACCTCTTAGATATGGGAGCGTTGAGCACTTCTATCGGAGGGGCTCTCGGACCGATCGCCCAGTTACCCGTGTTTGGAAAGTTGATGGAAGGGGTGGACGACTTGCAACACCTTGACATCCAGAATATCTGGGTGGGAAGCGTTTCACTTGTGCAACCTGTGTTTATGGGGGGCAAGATTATCAATTACCG
>ERZ791618.973-NODE-973-length-11296-cov-1.401299_pt1 | contig 11296 bp, 9 predicted proteins | sample MGYA00510059_ERZ791618 | MGnify/ENA primary metagenome ERZ791618 (study PRJEB30046, sample SAMN00715159) | human gut metagenome | study: EMG produced TPA metagenomics assembly of the A metagenome-wide association study of gut microbiota in type 2...
AGCCTTGAGGATCGCCTCCTCCTCGGCATGGTTGTCGGGGGCCGTCTCGCGGCTGTAGCCCGTGAATACCTGCCCGTCGCGCGTGACGAGTACCGCTCCGACCGAATAGGCCTTGTCGGACGGGGGGCACTTTAAGGACAGGCCAATTGCCTGAAGGAGCCGGGTCCGATCGGTCGCCTGCTGCCCCAAGGCGTAGTCCGTGACGGTCATGTCGCCTACCTTTTTTACGTCCAGTACGGTCATGCGGCGGTCTTTGTCGAACGGAAACTTCGCCCCGATCGTCATTCGGGGGGCCGACGGCTCTCCGACAAAGAACGGGGCTACGGCGACACGCAGGTAATCGATCCGATTTTCTGACAAAAACAGGGTCAGCACCCTACTCCCTCCCTCGATAAAAAGCCGTTCGATTCCTTTCCGACCGAGTTCTCCGATCAGGTAGTCCGCTGTCAGACAGTCGCTTCCCGCATGGATGACGGTCGCTACGCGGCTCAGTGCCGCGGTGCGGTCCTGCGGCGCGCAACGGCCTACGAAAACGATTTTTTCTCCGTCGCCTTCCGTAAAAAAGCGGGAGGTCGGGTCCAGATCGGCGTTACGGCTGAGCGTGACCTTGACCGGATCGGCCGGCAGTCCCCGTTCGGCCCTGAGCTCGCGCAGCCTTTCGTCGCGGGTGACTAGAGCCGGATTGTCGCGACGAATGGTTTCGGCGCCGACCAGAATCGGTCGCTTTCGGCGCGGAGACTGCGGACTTCTTCCCAGTCGGCCGCGTGCGACAGGACGAGCCGACGGTCCGATAGGTCGTCTATATAGCCGTCGACACTGACGGCGACGGAAGCCTGAACGATCATATTCCGGATAGTTTTTCGACAGACAAAGTACGCTCGATTTTTCGATATACGCAAATATCGCTATTTTCGCACGATGACATGCGAAATCGGCGGTATGGGCGGAAATATTTTTTCTGAAATTCCGTTATCCATGCAACGAATTACGAACCCCTTTCATCTATAGCTACGGATGAGCGATACGACTGGAACCCGTGACGGAAGAAGAACTGATAAGGCGTTGCAGTAGGAATGACCGGACGGCGCAGCAGAAGCTGTATGAAAAATACGCTCCGAAGATGTACGGCGTGTGTTTCCGCTATGCGTGCCATCGCGAGATCGCTCAGGATCTGCTGCACGACGGCTTTATCACCGTTTTCTCCAAAATCGGGGATTTCCGGGGCGAGGGATCGCTGGAAGGATGGATCAGACGGATTTTCGTCAATACGGCCTTGGGGTATCTGCGCAAGAAAAACGTGCTGCAGGGCAGTGAGCAGATCGATGCGCTCAGGCAGGTCGAAGGAACCGAAGCATCGGCCGTGGAACGTATGGAGACCGCCGAGCTGCTGCGATGTATCGGCAAACTGCCCGACGGATACCGCGCGGTGCTGAACCTGTTTGCCGTCGAAGGATACTCTCACCGCGAGATTGCCGAGATGCTCGGCGTGAGCGAAGGCACTTCGCGCTCGCAATATCTGAGGGCCAAGGGATGTCTGCTCAAAATACTGAAAGAAGAGGAGGTGATCTGAGATGAAAAGGGATTCGTTGGATGAAGCATTGAGGCGCAAGCTGCACGACGCGGAGGCGGGATTGCCCGTTCCGCCGTGGGCGGAGATGCAGCGCCGCATGCAACTGCATGCGAATGCGCATCCTGCCGAGCGTGTCCCTCTGTTCCGTTCGTGGAGCCGTTATGCCGCCGCCGCAGTCGTCCTGCTCGGCATCGGGTTGGGCGTTTGGCGGGTTCAGCGCACGCACTCGTGGGGTGAGAAATCTATGGCCTGAAACGGTGGCGCTGCCGCTTCCCGTTTCCGGTAGCGATTCCGCCTCGAGGACGGCTCCTGCTTTCAACGATACGGCTCTGAACCGAATCATGAAGTCGGCCAGGTCGGTCCGACTGATCGATCCCCGTTCGAAAGCGTCGACTGCGCTCCTCGCCAGTCTGAGCGACGGCGCAAGTGCCCCGTCCGGCAATTCGTCGCCGTCTCGGGATAATACGGACAACGCGTCTGCGACCGGAAGCGATATGTCGTCGCAACCGGATCGGTCCGCAGAGACCGCCCCCAACAGAGAGCTGATAGCCGCTTACGAGCGCAAGTTCGCGCAAACGGATGCGCCTCTCAAGAGGCGAGGCGGCAGGAGCAAGGGTTGGTCCGCCTCTCTGTATGCCAACGCTTCTACGTTTTCAAACGCACTTTCCGCCTCCGGCAGCTCCCCGATGCTGTTGATTCAGAACGCGGGTTTGGCGGATATCGGTTCCATGAGAGTGGAAAGTCCGGTTTTTGAAGACAGCCACATGGATCACAAATTTCCCGTGTCGGTCGGGTTTTCCGTTCACAAGTACCTGACGCCCCGCCTCCATATCGGAACGGGGCTCGTATATACTTATATGAGTTCAAAGGCCGAGATCGAGGGCGCTTTCAATTACCGTTATCGCCAGAGGCTGCACTATCTGGGCATTCCGCTGACGGTCAATTATTCGGTGTTCGACCGGGGACGTTTCGACATCTATTTCTCGGGCGGAGCGATGGCCGAGTTCGCCTTGTCTGCGCGCGGGACGACCGAACTGTACAAGGACCGGGCTTTCGTTTCGTCCGAGACCCGCAAGATCGCGGCCGACGGCGCTTTGTGGTCGGTCAATCTGGGTTTGGGCGTCGGTTTCGATCTGGTGGATCATTTCGGTATTTATGTGGAACCGGCGGTCAGCTATTATTTCGAGAACAAGCGCCAGCCTGCATCCTATCGGACGCAAAATCCTTGGAACGTCAATCTGGGCGTGGGATTCCGCTATAAATTCTGACGTTTCGCCGAGATTTGCCTTGCCTGATGCAACGTTTTGCCCGGGATGCGCATCTTACATAGTGAATTCGGTTTTGTAAAAGCGATATGCGAATGTATCTGAAGTTTCGATTTTATTGAATTATTTATTGCAGGATTTCATTATGAAGCGTATTATGATTAAATTTACAAAATTTTTCACTGTGGCGGTGGTCATGTCGTTGGTTTTCGCCTCGTGCTTGGACGACAACGATGACGACCGTTTGTACGGAGAGGAGTGTTATGGAATGGTCGAGGGAACGGGCAAGAGTTTCAGCGTGCAAACCGACGGGGGAAATACGCTGAACGTAACGGAAAACTTGGACGCGAAGTTTCAGGCGGAGGACGGAATGAGGGTTCGGATGAACTTCACCGTGCTGGAACAGAAGTCGGACAGCGAGTACGACGTGCGGGCCAATGCGATCGGCTCGGTGCTGACCAAGAAACCTGTCCGGTATTCCGAACTGACGCAACAGCAGATAGACAGCATCGGAAACGATCCGATCGAAGTGGGGAGCGCCTGGTTCGGAGCAGGGAAATATTTGAACGTGATTTTTTTGATTTGGGGTAGCAATAGCGAGAAGAATCCGCATTATATCAACCTGGCGGTTGACGAGGAAAATTCGACGGACGATCACGTAATCGTGACGTTGAAACATAACGGCTTCGGAGATCCCCGCCTGATGCAGGGGTACGGGCGTGTCAGCTTTGACATTGCGGGACTGGTGCCCGCAGGAAAGAAGCAGGTAAACATAACGCTGAAATGGATGGGTTATGACGGTAGCATGCGCAGCGACTCGGGCGTGTTCGAGTTGAAGGACGAGCAGTCCCCGACGTTCGCCGGTACGGGCGTGCAGTCGCAGGCCGCGAAGGTATTCTATGTACACTGAAACTATTTAAGAAGCTATAGAATATAATTTGTTGGGATTTGATTTGTGAAGGAGAGCGGCGCCGTGAGGTGCCGCTCTCTGATTTCGGACTTCCGCTCCTGTTCGGACTCAGTCCGAGAACAGGGATTGTCCGATATGCGTTCCGGCCGTTATGCGTTTCAACGTATAACGGATAGCGATTTCAATCCGTGGAAACCGGGTCTCCTGAATTTGCCGATACAATACCCGATTCAAGCGCTGTCCGGGCAATGTAGCGGATATAAAACGAAAATCCGGACTCTGTAATCGAGCCCGGATTTTCGATCGGTTTGCGTCCGGTATTTATTTATTCCGCTCTTGTTTGGACTTCTCCGGCGTTTTTTTTGCCGCGGTCCGGGCTGTTCGGCGGCCCTCTCGGAACGTTGCCGGTTCAGGTATTGTACGACGGCGTGCTTCGCCGCAGCGATCGTTTCGCGGTTGACTTTCTCGATCACGCTGCCCTGAGCCAGATCGTCGCTGCTGATGTAACCTTCGAGAATCAGCAACTGGACGATCATGTTGTTGATGTTCGTCTCCTCGCTGTATCCGTCGGCAATGTACAACCTGTCGAGCTTGGCGGCGAACTCCTCGGCGAATTCCGGATAGTTCGGGAAGCTCATCAGTTCCTCGAACGTTTCGCTGAAGCTGCTCAGCTCGATGTTCAGGTTCGGATTGACGAGCACGGGCTGAACTCGTGATCGGGAGCTACCGGATGGAAATCGACCAAATTGGAGATGTCGACCCGCTTGTTGCGGTTGTCCATGCGGCGCAGGTCGGCCTTGCGCATGTTTTCCAACTGATACAGGTAGAAATTATAGCGCCACAGTTCCGAACTGTTCATTTCCCCGCCGAAAATGTGGTAATATTTTTCGTTGATCAGACGCTTGACCTTGATTTTGCCCTCGTTGATCTCCGGCTTGTTGACGCGCACTTCCTGAATGAGCTGCTTCAATGCGGCGGCGGCTTTCTGAGGACCGGTGATTTCGCGGCCTTTCTTGCCGATCTCGGTCGACAGTACGCCGCATTGGATATGGCGTGCTCCGCCGCGGCCGTCCTTGCCGCCTCGCAGGCATTCGATCAGCCGGTGTACGGTCTCGACCTGATCCTCTTCGGCGATGAACGGCTGCCCGCCCGGCGTGCTGGCCAGCGCGTCGAAGATCGAGCTGAAGATGCGGCGATCGAGCACGATGTCGGTATACACTTTCTCCGCTTCGTCTTCGTATACGGTCGATGCGGTAAAGCGGTTCTGGATCATGTCGAACGCGACGTCTTCGATCGTGTAGCGGATACCGTCGCGGGTGAAGCTGTGGCCGACGAAGATCATCCGGACGACTTCGGTGACGTCGATCTTATCGAGCAGCTTGTACGAAGAGGCGAGGTAATACTGCCGGTCGATCGGATTGTAGTCCCAGTCGAGTATGTCGTCCAGGTAGTTGCCGTGCCGCGATATGACCTCGACGATGTTCTTGTCGGCCGTGTATCGCTTGAGCGTTCGCTGGAAGTTCGGTCCGTCGCCGCTGGTGGCTTTCTCCTTCCGCTCGCCGTGGGCGTCGATGTAAAGCAGAAAGTTCTCCGGATTGTCCATGCGCGTGATGCCGCCCTCGTCCTTCGAGTAGTTGCTGGCGCTCAGCATGATGTCGACGCGGTACGGCATCGTGATGTCGCACATGCCGCTGACGGTGCTGCGCGCGTTGCGGTCGTCGACGTTGCTGTCGGCGCTGCTTTCGAAAAGGAACTTGTAGTATTTGATGTAATCCGGATCGAAATCCGTCGTGCGCGAGAAGTCGCCCACCTCGGTGCCGATGCCGTACAGGTTGCCGTCGGCATCTTGGAACTCGTGGAACATGTCTCCGGCGATCATCTTGACCGAACGGATGCCCTCGAGGTTGTTGCGCAGCCATTTCAGTACGAAAGCCGCGATCATTTCGCTCTTGCCTACCCCGCTGTCGCCGTTGATTTCGATCACGAATACGCTACCGTCGTTCTCCTCGACCAGAAACAGCGAGCCGTGACGCGGGATACCGCCGATCTCCTTCACCTTTTCGTTGATGACCGTCAGGCGCGGTTTCTTTACGTCGCCGAAATAGTCGGCTTCCTTTTTCAGCGGAGTGACGATCGTCTTGATATTGCCCGACGGACCCTTGATGTCGAAATAGCCTATCTGCGGGAACGAAATCAGCTTTTCGGGCGCTCCGAGCAGCGAGATCACGTCCGGGACGAAATTCACGATGTCCTTCAGGCTGATATCCTCGGTGTAGTTGAGCCGGTAGTTGTCGGTCAGGTACTTCAGGTATCCCTTTTGGAAAATGACCAGCTCCTTGACGATACCGTGCTTGACGACCTTGCAACGGTAGTCGTCCGAGTCCATGTTCCGGACGAAGCGCGACAGCCGGTTCGTGAAGAAAGACGAGTCGGGGCGCGTATCGATGTAGCGGATATACTCGGTAGGATGGTCGTCCGAAGGCAGCGCCTCTGCCCGACGGCTTTCGGTCCGGTCGATCTTATGGAACGGGTATTCGCGCTTCTTCGCATCGGTCACGATCCGTGTGTGTTGCTGTACGGGCTGCTCGGAACTGATCACGCCGCATTTGCTCATCAGTTCGTTGATCCAGGAAATGCGGCCGCCTTCGAATGTCTCGAGTGCCTTGTTCTCCATAGCGAATCCTTTGTAGAGCGATATGCCGTGCTGCACCATTTCGTTGACGCTCGAGTTCTGTTTCTTGAACGCCGTCTCGACGATGCGGACCATCGTGTGCGCGTAACGGTTGTAATAGTCGGTTCCGCGCGTGCGCTTGATCATGCTGATGTAGAACCGGACCACGCGCCGCGTGACGGCGTATATCTCGCTCTCGGCGATCTTGATGTCCTTCTTGCGCATGATGTAGTTGCTCAGCTCCTCGAGCTGCATCGGGAGGATTTCCGAAACGAATTCCTCGGTGAACATCCGCAGTTCGGCATCGTCGCAACTCTTGATCTTCTCGTTGAAGTATTGCAGCTTCTTGCAGACCAGCTTGTAGAACGAGTTGTCGTTGTTGAGCAGGTACAGATACAGGATCTTGTCCGTGATTTCCGGCGAGCGGGCGATGCCCTCTCCTACCGTATCCATGATGTAGCCGATGCTTTTCTGCGAGATCAGCAACCCCTTGAACTCGGGCAGGTCGCGCAGGTTGCGCATGAATTCGTCGACCCAGATATTCAGGTTGAGCTCCGAAAGCTTGATTCCCGTGATCTCCTCGAAGCATTCGCCGGCCGTGCGGATGATCTCCTTGCGGCTGGGTTCCAAACTCTCTTTCTCGAAAGGCAGGTTGAAATGGAGCAGAATCTCACGGATGTACTTCTTGATGATTGCGTTCAGGCCCTCGAGCTTCGCCTTGTCCAAAGCCGGGTCGCCGGTAGCGTTGATCGCGAGAATTTTCATCTTGCTGTCCGAGAAGAGCAGATTCTCCATTTCGATCAGTATCTCGCGCATCACGTTCTTTTCCTCCGGATTGTCCAGTACGTGATGGTTCGGCTGGAAGGTCTTCTTATTGGTGATGTATTTCAGAATCACGGCCTTGCTGTATCGCGAGCTGACCGTGTTGAAATCCATGTCGGACAAAGCGGGCACTTTCTTGTAGACCTGTGCGAGCAGGTTTTCGTAGATTTTCGTGAAAGCGGAGCTGCGCACGAACTCGAACACGTCCTTGCAGCTGCCGACGATGTCGCCGTGCAGCTCGATTACCGAGTTGGCCGACCGTCCGATCGTCGTGATCGTCACGCCGCTGCGTTCGGGCGACGTATGGTATAGCGAGCGTACGTCGCGGATCTGCAGCGACGGGGCCTTGTCTTTCTTGTACTGGGCCGACAGCTTGTAGTCGCGGATCAGGCTGTCGATGAAGTCCTGATCTTTCGGGGAGTAGAACACGCGCTCGAGCAAGTCCTTGCTCTCGACTCCCTTGTTGGCCTCGTCGGCTCGCTCGGCGGCGAACCGGGTCCAGTAGCGGATGAAGTCGAGAAAGCATCCTCGATTTCGGCCGAGAAAATTTTCATGCCTTCCTTGCCGGCGGCGATGTACCCGCCCAGCGAGAAGCGCACGAGCCCCGTCGGATACGGGACCGTGGCGACGCCCCGTACTTGGCCAGCGCGCGGCAGAACAACAGTACGTCGGCATAGGAGAACGGACCGAGAATCCGGAAGTTGAACAGATACGATCCGTCGGACTGTATGTAGCCCAATTCGGTTCCTTCGGGCGCCTCCTCCAACAGGCGGGCGGCGACGCTCTTGGCCATTTTCATCCGCTTGAGCGACTCGCTGCGGAAGTTCTTGTTGATCCGGACCGGTTCAGGTTCTCGACCAACTTGGCCTGATAGTAGACGAAGAACGGCTCGCCCTGATACTTGAAGTCGTCGGGGAGTCCCAGCACGTCGAGCTTGTCCAGCGCGATCAGCTCGTCGAGCAGGAACAGGTAGAGCGGCGAGCCCTCGAAGCCGGCCGTTTTATGCAGCTGGCGGTTCGTTTTGCTGATCTCGTTCGACTGCTCGGTCTTGTCGATCTGGTTGACGATGAAGCGGACGATCGCTTTCTTGATCTTCGAACGCGAAGCGTTCTTGGGCAGTTCGGCTTCGATCTGGTCCTTGATGCTTTTGGCTACCTGTGCCGTTTGCAGCGTGTTGTTGAGCATCAGCAGCGAGTTGTTATTTCCGTGCGCGGCGCTGTTGCAGCTGCGGGCGTACTTGGCGAAGTCCGACGCCTGAGGCGTCAGTGCGACGGCGCCGAGACGTTCGCCGGTGGCGGCCAGATTTTTGGTCGTGGAAAGCGACGAGACCGCCTTGATGCGCGACTGCGCGTTGATGTTGTTCATGATGTAGCGCGACAGCGTCCGCCACTTGGGCATCGTGCGGTCCTCGATCTTGACGCTTTCGGCGTATGCCTCGTCCAGAAACAGCGTGATCTTGCAACTGTTCAGAAAACGCAGGAAATTGTTGACCGACTCGCTGTTGAAGTCGGAATATCCCGTCGGGTTATTCGGGTCGTTGACGATGATCGTCGTGTTTTCGCAGAACAGGTCCCACAAGCTGCCGCTGTCGTCGAACAGTGCGAGCGTCGACTTGATACGCAGCAGTTTGTCGACCAGACGGTCGTAAGCCAGACGGCCGTCGGCGTCGTTCTCGATCTCGATGTCGAACGGATTGATGTCGAAACAGTCGTCGGGTAGCAGGTCCTTGTACTCCCATGCCTGCACGGCGTTATAGACGATATAGGGCTTCGGCCGGCCGTTCGGGTTGAACAGCAGGTCGCGGATGATCATCTGTACGGAGTCCGATACCGAGGTCTGGTCCAGATTGCCCAAAGCCGACAGGAAGTTCTTGACGATCTCCTTGTCGTCGTCGCTCAGCGCGAAGTACTTGTCGCGGATGCCCAGATCGATCAGGAACTTCTCGAAGCGTCCCTTGTTATCGGCGTCGCGGCTCGTCTTGGTGATGTACTCCTGATATTTTTCGAGGAACAAATTGATACCGAAATTCTTGTGGAAATGGTTCTTCAGCGTTCGTTCGTAGCAACTCGGGATGATGTCCAGAATCAACCGGCAGGCATAGCGGATCTTGCTGCTGAGGTTATTGAACGTGCGGCTGCGCAGATAGTCGCCGAACGTCTTGATCTGATGCCGTCCGCCGCCCTCGAGGATCGTGATCACGTCGATTAGCTTGTTGCCGGCGTAGAAATAGTTCTTCATCCGGCTCTCGAACTCGTCGATCAGCTCCTGAGTCTGAATCTTCTTGTTTTCCTGCTTGTGGCAGTTTTCCAGAAAGAAAATGAAGTCGCGCAGCTTTTCGAGCGAGTATTTGTCCTGCACGACCTGTCGCGAAAAAGAATCGAGCTTGAACAGCGTAATGCGCTTCTCGATGTCGGTGTCCGACCCGGTCTGCTCGAGCAGCAGCGATTTGATTTCGCGGCCGTACTCCTCGATCTGCATTTCGAGCTTTTCGCGGAATTCCTTCAGGTAGCTCGGGTTGACGTTCTCGAGAATCAGCCGCAGATTCAGTTGCGTGTTGGCCGGCGAGCCGAGCTTTTTCGTATGGACTTTGTTCAACGTGTTGATAATGCCGTTGTGGAAGCAGAACACGAGCGACGTGTTCGAGCTGCGAGACTCTTTCGAGTCGTCGACGATCACCAGTCGGGTCAGCAGCGGGAACCATTTCGGGCCCGAGTAATGGTTGATGCGCGCGTGCTTGACCTTGACGACGAAAATCGAGGTTGTATCGGCCGTCATCTGTTCGTACAGCATTTCGGGCGCGGGGCTTTCCAGCACGACGACGGCGTCCTTGTGGAACACGTCGCCCTTGAGCAGTTGGACAGCCTTGTCGGCATTGCCCGAGACGACGGTTCGGATCATGCCGTTCATGCCCTTGAAATTGACGGCCCACTGGCTGCGGTGCAGAAAGTCGCTGATCTCGGCCTTGGTCGTGTAGTGCGTACTTTGGCTGATCATCTGCTCGAGCGTGTCCATCAGGTAGTTCCAGTGCGCCTCGTGATGTCGCCCGTCACGCCGATCACGTCGCGGTACTTGCGCAGGTCGCGCACATGGCCGCCTAGCTGTACCTGAGACATGAAATCGATATGGCGGCTGTTGATCGGAGGCGTGCCGACAGACAGGTCGTGGCTGTCGCGGATATTACGCAGCAACGTCTTGATTTCGGTCGTCGTGCCGTCGGTGTCGAGCAGGGCCGATATTTTCTTGGCGAATTCGCCGCGCTTGCTGCTCAGCTCGAAAGCCTTCGAGTTGTTGTGCGGAATCAGCATCAGCGACACGTGCGTGTATCCCGGGATATCTTCGCGGAACTTCAGCAGATAGCGGTTGATTTCGGCCTGTTGCTTGGCCGGATCGTCGGGCTCCTCCATGCAGAGGCTCACGAAGCTTGTGAGGTTATCGAAGATGTGGCGCGGCAGGAAGATTTCCGCACGCTGTCCCAGTGATTCGTACAGGTTCAGAAGCTGCAGCGCCTCGTTGCTCAGAAACGCTTTCGGTTCGCCTACAATTTTCATCTTTGTGGGTTCTATTGGTTTTTCGTCGGCCTCGCAGGGCGACTTCGTGTTGTTTTATCTTTCTTTCGGAGGGCGTATGTCGCTTATTGACAGTGCATTTTTGTCCTATGTAAACGACCTTTCTCTACCTCTGCAAAGATAGCAATTTTAATTGAGAATCGGAATGTGTGTTAAAAAAATATTTGATTTGTTAAAAATGTGTATTGTTCGATAGCGAAAGCCGGGCCTCCTTCGTATTTCTTAAGGAAGCCCGGCATGACCGGTCGGACCTGACGCGGTCTATAGCGAGAAGCTGTACAGGGCGGCTACGGCCGATTGGTAGTCCCGCTCGATCTGGAGCAGCGTTCCGCGGCTTTCGAACAGCAGGTTCGCCTCGGTGAAATAGTCGATCACGCTGATCTGCCCCGCATCGAGCGCCTTACCGAGAATTTCGAGGCTGTTCTGCGATGCGAGGGCCGACCGCATCGACCGCATCGATTCGGAGAGCGCGACGGCCTGATCGTACAGCAT
>ERZ791618.976-NODE-976-length-11249-cov-2.448455_pt1 | contig 11249 bp, 8 predicted proteins | sample MGYA00510059_ERZ791618 | MGnify/ENA primary metagenome ERZ791618 (study PRJEB30046, sample SAMN00715159) | human gut metagenome | study: EMG produced TPA metagenomics assembly of the A metagenome-wide association study of gut microbiota in type 2...
GTGGTGCCGTCCCGCGCTCGCGCCGGCGGGCGGGGCGCGCGGCGCGGCCGATCCGACCTACGTGGCGCAGGCGCGGAGGTATATCGAGCAGCGCGGCACGGCGGACATGCGGAATATCGTCATCGACACCGTGGTCGTGACGGCCAAACCCTGGGACGACGGCATCGACGAAAACGCGCCGGAACACCGTCTGGCCGCACGGTCGTGGAACGCCGAGCAGATCAAGGAGGTCAGCGCCGGGACGATCCTCGACTTCATCGAGAAGATGCCCGGAATGCAGGTCATGGGACGAAGGGTACTATACCGTGGCCACAAACCGGCCTTTATGGTCGACGGTCGGTTAGAGGAAACGGTCGGTATGTTAAATAAAACAGAAGATGTTGTCGGAGAAAGTACGAATTGGGGTTCAGGAAGAATGGATAAGAACGATAAACGAACAATACACTACCAGCCAATTCCAACTGTCAATAGTTGGGTAGATATGACAGGAAGAGATTATTCAAGTACTAATTTGGAAAGAGAACTTGCAAAAGCTAAACGACAAGTCGATTATCAAGATAATTTGGATAATGTCCCCGATTGTTTGTATTATCCGATCGAACAGGTGGCACGTATCGACCTGATCGACCGTAACCAGACGACCTATTGGGGAACGAACCTCAAAGGCGGCATCATCGCCATTACCATGAAGAAAGGAAAAGCGCTGGCCGAAGCGTATGCCGCTGCACCGTCGCCGGACGTAAGCGTAGTGACGCCTTTGGGTTATCAAACCCCTGCGGAGTTCTACGCTCCGACATACGACACCGAAGAGAAACGTAGAACCAACACGCCCGACTATCGCACGACGCTTTACTGGAATCCTGTCGTCAAACTCGACGACCTGGGGCAGGCTACTGTCGAGTTTTATACCTCCGATACTCCCGCCGATTATGACATCTCTATCGAAGGCGTATCCCGAAGCGGAAAAATTATCTCTTTATCGAAATCGTCTGTAAAAACAGAATAAGGATATGGACACGATTATGTGTGGTGCGCTATATTATTTCTCGTAATATCGATTTTCTGAATCAATAAAAACACCCGAAAAACCTCTACTCGGCTTTTCGGGTATTTTCGAATTTATCGGACGAAGCGAAACCGCTGATCTCTTACCGCCGTTTTACACCGTGTATCCGATTCGACGGCACGGAGGGAACATGCAGGTCCGAGATGTCGTCGTACTTGTTCCGATGCGGTTGCATGCCCCGTCTTAAGGGATAGTTCTTTTTCAATATCTCAGCGGCCAGCCGTCGGGTTCGTTCCTGCAACTGCCTCTGCGCCGCCGAACCTTCCGATGATGTTCCGTATTCGCGTGCCAGCGTCTCGAATGCTTCGGCACTCGGGAAAAGACCGTTCATAATCCCGTACTTCATTCCTCCGCCCATTCCGTTCTGCTGCATCGTCTGTAAAACGGCGATGTCGAAACTGTAGCTGCTGTAATGCGGGGTGTGCGGAACGTCGTCGATCAGCTTCTCATAATTCCGCACCGTCGGCGCCAGATCGAACGTGTCGGTCCGTATGCCGTACGCTAGCAATGCTTTCGGGGCGAATGTTTCGGGCGGAATCTCGTCGAAGGCATATCGTCCCTTGTCTTTATCGTCACGGTCGAGCCGGAACAGATCGGCGTACTTCTGCCAGCCGGTATCGAACTGCGGGAGCGATACATCCGCAACTGCGTATCCTGTAATTGAGGGTGGAAGAAGTGCAGCAGATAGTAGTCCCACATCTCTATGAAACGTTGTGCTCCGAGGGGCGTTTCGGTGAATAGTAACAATCCCTGCCGAGTCTCTACGGTAGTCAGGGTGTCGAATCTTGACAGCGGTTTCATCCCTTCACCGAAGCAGAACATCGCACGCTCGTAGCCGTCGTGGTGCCGGAGCCGTTCCAACTCCGCCTCGGGCGAGAGGTAGGGAATATTCATCTGCCAGCAAAAGGCGGCATCGCGCAGGCGCACGATGCGCTGCGGCGCCACACCCTCTTCGAGCAGGATCGGCAGGCTGTTTTGCAGGAAATCGGGGCCGATGAGCCGCTCCTGCTGGCGGATCCGGAGGAGCACGTCGTCCGGAATCGTGTATTGAAAGAGCCAGTAGTCGGGATAGTTTCCTCCCGAGCGCTGTCCTTCGACATTGCGTTGGATAAACTGCTCGAACCCTTCGTCCGTATCGTTTCGAATGGCGTAGTCCCGTACTTTGCAGTGGGTATCGAGCGTAAAATAGAACTCGAATCCGTCTTTCTGTGGTCGTGTCATAGGTCTTCAATGTCGTTTCAGATGAAATTCCGCGCCTCGGACCGGCTCGTCGCGCCGCCTCTGATATGCTTCGAGCAGCTTGTCGGGCCTGAAGAGCAGATTTATGGCGTCGAAATTCCGGAAGGTGCGGATTCCTTCGGCCTGCATGGGAGGTATCTCGGACGAAGGCCGACGCCGTATCGGGAACTTCCGGTCGAGGATGTAGGCGGCCAGATTGTACTGCTCCTCGCGCTTGGCCGCCCGCCCCTCGTCCGAGAGGTCGGAGGCGTACTTGCGTTCGATGTTGTCGAATCCGTTGCGGAAGACGAACTCCCGGTTCCAATACCTTTCGGCATTCTGCATAAGATACCCGTAGCCGCGCTGCATGATGATCTGCAACCCCGTAAGATCGCGTATGCCGTTGGAGACATACAGGTTCTCCCCGTGCTGCGGATCCACGAAGGCCCAGAAGTTGTCGGCCGTAGCCCGCATGTCGTACTCTTTGAGGCAATATCCGCGACGCAGAACCTCGGCATCGACGAAGGGATGCTCCGGGACCCACATCATACCGCCTGCCGTGGGCAGCACCTGCGGATTCACCTTGTCCCAGAAGCCGTCGGGATCGGCCTCCACCTCGTACACGCGCAGGGTTTCAACCCCCAGATCGGGGTCGAAGAAGCAATCGGCGTGATGCTGCATGTAGCGTTCGCAGGCCTCCCGACCGTCCGGCTCCTGCGTGAAGAGCACCGCACCCCGCTCGGTCTCCACGGCACGGCAGCGCCGCAGGTCCTCACGGGCGACCGGTGGCAGCCCCTCGTTGCGGAACTGCCGGTAGTCGGCCTTTGTCGAGAGCATGTTGCCGCAGTTACCCTCCGCAAGGGGGTCGAGGTCGTACTTGTAACAGTAGAGAAGGTCTTTCAGCGTTACGGCGTGCCGGATGTCCAGCTTCTCGGTGGCTGTGGACGGATCCAGCAGGTAGCTGTGCTCCGCCGCTTCGATGCGGGGCAACAACGCGGCATCGGTCGTGCGTATGTCGAAAAACAACACCGAGGGAATCGCCCCGCAATTGGCGGCGTAGTCCGTAAATTCGTCGAGCAGGGCGCGGAATCCTTCGTCGCCGCGACGGGATCGCTCCATGGCGATAATCTTGTTGCCGTCGTCCACGGCGACGTACAACGCACCCTGCATCTGTTCCTGATCTTGTTCCATCGTCATTAGTGTTTGAGAATGTGACAAGGCATCTCTCTTCTGTCCCTGTCGCGTTCGTAGCGCTCCAACAGCCTCTCGGGTCGGAACAGCAGGTCGATAGAGAGAAAATCCCTGTAAAAGCGAATGTCGCCGCTCGGCAGCGGACACGGAGGCTCCTCCCTTGCCGGATCGATGCCGAAGCAAGTGCGCAGGATGTCGGCCGCCGTCGTGCGGCTGTCGTCCGTCATGGCCGCTGCAGGTTTCCGATCGGCGTTCTTGAACCGATCCGCGAACGGGAAGTCGTATCCCGGAAAGTCGGAGCCTCCCCAGCAGAAAGGTTCGTAGCCGTTGCGTGCGATATGCCGGAGCGTTACGATCGTCAGCAGGCGCCGCAACGCCTCGGACGATGCCTCGGTTCCGGAGTCCGGAGCGGCCGCGAGCTTCGCGGCCCCGGCCCGCATGTCGTACTCTTTGAGGCAGCAGCCCCGTTGCAGCACGCTGTCGCACCGTCCGCTGTGGCGCGGCACGAAGCGCATCTGCTCGTGGTCGAAATACGGCAGGCACGCCTCCGAGGAGTATTGCTCCTCGGAGAGTTCCACATCGTATATGCGCAAAGTTTCGACCCCGCAGGTGAGTCCTCTGCCGTCGGGATGTGCGGTGAGGAAGGCGAAGAAGCTGCGGGCCGCCTCGTCGCCACGTTCTCCACGGCGGAAAAGAGCTACGCCGCCCTCCGTTTCCACGGCTCTGTAAGGTGCTCCGGGCTGCGACAGCGCGGGAATAGATTCGTTGCGGAAGCCCGCGTAATCGTCCTTGTAGCAGAGGTTCCGGGCGGTGTTCTGCGCAGCCAGCGGATCGAGGCCGTGCTTGCGGCAATAGAGCAGGTCGTACAACGTCAGGGCTTGACGAATGTCCTTCACTTCCAGCGGTGCCAGATGCGCCAGCCGGTAGCCGCGTTCTTTGGCTTCGATCGGCGGCAGCCGCGAGCTGTCGTCGACGTGAAAGTTCAACAGCAGAAGATACGGGATATATCCCTTGTTGGCCGCATAATCCGCGAACTCGTCGTAGAAGGTTCTGAAACCCTCGTCGCCCCGTCGGGATCTCTCCAGCGCAACGATCGTATGGGTACGATCGAGGGCGGCATAGACGTTCGTAATATCGGAACTTCCCATCCGCTATCGTTTTGTGTCGTCCCAGTCGGGTACGACGATCGTGCCGTCGCCTTCGGGTGCGCGGATCACCTCGATCTCTTCGACCTCATGGAGCGTGCAGGCGCCGAGGCCGCAAAGTGCAAGCAGAAGAAGCATCGCCGCGAAGATGCGGCGCAGATGATTTGTCGTCATAGTATCAATCTTTTAAGAGTTCATCGATTTCGGGGTCGAGCGCCGCACGATACTCCATGCGCTCATCGCGGCGGCAGGCTTCGAGGAAGTGTCGCCGTCCCTCGGCCTTGCGGCCCAGCCGCGAGCAGGCGATCGCTCGAAGATACTCGCTTATGGCTGTCGCGGGAAGTGCTTCGAGGATGCGCAGCGCCTCCCTGTCTTGTCCCAGCGAGAGCAGTGCGATGGCCGTATTGCGATCCCGGTAGTCATGAAGGACGTAGAGCGCCTGTGCGTATTTGCGTTTTTCGAGCAGCTGCCGGCCCCGCAGGTAGACCGTATCCGGTTCGGTCGTGTGGATCGTGTCTTTGACCATACCCACGCGGCGCAGATGGCAGCGGAGTTTTACGGCCCGCAGCGCGGGATAGTGCTCCGCACGGATACAGGCATATTCGGCCGGGTAGCGGCGGCGAATCTCCTCCTCGCGCCGGTCGGGATCTCCGATGCGGCGGATGATGCCGAGAATCTCGTCGCGGTGCGCGAGGCGGCCGTCACGGGCGATGCGGGCCGTCAGCTCCGGCCACAGCTCGCCCGCGCTGCGTATCGTAAGCAGGCGGTCCGCACGCCGGCCGAAGCATCCCGCAAGATAGCTGCGCAGCGCCTCGGCACGCGCCTGCGAAAGGCGCTCGTTGAGCGCACGACGGCCTTCGGGCGAGGCCGAAGCCGTAAGGACGATGCTGTCGACATGGAACTCCCGCTGCGCGACGATACGTTCCATGAGTGCGGCGATGCGTGCCAGCTCCCGGCGTTGTCACCCAGCGTATCCACGAGCCGTGCGTCGCCCGTGCGGAAGCTCAGGCTGTAACGGTCGTTGACGGTCACGTATTTGTCGATGACGCGGATACGGTACCGGGGCAGGGTGTCCAGAAACGACAGCAGCGACGATACGGTATAGGTCAGCGTATCGGACGGCGGCAGCGTATAGGCGCTGTCGTCGAGCCCCTCGACGCGGCCCCGCAGCGTGATGAGCATCTTGCGGGAGGTCTCCTCCGTAGGTACTTCCTGCGAATAATAGTAGCTGATCGAAGTTCGGTTCTCGATAAGCGAATCGAGCCGCGCATCCTGAGCATAGGGATATTTCACGAACCGCTGGAAAGCCCGCTCGGCCCGCACGCTGTCGGGGCGGAAGCGTCCCAGGTAGGTAGTATACTGCCAGTAGTCGCGCTGCTGCACGCGGTCGAACAGCGCACCGCGTATGATGATGTCGTCGAGCGGGATCTGTTCGTCCTGCCGGTGCAGGAAGGGCGTGATGACCACACTGCGGCTGCGCCCCAGCAGCTCTTTGGGCAGTTCGACGTTGAAGTCGAGCGTCACACGCCCCCGGCGTTCGGGGATCGAACGGACACGGGCCACGACGACGACCTCCTCGATCGGAACCGTGCCGAGGGCTTCGCCCTGCCCGTCCCGTTCGACGGGGACAAGGTAGTAGTCGCTGCTGTCGCGTTCCACGCGCACGACCTGCGGGCGGTCGTCACGGACTTTGGACTGGCGCTCTGTACGTGAGAGTTGCGCCAGGTGTGCCGTGGCCTGTCGGCGCGTCAGCCGTGCGGTCGTCGAGCAACCCGCAGGCACGCCTGCGGCCGTCAGTACGGCGATCAGGGATAAAATGTTACGGAATAGCATATCAGAACAGGTAGTTGAAGGAGACTTCCAGTTTCGACGGTGCGAGCGTCCAGCGCCGCGCGTGGCGGATATAACGGTCGCCCCAGTCGCTCGTGACCGGATCGCGGCGCGTGTCGCGCGTGCGATAAAGTCCCGCACCGGCCTCCACGACGAGGTTCCAGCGCTTCGAGAGGATCCACGCATAGCCGTAGCTTATGCCGATGCCGTAGGCCCGCCCGTCGTAGGTGCGGCGACGATTGCCGATGCGGTAGTCGACCCAGGAGGCGTGCAGCCCCAGAAAGTGCCCGACGAAATCTTCGTAGAACCAGTGTCGGACGCCGAGCTGTACGGCCCCGACCTGCGTCGTGAGGCGCTCCGTGCGGATCGGATTCCAGTAGGCGGAGGTTTCGACGGTCCAGTTGTCCGTCAGCGCCGCCTCGGCACCCACGGCGACCGTGCCCGTCAGCGCTGCCAGGGCGTTCACCCTGACGCCGAAGAACTGTGCGGCGGCACGGTGGTGTATGGCTGCGAGGCACATCAGAAGTGCCGCACAGCGGATGATCGTTTTCGTTTGCATAATCGGTTATTCTTTTACGCACCTCACAGGATAGGCTGCGGCCTGATGATTCTGACGGTAGAGTTGCAAGACCTCGGGCGGCAGGACGCCGAAGCTCACGGCCGTCGTCGCATCCACACGTGACGGATCGGAGGCAGGACTCCCCGGGGCATTCGTCCAGAGTTGTGTCCGTATCCCGACGCCGACATACATTTCCTTGCCCGTAGGCATGACATGCAGCAGCCCCGCATAGGGATAGTACGGCCATACGCTGCCGGTATAGAGGTAGCACCCGCCTTCGATAGTGCTGGAAACAGTCGTCTGTTCGAGCGTCCACGCCTCGGGCGGCGGCACGCGCCAGCCCGGAGGGCAGGGGTCGTAGATGGACTTCGCGCCCGCAGTCGTGGGACGGCCGCCCGTCGAGGCATTGCCCCAGAGGTTCGGCGAAGGTTGCCCCAGCCACGAGCTGAGACGCTGCGCCGGATCCGAAGGGTCTGCAGCACGCCCCAGAAGAGTCGCGGGATGTGCCGCAGCCCACGCCACGGTCGCCGTCGAAGAATCTTCGCCGTAGTATGTCCCGAAGGCGAACCCTTCGCCATAGTAGAACGCTGCGAGATCGTACGGGAAGGGATCCTTGCGGCCCCATTGGTAGTAAAGGCCTCGGCTGGCCGGATCCCCCGGATCGAGGTTTTCAGCCCCCAGATTACGGTCCATAAACACATATCCCGAAGGATAGACGTGGGTGGTCAGAGCGCCGTTCGTCGCCCAGATATGCCACGACCAGATACAGCGTCCCGCAGCGTCGAACAGCCCGATAAGGGCGTTGCCTCCGATGGCCGTACCCGTGCGGAAGCTGATGCGGCTGCCGTTGTAGCCCACATCGCATACGACAGCCCGCTCCGCCGTTCCCGTCTGCCAGATAAGGCGGACGGATGTCCCTTTGAGTTTCTGCGGCGTGATGCCCGTGGTCGCTCGTCCGTTGCCCTGCACCGTTGCATCGAACAGATATATCTCCTGCATGCGGGGCGCGATGTAGCTGTTGGCCGTACCTGCGGCACTCAGGTCGGTACCTTCGGCGTAGTCGGGCGCGATGATCCGCTTCTCGGTGGCGACGAAGGAATAGGTCTTATCGGCGGTGATGAGCTGCCGGCGGCTTTTGTCGAAGGCATCGTACCAGCCCGTGAGCAATGCCGGCTCCATAGCGCGAATCGTGCAACGACTGCCCGCAGGCACGATGAACGACTCCTCGTCCTGATCCACCTCGACGGGCGCGTCGCACTCGAAACGTACAGTGTAGATGTCCGTCAGGATATGTACTTTCTCGGTTACGAAGAGCGGATAAAGCGACGTTGCATACGTCTTGGGCACGTAAGAATACGTTTCGGACTCGCAGAGCAGTTCGCTATGCCCTTCGTCGGCATACCATCCCGCGAAACGATAACCTGCGTCGGCTGTCGCCGTGAGGGTGCAACCCCGCTCGTAGCAGGCGGCACGCAGCATCCCGCCGTTCGCCGTTTCCGCGTGCAGAGCACCCGCCGCCGAAACCGTACCGCCGCCGGACGGTACGACGTAGAGCGCATTGGCAAAGCAGTGCTCGAAACGGCTGCGGCTCTCGTATCCGTAGCTGTCGCGCACACGCACTTCATAAGCGAGCCGTGCGCGAGCTTCGGTGATGACCTTCGGGTAATAGACCAGTTCGTAATAGTTCGATCCCTGCTGGTAATAGAGCGAGAGATCGTAGCGGGGATCGCACTCATCGTAATCGACGAGGAACGTCCCGTCGGTCGGGGTCAGCAGCTCCAGCTCGCCCGTAAGTGTCGGCTCGCGCTCCGTACGTTCGATATTCACGTAAAGCGAAGCGTTGAACGGAAGTACGCAATAGTCGCCGATGCGGTTGCTCTCGAAATCGTCGGTCACGCTCAACGTATAGCCGTGTACGCGGGTGTCCACCTCATTGTCGCCCGAGATCGTGATGTCGAGCGTATGGGACGTATTACGTCCTACGTTGAAGTCCGTCGTGTTATTCCGTCCCAGATATACCCGATAATAGAGAGTCCTGTTGCCGCGCGCGGCGCGGATCATCAGGTACGAAGCGCACGAAGGGGCGTTGTCGGCGTTTTTGTCCTGCTGGTCCGTAATCGAGGGTACCGTGCCCTGCGGGTTCTCGAAGAGGTATTGCACGCCTGAACAGCTGCGCCGCGCAGCGTCGGGAAGCTCCACGAGCGGAGCATCGGTGAAATCCTTCTCCGAGGTCGAAGCTGACGCGGCCGCTGCGAAAAGCCCTGTCCGCACGGGTATCGAGAACAGTTGCACGGAATATAATTCGAGGTCGGGGACCTTATCCGCTACGCGGATGTTGTAGGCGATCTTGGCCACGGTGCGCCGCACGCTCAATGTAGGAAGCGTAACGGTTCCTTTATCGGGCGCGATCGCAACGGTCATGACGGCCGACATGGGAAGCGTCGCATACTCCTCCTGCCGCCCGATCGTATAGTCGAGGAGCTGCTGCGCACTCCGCTCGCCCAGGTCCGCACCCAGGTTGGCGGCGACGTAGAGATCGTACTCCCCGGGCAGGCACTCGAACCGCACCAGCGCCGAACGGAAGTAAAAATGCAGGCTTTGGCCGTTGCTGCGGCCGAACAGGTAGAGGTTGATGTCGCGGATCGCCTCCTCGTCCGCCGCGCGGGTGATCCGCTCCGCAGGATCAGGCGACAACTGTAGCTCGACCTTCACGGAGCGGGTCGGAGGCGTAGCCGTCGCCGCGAGGTCGGTGGCACAACCCCAGCCGATGCCGGAGGCCAGCAGTGAGAGAAAAATGAGTAGTCGTGTCATGGTAATTTGAAAATTAGGTGTCGTGGTTATTCGGCGACGCATCGCACCGGCAGGGCGTAGTCGCGTTGTAGGTGTCCGGCGGCATCGACCGCCGAAGCGGAAACCGTGAACGCCGTACTCGTGGAGAGGCAGCGTCCGTTCAGCTGAGCCGGAGCGTTCGTCCAGACGTCGACCCGTGTGCCGTTGTCGCGGAAAGCGTGGCCCGTAAAATAGCCGCCCAAAGGATAGGTTACGGAGGTGCCGGTGCGGCTGCGGAGGTAGTAAACATTGTTCCGCGAGGTGCCGGTACGGCTGAAAGAAGCCTGCTCGAAAGCCGCAGGAGCCGGAACCCGCCACCCCGGAGGACAGGGGTCGTAAATCGACTTGGAACTCGACGTCGAATAACTCCCCGAACGGCTGGCATTGCCCCACAGATTGAGGTTCTGAGGCGTCACCCAGTCGCCGATGTCGTTGCTGTCGCCCGCATACAGCCCCGACCAGTAGGCCCAGGGTTCCGCCAAAGCCCGCGCTGGGGTCATCGACACAGAGCCGCCGTCGAGCAGCGGATCATGGACATAGTACTCGTATCCCGCAGCGGAGATAAACGCAGCAGGCACCGTGCTCGTCACGGAGGAGGGATGAAGAAAGGGGGCGGGGCGTCCCCACTGGTAGTAAAGTCCCCGCAGCGAAGGATCGCTGACGCTCGTTGTGAGCGCTCCGAGATTGCGATCCATGAACGTATATCCCGAAGCGCAGGTCTGGGCCGTGGCCCAAGGATCGTAGTTCGTATGCCAGATATGCCACGACCAGACGCAGCGTCCCGCAGCGTCGAACAGCCCGATAAGGGCATTGCCGTAGTTCGGACCCGTACGGAAGCAGATCGTACTGCCCGTATGCTCCACCTCGGCGACGACTCCGCCCCGCGTCCCACCGCTCTCCCACAGTACGCGGGCCGTCGTGCCCGAAAGCGTCGCGGGCGTCAGGCCCGTCGTCGCGCGGCCGTTCCCCTGCACCCGGGAGTTGAAACGATAACCCGCATTGTGGGCCGCAGCGATGTAGCTGTTGGCCGTACCCGCAGCGCTGAGGTTCGTCGCTGAGAGGTAGCCCGGCATCACGGCTCGTTTTTCGGTGGCTGTGAACGTAATGCTTCGGGCCGTGCCGAGCAGCACGTTCTGGCCCCCGGTCTGATCGTACCAGCCTCGGAAGAGCGGCAGCTCGTAGTTGACGCGCAGCGTGCAGCGGCTGCCCGCAGGTACGATGAACGACTCCTCGTCCTGATCCACTTCGTATGGAGCGTCGCATTCCAGACTTACCTTGTAGATGTCCGTGATAATATGGACCTTGGAGGCCTCGAAATACGGGTAAATCCACGTTCGGTATGTTGCGGGAACGAAGGAATACGTTTCGGTTCCGCAGAGCAGTTCGCTATGCCCTTCGTCGGCATACCACC
>ERZ791618.979-NODE-979-length-11214-cov-1.524778_pt1 | contig 11214 bp, 8 predicted proteins | sample MGYA00510059_ERZ791618 | MGnify/ENA primary metagenome ERZ791618 (study PRJEB30046, sample SAMN00715159) | human gut metagenome | study: EMG produced TPA metagenomics assembly of the A metagenome-wide association study of gut microbiota in type 2...
CGCCACGACGGCACCCCTCCTCCCCACCGCCCCCCGGGGCGGACTGGCTGGGTATCTCCGGCTACACCCTCCTTATAGCGGGGTGCGCAGGGTGCCTCTTGAAGTACTGGGGCTATTAGGGGAAATGGGAATATCAAAGATTAAGTTCTTTTACCGGGCACGAGTTACGTACCCGGTAAAATAGTGTCATATATCTTTCGTTTGTCGTAATTCGGAATAATGTTCCCTTGCGATTGATATCGCTCGCCTCAATTTTTCGGAAAGCACTTTCTTATCGGGTAGTTTTGTGTAATATTGCGCTACCTTTATCGGACTATCTTCGTCAAGCATTAGATATTCGATATGCTCTGTATTGCCTTCCGAACAAAGAATTAACCCGATTGGAGATTCTTCACCTTCTTTTCGCTCGTTCTTGTTCAAATAGCGAAGATATAGTAACATTTGCCCTTCGTATTCGGGCTTGAACTTCCCCAATTTGAGATCGATCGCTATCAGACGCTTTAAGCCACGATGGAAGAACAGCAAATCAATATAGTAATCAACCGCATCTACGGTAATCCGCTTTTGACGGTCAAGGAAAGCAAAATCTGTCCCCATTTCCTTAATGAAAAGCTGTATTTGGGAAAGAATTGCCATTTCGAGATCTTTCTCCGAGAATATATCAGGAAGCCCAAGCATATCAAGAAAGTAACTGCTGCGAAATATAAGGTCGGGCAATAGCTGGTTGTTTTCCTTTATCTCGTTCAGCTCTTTGCGTATCATATCTTCGGGTTTACGGCTAATGGCTGTACGCTCATAAAGTTGACAATCTATTTTTTCATCAAGTGTGCGAGTATCCCAATGCTCCATTCTGCACATTTCCACATAGAACGAGCGAGCTAGCTCATCTTTTACTCCCATAAGCGAACGAAGATGAGTCCAAGTCAATTGGCTACGCACCGCGTATCCAATCTCGTCTTCTGAAAAAAGATACGCACTGCGTACACAATGTTTGAGTTTACCATATCCCCATCCGCTTCCATATTTTACAGTTAGCCGGGTAGCCAATTTTTTGATGACTTGTTTACCATATTCGGCACGCTATTGTATAGTATATCTTCCTTAATACGTTTGCCTACATACCAATTCGTCATACATATCTCAGTATTCAAATAGGTAGCTACTTTACACGTACTCCATCTATAATGCCACATACATCATTATACAATAGTTCTTCCGATGTGGCTAAATTCAAAATATCATCTGCCATAATAAAAATAATTAATCATCCCACAGCCCCTCCTTGGCGTTTCATGTACATAGTCATTGATTCCAACGCATCGATGAATCTCAACGTATGCATAATGTCATAATGCTCGTCAACCAAACATATGCCACCATATCGTTTGACATAACGATAGACCTGTGGTATACTTAGCCCATTCCGCTCGGCAAAATGACTGATAAGCGACATCAGATATTCCGCCTTATCCCTCAATATATCACTATTCATACCGATTCTCAATTATACGTTTTTACAAATATAGGTATTTTCCATAAACCCGCTTCTAAAAAGCCATCGGTAAATTTTGATCGAATATATATCTTTTATACCTAATCCCAAGCATATATCCACCTCAATAATCAATAATGATCCGTAGGCCACCAAGAGGGTTTATTCTTGGTACCTCGCCCATCATGGGTACAGTCTACACAGCGAAAAGGAGCATAAATATTTGGAGTGGTTGGTGATCCACTATAAATGTAATAGGTATAACCATCTGGTGCTATTCCTGTTAAGATATTTTTCGCACAGTCATAAGAAGTTTCATAGAAATCTCTTAGTTCCGGCATAAAGCGTTTCATAATCGTTGTATTAGTTACATCCACATAGCCTATCACCCATTCTTTAGGATCTGATACGCAAGATATATTACCTCTTCTTTCCGAAGGAATTGGAGAGAAAATACTCCCAGCCTGTTCTATGTTCCTTTGTAAATTCACAAAATAGTCATACGCTTCTTTACGTATACGGTTTTGCTTAACGTCTATATAATAAAGCATTGTCAATTTATCATGATCACGGGGGATCTCTATCAATTTTCTCTTATAGATAAGATTTACAGTCAGTTTATTTGTCGATTCCAATAACATCGCCTTAGAACTATCACGTCCCCAGCAATAATAAGTATTTTTAGATGTATGCTTCTGAAATAAAGTGAATTTATCATCTAAAAAACCAGCGTTTGCAAATAGATCTACATGGAATTCCCATATCTCCTGATAAGTCCATTTATAATAAGTTGGCTCTACCTTGTTATCATGTGTAGTTACGCAGATATATACAGGAGTTTCTGATGCTGAACTTTCAACAGATATACTATCGATCACCGGAGTATCTAGAGGATTCAAATATTCCGATTTATATTCTTTATTATTCCAATTTATTGATAATCTATATTTATACGCAGGATTTAACTCTCCCATCGGTATTGTATAAACTCCATCTTTACTCACGTTCAACGTTTCAAAAACAGCTCCTTTATCTGATTCAACAAAAACATTCGCATCCGTTATCGACTCCCCTTCCTCAAACTCATCCAACATCCTTAAGCTATGGCTCAATCGTATCCGAGTCGTATCATTAGTTATAAAACCATCCACTACCAGCAAACCACCTATTTGGTTCACAATATCAGGCTCATAATCGGAGATACAACCCATGAGTGTTAGTAACCCTGTTATGTACATATATAATCTTTTCATATATACACTTTCTTTGGTTGGGAAAATTCATTAATCTATTGATAAAAAATCATATCAATAAGGCTTATAACAACAAAACTTTAAGTTCTAAAATCATCCTTTTAAATTATAAAGGGACAATTAAGTTTTTATCAGAAATCTTAATCGCCCCTCTTAATTTCAGATATTTTAATATACCATTACCTTATATTTATATAAGTTGTCCCAGCGCCAACCCACGTATTACCATCATAAATATCGCATACTAAACGAGCGCTACCAACTGCATAAAAACTAACCGAACAATGATTTGTCCAAGGTGTTATATAAGCTTGCGGTGCTCGTATACTCCATTCCAATCTAGCACCCGGTATTAAAGGGCTATATTCCAGATGATACTCTTCTTGGGCATAACCCCCATTTAGTGTTACGTTAATAGGGCCTGATATAGTAGCAACTATCCCATTTGCCGCATTAGCTTGTAATATAGACTCTTCTATATTTTCTTTGTCCACGTCAATATTAGTTTGCTGAGCATACATAAACTGCATTGATAATAATGCAAGCATAATAAACAGAACTTTCTTCATGGCTCTAAAAATTTAAATTAATAAATACATATACAACTACAAACTTACTTCAAGCAAGAAATAGGATACTTGCAAATCAAGTATCCTATTCTCAATTCGAAATAAATATTTTATTTCCAAGCATCCGGCTGAACCAAATAAGGTTTGCCGTTCTCGTCGTTACCCATGGTCAATACTTGGTCATCAGGAACAGGAAGCATAGTCTTTGCCGCAGGAAGCACAGAGGCTGCCGCAAATTTCGGAATATATTGCTTTTCGTAATTGATATAAGCGCTCAACTCTGAGGACATTACATCACCACCCCAACGAACCAAGTCGAACCAGCGCTCACCTTCCATCGCCAACTCAAGCTTACGCTCCATACGGATCGCTTTGATACAAACATCTTTGCTTGTGAAAGCCGCATGAGATGTAGGATATTCAGCGACCTTTAGTTTGCGGCCGCTTGACCGTTTTCTAACTTAATAATATTCACATCCAAAGCTGCACGTCTACGAACATCGTTTACTTGTGTCATCGCCTCAGATAATTGACCAGCGTCAGCTAAAGCTTCAGCGTACAACAATTTAATGTCACGCACACTAAGATATTGCATATTCATAGCAGACCCCGGTGCCCAACCATTAAATAAGTTCTTCATACCAGCGGCCTCTTCTGCCTTACTAAACACGTGCTTCTTCGGCATAAAGATACCACCATTTACAGGGTTACGAACCCAATCATCCTTAGGCATACCCCAATCTTTGTAAGGGATTCCATAACGACCTACAGCAAAATCCAAACGAGGGTCTACCGCAATACTATTATCTGTTACGACAAATGGCTCATTTGTTCCCGTACCTTTTCTTGAAACAGTCGCTTTATTTCTATATTCACCATTCAAATAAGGTAAACCTTGCGCGTCCACTTGGAAAGAGTTCACTAATTCGAAAGAAGGTTGATAGAAACCACAGCATCCACCGGGACCTGAGTTATGCGGATAATTCAGACAGAAAGGAGCACCACCAGTGTTTTCGTCAGCAGCAGAATATTGAACAGAGAAAATAGCCTCTTTACCATTCTCAGTCAGCGCATTGAAGTTGTTATCCAGATCGTCCTCCAATCCATAAGCTGCCCCACTACTGGTTGTACCATTATTCACGACATCAGCTAAAACAGTTTTCGCGGCAGCGATGTCTCCTTTATGCATTAAGATTTTACCTTTTAATGCTTTCGCAGCCCAAACATTCGCACGACCAACTTCAGTCTGAGTTTCCGGAAGATTAGCGATCGCATCGTCAATATCCTTCAGTACATTATCATAAATATTAATATCATTATGTACTTTAGGATCATTCTCCGTATAGGTCTCATCAACCCAAGGAATAAATGGACCAAACACACGAATTCCCTCAAAATAAGCCAATGCACGCAAGAACTTCAACTCACCATAGCGGCTTTTACGATCGGTATCGCTCATACCCGGCATACCTTCAGCGCCTTGCCAAGCTTGAAGAGCTAAGTTCACTCGTTTAGCCATTACATAAACCCACGCCCACTTCTGCGCTATATAGCCATTAGTAGACAGAGTATTATACATCTCTATCTCATTCACCACGGATTGGTCACCCGGGTCGGAACCTTTATTGGCGTCACCACCATAAATACCACCCCATACCCAGTTAAATGGAGATGCTTGATAAGGATCATAACCATCCACCGGAACAGCCAAGCCTGCATAGGCACTAACAGTTAACAATTCCACACCCGTTGGATTGGCTAGAGCGTCCGGTGTCAATGCTCCTTGAGGTTCTTTCCCCAAGAAGCATCGCCGCAAGAACTAAATGAAAGCGCAGCAAGACAGCCTATCGCCAAAATATATTTACTTTTCATAATGATTCTTTAAATTAAAACATACACACCTTAGAACGCAAAGTTTACACCAAACAAGAAACGTCTTGTTGAAGGCCAACCGCCCATATCAATACCTCTCTTCAAGTCAGCACCGACACCGTTGTCATCCACATCTTTCATTTCCGCATTTGTATACTCGGGATCCAAACCATCATATCCTGTAATGGTGAATAAGTTCTCCGCTTGCACATAATACGTAAATTAGAGATAGTAGCCTTCTTCATCAACTCCTCGGGAATGTATAACCTAGGACCAAATTCTTCAATCTAACGAAAGAGGCATTCTCTACATAGTATGAGCTAGAGTTCGTTCCTGAATAGGTATCACCATAATCCAAAATAGGTAAGACAGCTTTGCTATTGTCAGCACCCGGTTTCCAAGACAAATCTCTCATGCGAGAAGATTTATTACCCTCGAATAACCAGAAATCAGTAAAGTACTTCGTATTGTTGAACAAATCATTACCGATCGTTGAATAGAAGAATGCCGTCAAATCCCAGTTTTTCCACGTTACAGTAGCGTTCAAACCGGCGATCAAGTCAGGATGAGGAGAACCGATAAAGGTACGGTCATTTCCATCTAACTTACCATTTCCATCTGTATCAGCAAATTTAAACTTACCGACCCAAGCCTTAGCGTCCTCCGCATTTTTAACATCTTGCCCCAGAGGAGGTAACGCAAGTACTTCATCTACGTTCTCATAGAATCCATTCACCTTATATCCATAGAACTCAGAGATAGCATGTCCCTTTGTCGTACGAGTTACATTACCAGAGATACGTGTACCGCCTCCCCACATAGAAGCATCATCAGCCTCAGAGATCTTAACAACCTCATTCTTATAATGAGATAGGTTCAAAGAGAAATCCCATGACCAATCGCCCTTACTGTCTCGATAGTTGAAGTTGAAGTCAACACCCGTATTCTTCATATCACCAAAGTTGATGTACGGTTTTGAAGATTCACCAGCCAAAGCGGAATATTGAGCCGCAATCAACATATCTGTCGTTTTCTTATAGTACCACTCCAATCCGGCACCGAATTTGCCGTTCAAGAATGTTCCATCCAAACCGACATTAAACATTTGGGTGGTCTCCCATTTCGTATCCTCGTTACCAAATTTATCCAAACGATAACCTAAAGAGGTAGAGGTATTAGAACCCGTAAAGTCATAGTTTGTTTTCTTTGGCAATGTTCTATATTCGTAGGCGAAGTTCGTAATACGAGGCACTTCTGAGTTACCGGTAACACCAAAGCCAAAACGAAGCTTCAAGTCATCTAACCAGTCTTTTGTTTTCTCCATAAAAGCCTCTTCAGAGATACGCCAACCAGCAGAGATAGAAGGGAATACACCGTAACGATTATTCTCCGAGAAACGAGAGACACCATCACGACGGATAATACCTGTCAACAGATACTTATTATTATAAGCGTAATCTACACGCCCAAACAGACCAAACAAGGCAAATTCACCTTTATATTTTGATTCTGCGATACGTTGTGCGTTATTCTCACCCATATTCAACTCCCAAGTATTCGTATTATCCTCGTACAAATAATTGTAACGACGACCTTTCAGCGTACGTCCCAAACCATCACGAATAGCCTCGGTACCAAGCAAGACAGTCAATTTATGAACCTCATTGAATGTCTTGTCGTAAGTCAAAGTATTAGTCCAAACCCAACGATAATTAAAATCAGATTGCTCTTCAAAATTGTTTTGGCCCATTGACTCAGAAAACTCAGGGTTCTTCTTTTCCATACGATAATAATAACCATTCGTATAGTCCAAACCGAAATTCGTTCTAAAAGTTAATCCCTTGATAATATCGGCCTCTGCCCATAGGTTACCAAATACGCGGTTATGTGTATAGTAATTATCCTTATTTCTCTTTTGATTGGCAACCGGGTTCTGGAAGTTACCCGTTCCAGCGAATTTTGAACCGGCAAAATTACCTGCGATATCATATACCGGTACATAAGGAGAAGCACGATAAGTCCAAGAATATGGATTACTCTCAGCGCCGCTAGAGTTCAAGCCATTATCTTTCGTAAACGCATAAGTTAAATTCTCTCCTACCCGTAACCAATCACGAACATTGAAAGAGGTGTTAGCACGTACTTGATATCTCTGGTAGTAAGAATCAATAACCGTACCATCTTGCTTGAAGTAATTCGCACTTAAATTATATTGTCCCTTTTCAGTACCACCAGATAAGCCAACTTGATGGTTTTGAATCATAGCCGCACGGTCTACCTCATCCCACCAATTTGTGTCAGAGAACGGCGCATAAGTCGTACCCGGGTAATTATAATCGCCGGGATTAATATCCGTACGACCACCCGCACCAGCTTGCGTCAAATAATTAGGAATAGAAGGACGTTCACCTGTTCCGAATTGCACGTGTGAAGGAAGTTCATTGGAACCTAACAATGCATAGTTACTAGCCTTTGCGTCCCATTCCAAGTTCACACGATCCATAGAATTCAAAACGTCATAGCGCTTGCCTGTTTTCTGAACACCGACATATCCATCATAAGTCAATTTAGGTTGACCGGATCGGGTACCTTTTTTCGTCGTAATCAAGATAACACCATTGGCCGCCTGCGCACCATAGATAGCGGCGGAGGAGGCATCCTTCAATACGGAAATAGACTCGATATCTGAAGGAGAAACCGTAGACATATCACCACCGGGAACACCATCGATAACGATCATAGGACCTTGATCGTTTTGCAAGGTAGAAGTACCACGCAAACGAATCTGAGAGCTACGAGTACATCACCAGAGCCAGAAGTAATCTGCAAACCAGCCACTTTACCTTGTAGCAAATCTGAAGCATCACGATTAACACCCTTGTTGAAGTTTTCCTCGGAGACATTGGCTACAGATCCGGTAATCTCCTTACGAGTCTGCGTACCATAACCGATCGCAACAACCTCACCCAAATTTACTACGGATGGAGCTAATTTAACGTCCACTTTGTTACGTCCTTTAACACCTTCTTCCAAAGTGTTATAACCAATAAAAGAAACTTGAAGAACGGCTTTTTTCAAGTCGTTAAGCGTTAGAGTGTAATTACCGTCAATATCGGTAATCGTACCATTGGTAGTACCCTTTTCTACAATGTTCGCACCGATGATGGGCTCACCTTGTTCATCTAGTACCATGGTTTAGAATCATGCTACGTATACTTTGTTAATATCAAACATATTCAATATTTTTCCGTAATAAAAAATCAAGCATGGTAGCATCTAGGTATATCAGGTACCATATGAGTATTACACAATAGAGTGAAATAAATCAATCATCAAAACAAAGTATGGATGGTTTTATGTAATGTTTTTTTACATTATCATGGTTTAATTTTAAAAAAGTTATTATATTTGCCTCGAAAATTCTCAATTGTGTTTGTGAATTCAATGATTGTTAACCTAAAAATTAAGTAATTATGCAACGAAAGAAAACATTTGATTCTTTCAGACGCTGTAAGGTAGTGATACTTTCAGTGTTGATGTCTTTTTGCATGACAGCGGCTTTTGCCCAATCTGGCGCTGTTAAAGGAAAAGTTCTAGATGAACTTGGTGAACCCATCATCGGTGCGAACATCGTAGAAAAGGGAACTACCAATGGTACTATCACTGACATGGACGGTAACTACAGCCTTACCGTAAATGATTTAAAAAAGGCTGTTCTTCAAGCATCCTTTATTGGTTATAACACGATCGAAGAGAGTGTTAAAGGACGTAGCACGGTAGAGATTAAGTTATCTCCATCCGTAGTAAACTTAGGAGAGGTCGTGGCGATCGGTTACGGTACGCAGACCCGTAGGGAGATCACAGGATCCGTGGCGAACGTATCCGAAGAAAGTTTTAACAAAGGTATCACACGTGACGCTTCCGACTTGTTGCAAGGCAAGGTAGCTGGTTTGACGATCACTTCCGGCTCCGGTGATGTGACGCGTGGATCTACGATGCGTTTGCGTGGTACATCCACGTTGCAGAACGACCAAGGTCCGTTAATCGTTATCGATGGTATTCCCGGTGGTGATATGTCGACGGTAGCTCCTTCCGATATCGAGTCTATCTCCGTCTTGAAAGATGCCTCCTCCGCCGCTATCTACGGCTCTCGTGCCGCTGGTGGTGTAGTATTGATTACGACCAAGAGAGGTTCTGGCTCCAAGACACAAATCAGCTATGATGGTTATGTTGCCTTTGATCTGATGGCCAATAAGCCCGATTTAATGAATGCGGACGAATGGAGAGGTTACGCAAATAGCAAAGGTCTAGACTATAGCGTATACGACCAATATGGTGCCGACACAGATTGGTTTGATGAACTGACTCGTACCGGAGTTTCTCAGAACCATTCAATCTCTTTGTCTGGTGGTGGTTCTAAGAACAACTATCGTGCGTCCTATACCTATTTGGATCGAAATGGTATCATGCGCGATAACGATATGCAACGCCATAGCTTCCGCTTCCAGTTCCAGCAGCGTGCGATCAATGACCGTTTGCGTATTGGTTTGGCTGGATCTGCTACCTTGACAGACTCACATGTTCCGAATGGTGACAACTTCGTGTTGGCATACAGCATGTTGCCTGTTTACCCAGTTTATAACGCTGATGGTTCTTACTTCACGAAAGTTAATGCGGAGTATGACCAAGGTAATCCTGTTCAAAACCAAAATCTGAACGAGCGAAAAAACAGCAACGTTTATTTTTATGGTGCCGGTGATATCCAATTTGAGATTATCAACGGATTGAACATCAAGGCAAATTTATATAAGAGCCGTTTCTCTAATGAGTATAGCCGCTATGACGACTCTCGTACGACGGTCGGACAGGGTAATAATGGCTTTGCGCAAAAACGTAATCGGGCATGGGATCGTAACTTGATGGAGTGGACTTTGGACTACAATAAGTCTTTTGGTGCGGACGAAAAACATAAATTGAATGCGATTCTCGGTTACTCTTGGGAGGATAACACATATTCTTATTTCTTCGCTCAAAACCGCAACTTTTTGATCAACGATTTGTCATATAACGCTTTGCAATCCGGAGCCGGATTAAAGACAGGCGACGTTGAGTCTGGTAAGAACTACTACAAATTGATCTCTATGTTCGCCCGCGCTCACTATAGCTATGACGAGCGTTATATGATTACGGCTACCGTCCGTCGAGATGGTTCCTCTAAGTTCGGTGCGAATCATAAATGGGGTACGTTCCCCTCTGTTTCCGCAGCTTGGGGTATCTCACAAGAGGCATTCATGCAAGACGTAAACTGGATCAATGACTTGAAGTTACGTGCGGGCTACGGTGTTACCGGTAACCAAGATGGTTTACAGCCGTATAAGAGCATGGAGCTTTATGGCATGTCCGGTATCTATTATGACAATGGTAATTGGGCTACATCTTATAAGATTTCAGAATGCCAACCCGGATTTGAAATGGGAGTCTACGGCTATGTTAAACATCGGTTTAGATTTCTCTTTGTTCAATGGCGTTTAGGTGGTACAATCGAATGGTATGACAAACGTACATCAGACATGCTTTATACTTACAAGGTTCCGACTCCTCCGTATGTTTACGACCGTATGCAAGCCAATGTAGGTGATATGAAAAATACAGGTATCGAGGTTTTGTTAAACTTAGATGTGATCCGTAACAAGACATTCAACTGGAATATGTCATTGAACTTGTCCCACAATAAGAATGAAATCACGAAGTTGTCAAGCGATCTTTATACGACAGACCGTATTTATACAGGCGATCCATGGATCCGTGGTGCTTCCGGCGTAACTTCTCACGTAGTAGAGGAAGGCCGTCCCGTAGGACAATTCTTCATGCTGGAATGTACGGGTATCAAGGACGGAAAATATATCATTACGGATTTGAACGGTGATGGTGAGATCTCGGACGATGACCGCACATACGTAGGAGACGCACAACCAGACTTGACATTTGGATGGCAAAATAATTTCACTTGGAAGAACTGGGATTTCAG
>ERZ791618.980-NODE-980-length-11195-cov-1.647038_pt1 | contig 11195 bp, 8 predicted proteins | sample MGYA00510059_ERZ791618 | MGnify/ENA primary metagenome ERZ791618 (study PRJEB30046, sample SAMN00715159) | human gut metagenome | study: EMG produced TPA metagenomics assembly of the A metagenome-wide association study of gut microbiota in type 2...
TTCCAATTTAAGGAGGATACTTATATTCCGGAAGGTGACGTGGCTGTCAAGGTTAGCTTGGCTGGCTTGAAAGGTGGTCATTCCGGTGTGGATATTCATTTAGGGCGTGCGAACGCGAATAAGTTGATCTTCCGTTTCTTGAAAGAGGCGGTATGCGATTATGGCGCTCGTTTGTCTTCTGTGGCGGGGGGGTCCTTGCCTAACGCAATCCCTCGTGAGGCTTTTGCCGTGATAACGATTCCGGGTGATAACGTGGAGTCTCTTTGGGAGCTAGTGGCTGATTACCAAGATATGTTCCGTACGGAGTATATGGGTGTGGAGGATAAGATCGATTTCGTCGCGGAGATGGTTGAATTGCCGTCTACGTTGATTCCGGAGGAGATACAGGATGATTTGATCAATGCGATCGAGGGTTGCCAGAATGGTGTGATTAGCATGTTGCATGATTTCCCGGGTACGGTTGAGTCTTCCTCTAACTTGGCGATCGTGAAGACATCTGATGAGTTGATCGAGGTGAAAATCTTGGTGCGTAGCTCATCCGAGTCTCGCAGGGATTCTGTTTGCTCAAGTCTGGAAAGTGTATTCGCTTTGGCAGGGGCTAAGGTGGAGGAGTCCGGTCATTATAATGGCTGGCAGCCTAATATCAATTCCCCGATCTTGAACTTGATGAAATCTACCTATCTGGATTTATTTGGTAAGGAACCTGAGGTGAAGGTGATGCATGCCGGATTGGAATGCGGTATCATCCAAGGTGCTTATCCGGATATGGATATGGTTTCTATCGGACCGGATTTGGAATATCCGCACTCACCGGATGAGCGAGTGAATATTCATTCCGTACAGAAGATCTGGGAGTTTATTACAGCTACATTGGAGAGAATCTAAGGATCTCTTTCCTTATAGATATTAAACAAGCCCTCCAGCCTTTATTCTTCTAACCATTCGGTTAGCGAGAATAGGGCTGGAGGGTTTATTTTTATAGTTTCTCTATATCCTCAAGGGAGAGCCCAGTGTATTTTTGGATAATTGAGTGGGATAATCCATCCGCTTTCATGTTGCGGGCCGTAGATTCTTTCCCTTTCAATATCCCTTTCTCCTCTGCGTAATCGATCGTATTCTTATAATCCCTGTATCGTTTCAGAGCCTCGTCGTATTGTATGCGTTCTTCCTTGCTGAGGTTTGCCACGTCGGCTACTTCCAGCAACTTATCGAAGACCGCCTTTTTCGCCTTGAACGGCATTCTCTCTAAAGTGTCCATATGCTTCAATAAATAAATCCAACGTTCAAAATCATTCTCGCACTCGTCCGGTTCTCTCCGAAGAACAACTGGTTCAGGAAATCGATTAGTAACTCCTTGTGTACCTCCTGCCCGAATATCCGGTGAAAGCCGAAATCGGTGAAGGGATTGATAAATTTCCCCATAGTGTTTATAGGTTTTAGTGATTAATATGAAAGGGATGGTTCTTTTCCCATCTCTTGCGGTAAAGATACGCTTTTAAAAATAAACACGTACGTCTTTTTGAAAAAACATGTACGTGTTTCCGGAAAAAGACGTACGTGTTTTTTGAAGGTCATAATGTTACCGTTATATCTAGGACCTTGAAAGAATCAGATGTCTTGAAAACGGTTGTTGACTTGACTTTTTGCTTGATATAAGGCTTGAATCGTGACAATCCCTTTTTGCTAGCATCGTGAAATAGGGGGAAGGGGGAGACGATAATCGGGGTTTTTTATGGAAAAGTATGGCTTTTTACGCACGATATACGGTAAAAGCCTGCGCATATAGTTGCGTTGGGTAACGCCTATACTGCCGTTGGGCATTATAAACAGTCACGAATAGGATTGGCGGTAGTCGTGAATGGGCATTGTAACCCTGTTAGAACCCAGTCGTAACCCCATGGAATAGCCAAAAGAAGTCAATAGATATGAATTACGATGAATTAATTTCGCTAGAACGGAAGGCGGTTTTTGGACATTGTTCTGCCAATGAGTGGATTACTGATTTTTTCTTGCGTATTTGGCGATGAGTTGTACGTTGGCCTAGGAAAATCGATTCTTGGGAGGTTCAGTTTACAATTTGTCAAAATGTCAAAAAGGAAAGCTTTTGATAGATGTTAGACTGAATGGAGAATATTATTAAATATGTACGTGCGTACATTGATATTTATAAGGTATAAAACGATTAGTTTAAACCTTCGTTTAAATCTTGCATTTGCAAAGGTACGCGTTTCTTTGACACTTGCAACCCTTACCCATTATTTTTTCACATCCTTATTAGCTTTCTTATCAATACAATAGCCTATCACTGACAAACCCGTCGCTTCCTCTTACGAACACCCTTCCGAAGATCTAAAAAACGCAAGATTTAAACGAAGGTTTAAGCTAGCCGTTTTTACGGTGAATTGAATGCCTTCGAATGATTTAATAGCTTGATTATCTTAATAAACACTAGTATTAATATTAATTTCAGTATTATGAACAAAAAGTTTTCTACTCTTTTGGTAGGGTTAGCTTTAACTACGGCTTTCTCTGCAAATGCGGCGGATCCTGTTGACAAACAACTGCATCAGTTGAAAGTTGGCGGCAAGTATTTGTCCGTGACAAAATCCAAAGTCAATACGTCTGCGGATAGTTTGATCCTTGTATCTGAAGATAAAGTGGGTGAGGACGTAATGAAAGATTCTTACAAGAAATCTTTATGGAAGTTGACGAAAGGAAGCACTGATAACACTCAAGATCCGGTATGGACGTTGACAAACTGGGCTACCGGTAACGTGCTGAGCTTGGATCTTACTAAATCAACTACAACTTTCGCTGAAGGTAAGCAGTCTAAGTGGTTGATCGCTGATAATGGCAATATTAAGGCTATCAGTGGCGGTAAGGTGTATGCCCTTTATACGGAGGAGGTAAAAGACAAAGAGGATAAAGTTGTAGGTACAGCCTTGAAGATCGGTAAGGATAAGACTTTCGCTAATTTCGTTTATACGCAACCTACGGCAAAGGATGCGTTATCTGTTAGCGAGATCAATGGTTTGTATGGAACTTCTTCCGTATTCGATTTCGAGAAGGATTTGAATGGTAACCCGATTGACGGTGTTGCAATCAATGCGACAGAGATAAAGGGTGAAACCGATGGTTTTGTGAATATCCGTTTGAACAATGGCAAATATTTGGTAGTCGATTCTACTGTATGGACAAACTCGGTTAATAAGAATGAGTATTGGAAGTTAACGACAGACGCATTACCTACGGAAATTGCGGATAACGATGAGAAATCTGCGGCTTTAGAGGATGTGGAGTTGTTAGAGAATGGTCGTTCCGCAGACTTCTATGCGTTCAAGATTAAATTGAATATCGCTGAAGGCTATAAGATGACTATTTATCCGAAAGCAGTTCCTACTTATTCTAATGATGATGAGAAGAGAGGCGAACAAACTGCGTTCTCTTTTGGAACAGAGACAACAAGTCGTGCTTTGGTTTACGGTAAATTCGCCGATAGTAAAGAGGTTTTAGCTGCGACAAAAGTTGTCGCTACAGGGGATAACTTGAAAGATGCTGTCGCTACGTTTGGTGTAGTTGAGGCTCCGGATGCTTTGGATACAGATTATACTTATTATGTACAGTTCTACAATAAGAAGAAAGTATCTACAGAGACAGGTAAGTGGATTTCTGATTCGAACTATAATAAATATGTATATACGGCTTGTGATGAAAGCAGAGCTTATGAAAAGGCTTCTGTAGAGGCTCCGGCTTATATGTGGTATTTGAATGGAGAGGGTGTGTTGAAGAATATGATAGTTCCTACTGAATCATATACAGGATTCATCACATTAATCAACGAAGAGAATGGTGTTTACGCATTCGGTACGGATACGCTTAAATTGACAAAAGGTCCGAAGGTAAAGGATGCTCAGAAGATGGGTTATAAGCTTGTCACTAAGGCAGACGAGGTAAACGGTGCGTTGTCTTTCCGTTTGGTTTCTCTTTTGGCAGATGACTTGTATATGATCTCTAAAGATGGCGTGATGTATGTGGCTAATAGCGAATTGGCCGACGCTCAGAAACTGAAAGTAACCGGTGCTGAGACTCCGGATGAGGAGGCGGTGAAATCGAATATGCTAAGGTTGGTAACGATGTCATTAAACCGGTTTATAAGATTACGGATCGTTTAGGCAAGAAAGTGCTTGTCTTGAAAAATGAAAAGTTCGTCTTAGTAGACAAGGACAGCGAGGACGCCGAGAATCCATTGGCTGTTTCTTTCTTGTCTATGGGCAAGAATAATCAATATAAGATTGTTTATAGTGCCGACAACCAGGATTACGCTATCACGGCAAACGCCGCTTCCGGTATCTTAGCCGAGACGACTCTTTGCGATAATCAGAATGTAATCTTCGAGTTCGCTACGCAAGAAGCTCCTGCTTATGGCGCTCCTGCTATCGGTCACGTACAGATCTCCACGATGGAGGATGATAACAAAGTGATCGCTAACCAGAAAGATGGTTTTGCGGCGTTGAAGGCTGAGGGTCAATCCATCTTGAAGAGTGATGTTTATACTCAAGATACGTTGACTATGTGGTTGGATACAGCTTGTGTGACATTCGATGAGACTATGCCGTTGTATTATATCTCTACGAAGACATTCAACGCAGAGGCTGAGACTCGCAACTTCTTGATTAACCCGGCTAATATTTCTGCCGAAATTGAGAAGAATAATGAAGATCCGGATGCGGCAGAGATCGAGAATATCTATGATTATGCTCATGTAGCTGGTGATGATACTTATCGTGCGGCATTTGCGGCAGCTTCTGTATGTGGTCTTGACTCTATCGCTATCGATGGTGATACGATCGGTTTGATGCAATTGAATCCGGCAGCTGTTGCTTTTGAAGTAGCCGCTGAGATTAGCGATGAGGCTTATCGCATCGTTTCTAAGTTGCATGCTAAAAATGAGGAGTATGATGCAGAAGTTGAGGGTTCTCTTCCTTACGTGGAATCAGAAACGACTCTTTATCTGGCTCAATTGAACAACGTATTGTTCTGGACGGAAGATCAAGCTAAGGCTGAAATCTTCGTAATCAACCGCGCTTCCACTCCGACATCTAACGAAGGCTTCGAGGCTGAGTCTGCTGTTAAGGTTATCGCTGGTAACGGTACTGTAACCGTACAGGGTGCAGCTGGCCAGACTGTAACAATCGCTACCGTATTAGGTAAGGCAGTTGCTGACGAGGTGGTTGCTTCTGATAACGCTACGATCGCTGCTCCGGCTGGTGTAGTATTCGTAACTGTTAACGGTGAGACTACGAAAGTGGTTGTTAAATAAGCACTTTTGATATAGAATGCGAAAAGCATTTGAAGAAGATATATAATTCTAAGATTCCCGTGCGGAGATTCGTCTTCAAGTAAACCGTGAGGTTGAACATGCGGGATATTAATACTAAAGTAAAAAATTAAAGCTCTCCGTCAGTATTTCCGTGAGGCAAGAAAGCGGAAAAAGAATAAGCCCCGGTCGGTTTCTCGATCGGGGCTTTTTGCCTATTCTTTATAATTGAAACCCAATTAGGAGATTTGCGGGAAATGCGCTATCTTTGCTTTCAGTTTTAAAAGGAGGATTTATCATGAAAGCAACCATCTCATTAGACGGTATTTTAGCTTTTCTAAAGTCATTGTCACTGAGTGCGAGCAATAAAGAATGGCTAGCTGAAAAGCTTATAGAGGAAGCTCGTAAAGAAAAGAAGGCCGCTCAAAGTGAATCTTATGAAGACTTCATTAATAGAATGTGTGGGGCTTGGAGGGATGACCCACGTTCGACAGAGCAGATAATTGCAGATATACGTGGTTCGCGCCAGTTTGATGTGACGCGTCATATTATGCCGTTGACAGATGAAAAAGAGTAAGTATTTATTGGATACTAATATCTGTATATCCTTATTGAGAGGTAACAGGGATGTTGCTCGAAAGTTGATAGGGATAGGTGAAGATAAGTGCTTCTTATCGGTCATTACATTATATGAGTTGATGTTTGGTGCCTATAACTCTGGACGTAGTCAACAGGAAATTCTTAAGGTGAAAGAATTTGTGAACCGTTTTCCTGTTGTCTCGTTGATGGACTCTGCCGAGGAATATGCTTTTAGAAAAACTCAACTTCGTGCTTCCGGCATTATGATTGATGAATTCGACTTGTTGATAGCAGCTACGGCTTTATCTGGTAATTATATTCTAGTGACAGATAATATAAAACACTTTCAAAGAATAACAAACCTTAGGCTAGAAAACTGGATCAAGAGATAATATCTCTTCTTGCGTAATTATGATTTGTTATACATGAATAGGAAAATTAGACAATGGCCAGCGATGATATAAAACAGGCATGGAAAGTGCCGGAACCTACGTTAAGGAGGTTGCCGTGGTATCTTGCGTTTGTAAAGTTGATGAAAGGAAAAGGGGAAACGTTTATCTCATCCACCCAGATCGCAAGGAGATAAATGTAGATCCTAGTCAGGTCGCTAAAGATCTCTCTTTTGTGAATATCTCCGGGAAGACGAGAGTGGGATACGATATTAACGCGTTGGTTGACGTACTGGAGGATTTCCTCGGTTTTACATCCCAGCATAAGGCATTTCTGTTTGGGGTAGGGAGTCTGGGCGCTTCTTTGTTGCATGACACCGGACTGAGCCAATATGGTTTGGAGATCGTGGCGGGCTTTGATGTCCGTGAGGATTTGGACGGGAGCATGATCAATGGCATTCCCGTTTTTCATATGGATGATTTTCCTGCCAAGCAGAAAGAATATGGCGCGACGATCGGGGTGATCACCGTGCCGGTGGAGAAAGCGCAGGAGGTGACAGACCGGATTATCGAGGGAGGAATCAAGGCTCTTTGGAATTTTACCCCCTTCCGTATACGGGTGCCGGAACATATCGTAGTCCAGAATACTTCTATGTATGCGCATTTAGCTGTTATGTTTAATCGATTGAACTCAATGAATCACTAAAATATGAAGATTATCGCCGTTGGAATGAACTATGCCGCTCACAATAAAGAGCTGCATCATTCGTTAGAATTATCAGAGCCTACTATTTTTATGAAGTCGGACTCCTCTTTGTTGAAAGATGGGAAACCGTTTTTTATTCCGGATTTCTCATCGGAAGTTCATTATGAGACGGAGATCGTGGTACGGATAGACCGTTTGGGGAAAAATATAGCCGAGCGTTTCGCTCATCGTTATTACAATGAGGTTACGGTCGGTATTGATTTCACGGCACGGGATTTGCAGAATAAATTGCGTGCGCAAGGGCTACCGTGGGAGATTAGTAAGGCGTTTGATAATTCGGCTGTGATCGGGACCTTTATTCCGCTGGAGCAAGCGGGGGATGTAAACCGGCTTCCGTTCCATCTGGATATCAATGGCTCGAAGGTACAGGAAGGCAATACCTCGAATATGCTGTTTTCGGTAGATAAGATTATCGCGTACGTAAGTCGCTTCTTTACGCTGAAAATAGGCGATTTGATTTATACCGGAACACCTGCTGGCGTAGGTCCCGTGAAGATCGACGATCATCTGGAGGGATATCTTGGCGAGCGGAAGCTTCTGGATTTTTATGTGAGATGAGAAGATTAATATATATATTCATTATAGGTTTATTACTTTGCTCATATACATGGGCGGATGGTAGCCGTTATGCTTCTAAATCCCTGTTATCGGAGGGGAAATGGGTGAAGATCCGGGTGGATAAGACCGGAATCTACAAATTATCCTATGCGGATTTGAAGAATATGGGTTTCTCGGCCCCATCGAAAGTCTCTGTCCATGGCTATGGAGGATGGCCCTTGGATGAGGATTTCAGTAAGGAATATATCGATGATGTCCCTTCTACACCGGTTTGGCGTGGGAGTGATTACCTGTTATTCTACGGGAAAGGGCCGGTTAAATGGGAGTATGACTCGTCGAGCCAGACATTCGTGCATACGAATAATCCTTATTCATTGTATGGCTATTATTTTGTGACCGATGCCACTCCGACGAATGATATGACTTCCGTGGCTCAAGCGAGTGGCGCGACTAATCGGATCACGACTTACGATGATTATTTGGTGCATGAGCAAGAATTAGTATCGTTGGCGAAATCGGGTAGGGAGCTGTATGGGGAAGATTTTAGCGGAGCTACCCCCCGAACCCTATCAACATTCTCTTCAATTCCGGGAATCACGAATGAAGACGCTAAGGTAACCATGAGCTTTGTATCCAAAGTCACTTCCGGTACGGGAGCGCTTCTTTGAGTATTAATCAGTCTAATGTTCTGGACGTTTCGATCCGCTCGAATAGAGAGGAATATGTGAAGGCGCTAGAAGGGGTAAGCACGGCGGTATGGAAAGGCGAGAAGAGTGAGAAAAACAGTGTGGTCGTGTCTTATAATTCGGCTTCTCATAACAATGTACGGTTAAATTACGTTCGGTTACATTTTAAGAGGACTTTGCAGCTGTATGGGGCCTATACTTTTTTTCGTAGTATAGCTTCTATCGGAAATGTTTCCCGGTTCGTGGTACAGGGCGCAAACGCGAATACCTTGGTCTTTGATGTGACGGATGCTCAGCGGGTAAGACTGATGGAGACGGAATTGAATGGCTCCGAACTTACTTTCTCTATTCCTGCCGGTACCTTACGGGAGTTCGTTTTGGTACGGACGGATCAGAGCTTTATCTCTCCGGAGGTTGTCGGTGAGGTGGAGAATCAAAACCTACATGCCTTGGAGCAAAAAGACATGATCATCATAGCGGCTAAAGCTTTCCAAACGCAAGCGGAACGGTTGGCGGAGGAACACCGGGCAACAGACGGATTGACCGTGGAAGTCGTGGATCCTCAGTCGATTTATAATGAGTTCTCAAGCGGTGCGCCTGACGCTACCGCTTACCGCCGGTTCATGAAAATGTTCTACGATCGTAGCGTGTCTGCCGGTAACGCTCCAAAATACCTGTTATTGTTTGGCGATGGTATTTACGACAACCGGGGAATTTGCTCGGACGTGAAAAATATAGCAAGGGATAATATGTTGCTGACCTATCAGTCGAGAGCGTCCTTGTTTGAATATTCAGGATTGTTCTATAATTCTAATTTCTCGTATGTAACGGATGATTATTATGGGCTATTGGATAATGTATCCGAGGAGGCACTTGATAAGCCGAACAGTATTTGCATAGGTGTAGGACGTTTCCCCGTGCGGACGGTAACGGAGGCTACCCAAATGGTAGATAAGGTAATCGGTTATATGCGGAACGAGGACAGAGGCGGCTGGAAAAACCAAATCACCTTCGTGGCGGATGATGGTAACAATGCGGATCACTATACGAGTAGTCATGCGGAACAAGCTGATGAGCTGGCCCGGTTTATAGAGGAAAATCATGGGGCTTTCCTAACGAATAAAGTTTATTTCGATGCGTTTAAGCGAGATAATAGCGGAACGTATCCGGATGTACGTAAGCGGATCTCTGAATTATTGAAGAAAGGGCAACTGTTGATTAACTATACGGGGCATGGTAATACGACCGCTTGGTCTGACGAATACGTGTGGACACAGACGGATATCTTACAATCTACTTATACGAAACTACCCATTTGGGTGACGGCGACTTGCGATTTTACCCGTTTCGATGACGTGAATACCTCGGCGGGAGAATCTGTTTTCTTGAATGCGAAAAGTGGAGGGATCGCATTGTTTACGACAACCCGTGTGGTTGTATCTAGCGGTAACTCGGCACTGAATAAGGAACTTTACCGCAATCTCTTTGAGAGGGAGAGTGACGGACGGGCCCGTACCTTGGGCGAGGCCATGATGGAGACCAAGCGGAAACTGTCTGGTATCAATAAACTTAATTTTATTTTGATAGGTGACCCTGCTTTGAGAATCTCCTATCCGGAGTATAAGGCGCAAGTGACAGCCGTGAACGGCAAGGCCATATCAGATGAGCCTTTTACGTTTAAGGCTTTGGAGAAAATAACGGTGGAGGGAGAGATCTTAGATACGAAAGAGGGCTTGGCTAACGATTTTACCGGTATCCTAAATGCTACGGTGCTGGATAGTAAAGCTTCATTGACCACCTTGGGCAATAATACGAATGAAAAAGGAGATACGGTCCGCTTCTCTTACACAGATTACCCGAATACGATCTATATCGGGCAAGATTCGGTACGGCAAGGAAAATTTAGTTTTACATTTATGGTACCGAAAGATATCTCTTATTCGAATAAGCAGGGAAAACTGAATCTCTACGCCTCGGATGAGGTGAACAAGCATGAGGCACAAGGATCTTTCTTGAATTATATCGTTGGCGGTACCGCTGATAATGCGGAGGCAGATACGATCGGCCCTGAGATCCGGCAGATTTACTTGAATGATTCTAGTTTTGTAGAGGGTGATCAAGTGAATACGACTCCTTATTTTGTCGCTAGGCTGTGGGACAAGAGCGGTGTGAATATAACAGGTAGTAGTGTAGGGCATGATATCATGCTGACGGTCGACAGTATGCCTTCCATGAGTTATAACTTGAATAATTACTATGCACTATTACCCGATAAAGAAGGGGAAGGACTTGTCCAGTTCTCCATCCCCGAGCTGGAGCCGGGAATGCATACGGCCGAGTTTAAGGTGTGGGATATCTTAAATAACTCCACGACCTATACCTTTACTTTTGAGGTGGCGGAAGGGTTGAAACCTAATCTGATCGAGATGTATGCCACCCCGAATCCGGCACGGGATCAAGTGGAATTCTTTCTGCATCACAATCGTCCGGAGTCGAACTTAAAGGTGACGGTTATGGTTTATGATATGACCGGTAAGTTCCTATGGAGTACCGAGAAGAGCGGTTCCTCCGAGTTGTTTAAGGCTTATATCGTAACTTGGAACTTGACGGATAACGGTGGCAGGCGGTTGCGCCCGGGAGTTTATCTGTATCGGGCGGCGATTAGTACGAATAACTCGAAAGAGGCGACGAAAGCGAATAAATTAATCATTCTCGCACAATAAAGTATCGGGTAATTAGTTTATAATAAGCATGGGGGTATGTTTATTACCCTCTAGGAATGATAAATGTAAATGTATTTTTAGAATAGAATATATGGTAAGAGTTTCAAGATTCAGTCTGTTACTAGCGGTTTTCAGCTTTTTGACGGCATTTACGGCTTTATATGCCCAAGGAGGCGC
>ERZ791618.981-NODE-981-length-11187-cov-2.391394_pt1 | contig 11187 bp, 7 predicted proteins | sample MGYA00510059_ERZ791618 | MGnify/ENA primary metagenome ERZ791618 (study PRJEB30046, sample SAMN00715159) | human gut metagenome | study: EMG produced TPA metagenomics assembly of the A metagenome-wide association study of gut microbiota in type 2...
CCGGTGTGAGACTCCGTGATGTAGGCGGGACCGTAGCCGATGATTTTGCCTTCGTTCAGGCTCGATACGGTTTCGGGGTCCCAGAACGTCGTCTTGTCCACCGTGGTGCCCGATTGCACCGCATGGCGGTCGCTCCATTCGACGATACAGACGAAGATGCGTCCTTTGTCGATGCCGGTGCTTACGGGCGGATCGTTCTTGACCCGGTTGATTTCGCCTATCTCGGCGCGACCGCTTCGATGAGATACAGGGAATTATCAATCTCTACCAGGCTTTAGGTGGTGGCAGGGAATAAAGAATAAATCAATACTCTCTCTTCTCTCGTTTCTTCATCCCCTTTTATCCTTCACGATGTGGAGTGGTGAGAGGGGATATTTTTAGTGATTAGTGGTGAGTGATTAGTGATTAGTTGCGCTGTCTGCCGCTAATCACTAATCACTCACCACTAATCACTTATTGCAGGTACTGGTCGATCTGCGCCACCGTTGCATCTTTCAACAATACTTTCTTGTCTTTATCCAGCAGATACAGGGTAGGTATTGCTTTCAGATCATATAGATTCTTTTCCTTTATAACGAGTTTTTTATCATATCCGTTTATCCATTCTTTTGGGAAATCCGGTAAGTGTCTTTCCCATTCTTCCTTATCTTCATCCGGATAAATAGCCAGTATCTTTAAGTTTCCTGCGGCAAACTCATTATTGATGGCGGGTGCCTGTTTCAAGGCTTCTATACCTTCTTCACAAGCATGGCATCCCGGATTGTTGATAAACAGCAGCGTATATTTTGCTTTTACCCCGTAGAGCGTACCGCCTTTTCCAGACAGCAATGTATAGGTGAAATCTTCTGCCGGCCTTCCGATGCGGTTCTGTTCAGCCAACTCCCTGCGCCCTTGCGGAAGTATTTTCTCCGTATCATTCAACACCTTGCTTTCCAGCATGGCATCCAGCACCGGAATGTAAAGTTCCTCATTCCGCATCGGAGAGTTCGGGTCATACAAATACTTTTCAGCTAAGTCCGTATAATAGAAGAATACTACTTTCTTTTGATCTGCCATCTTATACATTTGCTTTATGGCAGCTATCGCGGTAGTGTCCGGCACTACCTTCATAATATCTATAAAGTCCACCCACGCCTGTTCCGTAACATCCGGCAGGTTAATATAAGTGGTATCGGTAAAATCCATATTGTCCCAGTAGTGCCGTACCAGATAATCTGCACGCAATTCGGGGGTATTCAGCATGGCTGGTATAATGGGAAGCGTGAATTTTTTCACGGTGTCTGCCTGAAGTGTTGTTTCCTTGTTGTCATTTGCTTTCCGGCTGCCGCATGAGGCACACAGAATAAGGAACAGGAAGAAAATGTTGAGATAAGTTTTCATAATTCAACTACTTATATATTGAAAGACAAAGATAATGCAAATGTTTTAATTACCATTTGTTAAGTATCAACAAATTAATGAAACCTACCTTTGCACCGCTTTTTTAAAAACAATGAGATATGCAAAGGGATAATTTGGACTTCAAAAACATGAGTGTGAGTAAGTTGTTTACAAAACAACTCTTCCCCACGTTGCTGGGTATGGTATCATCCGCATTGTTCACTGTTGTCGACGGGATATTCGTAGGACGCGGAATAGGCAGTGATGCTATTGCCGCGGTGAATATTGCGGCGCCTATTTTTATGATAGCGGCCGGGTTGGGACTGATGTTCGGTATGGGCGGAGGAATTCTTGCTTCCATTAATCTGTCTCGTGGTAAATTGGTGGTCGCCAATATCAATGTCACGCAGTCAATCGTTATGCTGACGATTGTCAGTATCATTATGGGAATACTGTTGACTGTGTTCCCCGAAACTGTAGTAACCTTATTAGGGGCCGAAGGGCATCTGACGGAATTGTCGGCGGAGTATTTGTTTTGGTTCTCCATATCCATTCCGTCCACGGTTTTACTGGTGGCGTTGCCGTTCTTCGTGCGTCTGACGAACCCTAACTTTGCCATGTGGGCCATGCTGGCGGCCACTGTTGTCAATATCGTACTCGATTATATCTTTATCTTTATTTTTGAGTGGGGATTGTTCGGTGCTGCTATCGCCACTGACTTGGGGGAACTGGTGGGGACATTTTTACTCTTAGGCTATCTGCTTCGCCCGTCCGTATCCGTTCGGTTTGCCAGGCTGAAGATGAGTATCAAGAGCATCCGACTGACACTGAGGAATACATGGTATATGCTGAAACTGGGTGTTTCGTCCTGTTTAAGCGAAATAACGATTGCTGTCATGTCCATTGCAGGCAATTATGTGTTTATGAGCCATCTGGGAACAGATGGAGTAGCAGCTTATAGTATTGTCTGCTATCTGTTTCCTATTATTTTCATGGTGTTCAATGCTATGGCTCAGTCGGCACAACCCATTGTCAGCTACAATTATGGTTGCGGACAGTTATTGCGGTCCAATAAGGCGTTGCGTTTATGCATCATTTCCGCTGTTGTGTTCGCTTTGCTGATTAGTGGAGTGTTTGTTTGTTTCTCCGGCGATATCGTTTCCTTATTCTTGCCGGATCGGACGAGCCATGCCTGGCAGTATGCGGTTGCCGGTCTGCCTCTGTTTGCTATCGATTACATTTTCTTCGGGATCAATGTAATCACAATAGGATACTATACCAGTATTGAACGTATTAATCTGGCGATGAGGCTTACACTGCTGCGTGGTATCTTGCCGGTCTTATTCTTCTTTATACTGCCTGCATGGTTCGGCGTGATGGGAATCTGGCTTGCGGTGGCGGCGGGAGATATTACTACAACAATCCTTATTTTGCTATGCAGAAAGAAGGTTTAGTATTGATATATCTATGAATTCTTTTCGATGTATCCGATATGAAGTGGGTAGAAGATACGTGATGGTCTGGGGAAGTAGTGGGAAAGGAGGCAGTCTCTCAAAAAATGAGAGCTACCTCCTTCCGCTTACTGTCAGAGAGAGTTTATGCTTATTCTATATATGAAGAAAGTGCATCATTATAATCGACTTCTTTAGCCGGGAATACCCAAGTCCACTGATTGTTGTCCGAAGGCTGGATGGTTATAGCAAACTGTACATGGAAACTGCCTTCCGGATATGCTTTGCGCACGATCGGCTCTTTCCAGCGTTTGTAGTCGAACCAGTCGAAACCTTCGCCCCAGAGCTCTATCCTGCGATACAGTTTCACTTCTTGCAGCAGGTCATCTCCTGTTTTCGTACAGGTATAGGCGGGATTACGGCCTGAATCCTTATTCAGGGCAATCAGTAGTTTTTGTGTTTCTGCATCCTTACCGCCTATGTGGCAGTTGGCTTCGGCTTCAATCAGATACATCTCTGCCGAACGGAAATTATTCAATTGTCCTATACCCGGTTGGTCGGCACATAATATTTTGAACTGCATATAGGCAAAGATATAACTGGTGCTATAAATTTTGTCGGCATAATCTTTCATAGCCCGGTCATACAGGGCGCCTTTCGAAGCCCGTCCGGTAGATGTGGTATATGTTTCACCTTCTTTGGGCCCCAGAAACATATTCTTACGTACATCGGTTTCAGGAATCTGATCGTACAGTTCTTTGCTGATGGAACATGCGTAAGTTCTGCAATGCTGGCGCTGGAGTTGCTGCCCTGATAGGCAAAGAATGAATAATAGTGCAAATTCTGGTCCGTAGCATTGTAACTGCTCCATATCCATTCTTGGTTAGGGGTATTAAAACCGCCATCCACATATTCGGAGTTTGTCATCAACGGATAATTGGTACGTGCCAATACTGCATACCGCGCGGCGGTTGCCCAGTCTTCACGAGTCAGGGCCGCACGGGCATAGGTGGCATAAGCCACATCCAGGTTCGGACTGTAATTGTCCCCGCTCGCGCGGTCCAGTTCCGATGCTGTGAAATTGGAGATAGCCTCATTCAAATCTTCATAAATCCGGCCGTAAACTTCTGCCAGTGTAGAAGTTGGCAGTTCTCCCGTACTCAGGTCTATGCGCAGGGGAAGTCCGCGGCTGGAACCATTATTACTGTCGCACCAGCGATGACAATAGAGTTGGCTCAGCATCATATAGCTGTATGCTCTGAATGTCAGTGCCTGAGCTTTTATAAACTGCTTTTCTTCATTGCTACCGCTGGCATTGTCTATGTTTTCAATGATGGCATTGGCATTACCTATCAGCTTATAATAGTAGAACCAGGGGTAATAACAATAGCTTGAAGTATTTCTTTCGTGATAAAGCGAGTTGATGATGGAAGACCATCCGGTCAGGTTTGATTTCTGAAAATCGTTTCCCGGATAGTTGCCATACCACGTCTTGATAGTTCCTTCGCCATTGAATCCTTGTGAACTGAGATATTGGTTGACCATTAACCTGCAAATACCATTTATTGCGAGTTTGGCATTCTGAGTGGTTTCAAAGATAGTGGCCGTACCCGTAGATGATTGGGGTACAGTGTCCAGATAGTTGCTGCCGCACGAGGCCAACAGAACTGTGAGTCCTAATGTGTATAATATCTTTTTCATAAGTGAGCGTTTTATTATTATAGTTTAATGTTGATACCAACGGAGAATACTCTCGGAGTTACCAGATAGTTGTATTGCGAACCGCCGAATGATTGCTGGGGATTCATGCCTTGGCGGGCTGTGAATGTCCATAAGTTCTCGCAGTTTGCGCTCACGCTTATTCCCTGCAGGTCCAGTCGTTTCACAAAGGAAGCCGGTAGCCGGTAGCTCAGTGTGAGGTTTTTAACTACTAAATAGTCCGAACTGACAAGCCATCTGGAAGAAGCGGAATTATTGTTTGCACTCATCGTGCTGTTTATCTGAGGAATACCATCTATCCAGATACGATCTGCCGAGTTTTCTGACATTCCCTCGGGAGCCGCTTTCCAGGCATTCATAATGTCGGAGTGGAAGTTGCCGGGTGAAGTGCCTGTAGTCATTAACGAACGGTATACCCCATCATAGGTTTGGCCTCCCAGCGAGTAGGTGAACAAGGCGGAGAAAGTAAGTGATTTGTAAGATACCGTACCGGTAAAGCTGCCGTAGACTTTGGGTAGTGCCGAACCGTGGAATTCTTTCAGGGCGTAAGTCGTATTGTTGGTATAATAAGTGCCGTTGATGGAAGTCAGGCTTTCATTGTCGCTGATGTCAGTACCTTCTGCATTTCCCAATTTGCTGCCATCGGGCAGTGTGATGAAATAGTCTTCCAGATTGAGTGTGTACAGGGAGTTACCGGTGAGTTGATCGACACCGACATAAGTCGGCAGGAAGAACTCATAACGGCTTTTACCTTCCACTATTTTGTAGTTTCCCGATATGATCCCATCCTTATTTTGTTCAGGCAGCTTCACAATCTTGTTCTTGACGAATGTGGCATTCGTTGCAAAGTTCACTTTCCATTTCTTATCTCTGTAGATATCGATGTCCGTATTGATTTCGAAACCTTTGTTGGAGATGGTTCCCAGATTCTTTGCAATGGTGGCCTGTGCGGATGTGGTAGAAGTGGCTCCTGCTGACAACGGCAGATAAACATCGAACAAAAGATCCTTGTTCCGTTTGTCAAAATACTCAAGACTGATGTTCCAGCGGTTGAACAAACGGCCTTCAAGTGCTATACCATAAGCCTCTCCGGTCTCCCACTTCAGATCGAGAGCTTCGTTCTGAGATAAATAATATGCCCCGATGTTTGCATTCTGGCTACCGGCATAAAGTCCCATGTAGCCATAATATCCGGTTCCGGCATCATTTCCCACTTGTCCGTAGTTGGCGCGGAATTTCAAAGAGTTTATCCAGGTGACAGATTGCATGAAGTCCTCTTCCGATATAATCCAGTTTGCACCGATGCTACCGAAGTTACCCCAGCGGTTCTGTTTGGAGAAGCGGGATGAACCGTCACGGCGGAACGAAACTTCCAGATTGTATTTCTCGGCGTAGTTGTAGCGGATACGTCCCAAGTAGCTTTCCGTACGATAGTCCGTCTCGTAGCCGGTCAGGCTGGTAATATCTGTGAAGTTCGACAGATTCGGCTTTCCGGCAAATGTCTCGGTCGTCTTGAATGCATACTCATAATCATAATTGTTGGAGTAGTTTTCGTGTGCTGCCAGTACATCTATGTAGTGTTTGCCATATACATGATTCCAGTTCAGTTGCTGCTGGAAGGTATAATTCTTATAGCGGTAAGTCACTCGCTTGGTACGTCCGTTGTTTCCTTTACCGTCACCGATAGTGGCATTGTCGTAAGAGGTCTGCTCGGAGTTTCGCACGTTGAGGTCGCCTTTCACTGTGAATGTGAAGTCGTTCAGGAACTTGACATCTGCAAAAGCAATAGCTTGCAGTGTGTTGCGTATGGTTTTGTCCGTACTCAATTCGTTTTCCCAAATTACATGACGGTCTACATATTGGTTACGGGTAGAGATCGTTACTCCCTCGTCATCTTTATAGTATCCCGGATCGTACTGTTTGTTGTTCAGGGCATCCAGGCGATAAGAACCATCGGCATTATGCAGATGCACGGGATAGATGGGGGCTATCTGACGACAATACATAAATGCATTGGTATATCCGGCGTCACTGTCCCCATTGGTTGCATGAGAATTTTGGTGCGTGCCGGATAGGTTAATGCCTGCCTTGAACCATTTTTTAGGAGTGAAGCTCATGGAAGTACGGGCTGAGATACGATTGAAATCCGAGTTTGTCACATAACCTTTCTCATCCAGATAGCCGATGGAAAAGTAATAGTTACTCTTTTCGTTGGCGGTATTTCCGCTAAAGGAATATTCCTGCCGGTATCCGTTGCGGATGGCATCCGAATACCAGTCAAGGTCATTGGCATATCCCGGAAGGATTTGTGCATCCGAAACCAGATTACCATTCGCGTCGAACAAAGCATTGTCCGCCTTATTATATATATTAAGGTATAGTTGTTCCGAAATCAGATTTTCCGACGCATATTTGGCCGCGGTGGCTGCATCATCACCTGCAGACATACGTGCATTCTTCAGGTTTTGCCAACTTGCTTCCATAAATTGGTTAGGCGAGGTACGTTTATACTCTTTGATACCGCGTGAATAGACTCCTTGGTTGATTTTTAGGTCGAAACTGATTTTGCTGGAAGTCCCTTTTCTTGTGCTGATCAGAATCACACCGTTTGATGCGCGGTTACCGTATAGTGCGGCTGAAGCTGCATCTTTCAGAACTGAAATGCTCTCTATATCGGCCGGGTTTATATCCGAAATATTTCCTCCGAAAGGAACACCGTCTACCACATAAAGCGGAGTGCTCGAACCATTTACAGTTCCGATACCGCGAATGCGGATTGACGGATCACTGCCCGGTGCACCGTAAGTACTATTAATCTGTACGCCCGATGTCGTTCCTTCCAATGCTGAAGTTACGCTGGAGGTTGGTCGCATTTCAATCTGATCCTGATTGACGGATGAAATGGCTCCTGTCAGCGATGATTTTTTTGCTGTACCGTAGGCTACTGTTACAATCACTTCATCCAACATCTGAGAATCGTTTGACATGATGATCCTGAGTTGAGGCTTGATTGCAACTTCCTGCGTTTTCATGCCAACAAACGAGATAATTAAGGTTTTGGCATCATTGGGGACATTGGTGAGTGTAAACTCTCCGTTTACGTTGGTAATCACTCCTTGCGAGAATCCTTTCACCAGAATAGATGCACCAACCACCGGCTCATTGCCTTCTTCTGAAATCACGACTCCGGTTACTTTGGAGACTTGGGCCAATGTTGCACTTGTCCATAAAAACAGATAGGCCAGCATGATAAATAGTAGTTTCCTTTTCATAAGCTCTCTTTTTAAAATTAGTATTTTTATTTCTCGAGTTCTTGCAGTACTTAAACATGAATAACATCATTAGAGAGCTTTGAAGGGTTTGAGTTGTATTATCACCTAATGGGAATAAATAAATCGTATATTAGGAGTAAATAAACATTTGCATTTTAACGTTTGATTTGTTTGCTTTTTAATATTTATTTATATCTTTGCGCTAATCATAACACTAAGTACTGCAAGAACTTAGCTGTCATTTATTTGTTGAATTTTATGGGTTTGTTTGAATATAAATAGAGAAAAGCAAAGCCCCCTTCCATACAGCTGTATTCCCTTATTCATCGGGGTTTGCGTGTGGAAGGGGGGCTTTTGCTTCTTATTTTGCTTTTATCTTGTTACTATCTTGTCTTTACTTACTCCGTAGTATCCTGCCACGGGTACATATATCGGTTGCATTTGTCGTCCGATGTTTTCTATTTTTCCTTCTGCTTTCAGTCGTCTCAGGTGTTCCATTGCCTTCGATTTCATGAAGCCACATATATGCTGGAAGTCCAGGCGTGTCATCAGCTGATGTTCGGCAAAGTATTCCTTCAGTCGCATGTCTATCTCTACGTCCGATAGCTTGCTGGAGTGCCCGCTATGCTTGAAATTCTTCAGTTTAACATTGCCTATCTCGTTCTTCAACGCTTGGTCGGCGCGAAACTTGATGCCCTTCAGTTTCACTTTCTCATTTTTTCGTTTCGTTTCCATTGTGATTCCTTCCTCGCATTTCAGTGTAGGATGGAAGTATCCGATGCCGTCCAGATGTACTTGTCGTCCTTCCGCCAATTCTTCTCCCATTATATGCGATAGTGCATCGAGCACTGCCGACACATCCGTCTCTGTCAGCGAACTGCGTGCCTGTATTTTGTGGCGGATTTCGTCTGTTCCTACTTTTCCATTGAGGGTGATGCGTGCATGGATTGTTTTTGGGTCCGTTTGATCGTTAGGTACCGGATTCTCATACCATTCAAAAAGTATAGCCATTGTTTGTCGTTTTATAGGTAGATAATGGTGCAAATGTACCATTTATATATAGGAAGAGCAAATTTTAGATAAAGCATCTGGTAGTGTTGACAGTTGTTGGCAGATCTCTTGACAGATGTCGGTAAATATGTTGACGATAGAAAACAAGATGGTTGACGGCTGTCAACATTACCAGATGCTTTATCTAAAACATGACAATACTATATGTATAATGTCAACAAACTATATGTATTTAGTTAGCGGTATTAATTTGTAGCAAACCACTCAAAATACTTGCAAAAGGTATATCTGTGATGCTAACTTCGTGGCATCAATCACTAAACTAATAATTAAATTATGAAGACAAAATTTATGCAATTCATTGCTTCTCTTTGGGAAGGCTGGGGAGAAGTAAAGCAAGTAGTATAAAATCAGCCGGAAACGACTCCTTTAGCAGCTAACCCTGCTGCGGAGCTTGTGAAGTCCTCGCCGGTCAGTCTGACGGATTGAGTAAACCGCTCCCTGAAAAAGCAGAATCCGGCAGCTATGCGTGGAGTTAATCCGAATGCGTTTGCTCAACAGTTAGCTCCTTTAGGGTTTCCCCGCTCGCGGAGTCGTTACGGTAATTACTATTCGGTAGTTGCCTTGCTTGGAAATACCCTTCCACCCGCTAACCTTGATAAATAAGGCGTTTCATGGGTGTGGAGGGGTGGAAATGTTTATAATAAAGACATTTAAAAGAACAGTGAGTTAAGGAGTAGTTAGACAGATACTTAGCATTCTGGGGCATGTTTTTTTCTATTTGGCTCGAAACAAATAACCGTTTTTTGTTGTTGAATGTGAAAAAAAAGACATATCTTTGTGACTGAACTAATTGACATGATGATATCTTAATATATAGTCATGTCCTCTTCCGGAACGGTCTAAATGTGGCAATTTAATTGGTACCCGGATGAGCGTAGCCTGTATCAGTCTTTGGTACGGGCTTACTCGTCCCGTGTCAAGGGTGCGCCACATACCTGACTGTTGGGATTGGTAGGGCCCCGTACCTCTAATATACATTAGCCGTATAGGGTTGATTTTAAACTTATAATCAAACACTATATGGCTAATTGGCTTTCTATGCAATCGACAGCCGAAAAATACGGCATACCTGAAGAGCAAATCCGTGAATGGATTAGACTCGATTATGTAACGTACTCTTCTTTTTTAAAAAGAGATCCTTGTGATGACCCCAATCCGATGGTGGATACTGATGAACTTGATAAAGTTCTTGAATCGAATTCCATTAAGTCTTGTCCTGATGATGAAACCATTGAGCGAGTTCCTAAAGGTCATTTAGACTGGCTTTATCAGGAAAATGCCCGATTAGCAAAAATCAATGACGACTTGAGAGAAGAGATTTATTCGCATGTTCAGTGGGAGAAAGAGTTAAATGATGATTTTACTAAGATAACAGAACTTGCAAACAAGGTTATATCCTTGCATCGCCAAATAATCATGGATTATGAAGGTTTATTAAACGCTAAAATGGGAATTAGGTCTTTTTTACGTTATCTGTTTCTTTCTAAAAAGAATAAATACCTCACCTAACCAGTGGTTTTCATTTTTTTTAAATCCTTTTCATCTCTTGAATACGGAGCCCGTGATGAGCTCCGTATTCTTTTTTATAGTTCTTCCTTTCATTTATATCTCCTATAACAATACTATCTTAATTCTTCTTTACCGTTGGAATTATTCTCCCCCGATAACGGAGGAATTGGAAGGGGGGGGAGTGTTCTTTAAGGGGATATGGTGGGTAAAACAATGACTGAGTACCTTTTCTCCCTTTCGCGCGTGCACGTATATATATAATGTATAGTCTTCCGTGTCCGCCCACACCTCCTTTCAAAAATATGTTCTACAACATCCTTATCAATCAATGAGTTACAAATTAGTTTCAAAAAACCTGTGAAAAAATGATAGATATATTTGGAGTGAATGGATATATCCGCTACTTTTGCACCCGCTTTCCAAGAGACGGAAAGCCTTGAAATTGACATTCTGACAGAAACGGATACTGAACTCCAGCAAATTTCTCTTCTTTTGCTCTTATTCCAACCAAGAATAACGCTGCTGAAAAGAAATTTGAAAAAAAAACTTCCGAAACATTTGGAAGTTATCTGATAAAGTTCTTACCTTTGCACCCGCTTTTGTAGAAAAGCAATTTAAGAATTGACTTGCTGACAGAAACGGTGCTAAGAACGTTTTCTTCTTCTTTTACCTCCCTTTCGATAAGAGAGACGACGAGAAAAAGAAAAAAGAAAAAAAACTTCCGAAAATATTTGGAGTATATACTTAAAAGTTCTTACCTTTGCATCCGCTTTCTGAAAAGA
>ERZ791618.983-NODE-983-length-11182-cov-2.888739_pt1 | contig 11182 bp, 9 predicted proteins | sample MGYA00510059_ERZ791618 | MGnify/ENA primary metagenome ERZ791618 (study PRJEB30046, sample SAMN00715159) | human gut metagenome | study: EMG produced TPA metagenomics assembly of the A metagenome-wide association study of gut microbiota in type 2...
AAGACAACACTATACCCGAATTTGGTGCAAAGAAACAAATAAAAAGTGATGTAATGGGCTTTTGTTAAGGACTTTTAATAATACAAACTGACCTTGCTCTGATATACAGACTATACTTAGTCAATTTACATCAGAACTTTATTCTCATAGAAATCAAAAATACAACCCAGATATACACAACTAAATCTTAGTTAATCCATATCTGGGGTAAGACACATCAGAACAAGAAACCCCTTCGACTCAGTTATTTAGTCAAATATAATTTATATTTGTTTCCCTTATTCTGAAAAATAATCTTTTTATTCTTCAATTTTAATCGTTGGGGATTATTTTGTTTTCGGTTTCCAACTTATATTAAAATAAAGCACAACTGTAATCTGATTATTACGATACTCCTAACAATATATTTTTTTCAATGATCCATTTATCATTAATCTTGCGGATACATATAATTGCCTCCTCTCCACAAAGCCGTCCACAAGCATAAGAACAATAAAAAACTCCAACTAGCTTTTCTTTATTAAAGTATATCCTCGACATCCTCAATATTCCTGAAAAAAGAAAATTATAGTTTTCTCTTTCCCATATCTTAAATCCTTCAGGAAACTCAGAAGAGTGTTTTAATATGAACCGTTTTCTATTCTCTATCTCAGACAAATTCAGTGGATAACTTTGTATCAGACGATTATTCATAGAGTTAAGCGCCTCAATATAATCCGGTTCCACTAATTGTTTTCCGATATATTCAACATCTAAATTTAGATTATCACAAGTGAATAGAGTATCAAAAACAGCAATAACAAAGGTCGTATCTTTCATTTTCATATTTTCCCTCTCAATCTCAGTAATCTTTTGTTCATATCTAACAGTGTCATACGCCATTGGATTGTTGTTATCAAAAAATGGTATGGGAGGAGGAGGGATTTCAAACCTATCTAATGCCCCCATTTCCTCAACCAAGTTATCAAAAATCTCATTAAACACTTTCATTTCATAACTATCAACCCTATTTGTTCTGCATGATAGTACTCCAATCAACAGCACCATTACTATAAAACACTTTTTCATAATCAATTAATTTATAAATCCATACATCGACTTCAAAATAGCACTATTTGATTTTACTATTCCTTGCGAGTTGTAATATTGTTGCGTTATAGGTAATCCAATTCTTTCCATAGCCTTATTCACATATCTTTCTTGCCAATGCTGTTTAAAAGCTCTTTTTTTATCCATTTTTCTTAATACAGGATAAATATTTGAATTGTTCATCACTTTGTCATCACTAAAATCGGAAGAATTCTGATCAGAGTGAATTGCTATTTCATGAATAAAAGTATCCAGTTGAGCAACACTATCAGCTATATTTCGTACTGTTCTTTAAAAAGCTACCTTGAGATATAAATAAGTTTTTATATTACCAAAATAGCAACTATTGAATCCAAATCAGTTTATGAAAGTCATACTTTACCCAAAAACACAATACTACAAATATTACTTTAAATGGAAAAGACCAACATATAGATACCAATTATTCTCTTTGTCTTTTTTAAACCATTGTCCATCTGTTGAAAGCAATATCTTTTTAATGAGGCTATCATAATCATACTTTTCATCATATTTATATAATGGTAGCCTTTGTAAAATATGAACTTCCCGTACTCTGAGCTCATTATCTAACAATATTGAATAGGGGACCCTTACATTTACTTCATTGTAATTTTCCTCGCTAAAGTTAGCATAATAAAGGCTATCACAATATTTATGTAATCGTTCAACACCCCCAATAAAGCCAACATTAATACTTATTGAATTTATAGTATCTAAGGCAGTATAATAGTCTACTTCTATTTTCTCACCCTGCTTAGAAATTCTAAATACAGGTAATTGATTAGTCTTATCATAAAACACTTGACTTTCAACCAACTTCTTTTCCTGACAACATAAAATGTATGGCATTAATACACTTGTCAGTAATAAAATTAATTTATTTCCCATACCCTAATCTTTTCATCATATTATCATTCTTTTTATATACAAATGAATCTACCCCTCGTTGCGAATGTCCAAATGGTAAACCTCTCAAATATAAAAGGACATGCCCAAATTCATGTGCGATTCCAACAGTACGATGATTTAGTGTTCCTTTTTTATTTATTATTATCTGGACATTATTGTTTGTCGACTTTTTGCCAGATGCAGCTTCGTTTCCTGAAACTAAAGTTTGTCCCAAGTTCCCTTCAATGACCTTACCCGTTAATTGTCCACTAGCAACCAACAGACTTTCAAATGCAGCCCCATACTGACTAGTATTATAATCTTCTGGAGCTATAAAACTTTCACTTATAATTTGTCCATTCATAATAAAAGTATTTTTATCGGACACAGATAACTCAACCATCTTTTCATTCGTCGCAATCTCATACAAATCTTGCAAAAAGAAGTCCGATGTAACTTTAGCGTGAGCTTCTATAGAAGTAGGATCAAGCACTCCATTATTAAACTTCATTTTTAGATTCGTACCATCTTCTAATCCATTATAAATCGCCAACATTGCTTCTGCGACACTAGTCTTATTAAGAAGTAAACTATCTCCATTCACATCAATATTATTCACCGGATTATTTGCGCCATATTGATAAGGTGATAAAGAAACATACTTCTCTGAAAATCTATCAGTTTTCATAAATCTCCCTAATGCAGCATCATACATCCTCGCTCCATAATCATACCAGTCCAACCCACCTTTACGATCCAACTCCTTGCCATTATACTTATAAGGCTGAGCATCTCCGGTAGAAGAAAACACACCTCCAAACGGATAATAATGATTCACTTCCTCAACCGTTCCCTCCTCATCTACAACCACACGATTATTACCCTGATGATCTTTCAAATAATAATGATACTTACCGTCAGTAAGGGACACATAACCGACTTCCGTCAATAGAATCTGAGGTACTCCATTTTCATAGACCACATTGCCGCAGTAATCCGTTGTAACACTGTCTCCTTCCAGAACGTGCACGGTACGGAGTTTCCTGCCCGCAGCATCATAAAGATAAGATATACTGTTACCATTCGCAAACATTACACGACTAGGCAAATTTAAACAATTATACTGAATAGCAGTTATATTTTTGTTTAAATCTTTAGTCAGGTTGCCGTTTTCATCATATTCATACTCTGTTGGCAAATCAATACCGTCCTTGAACTCGAAGCCGTTATTGAAGGCAGGGGTGGTTGAACGGTCTGTCACCTTCTTTAACCGGTTACCGGCATAACTCAAAGAAAGATCATCAATCACATCATAACCCGTCGCTGAAGTCTGCCCGTAGCGCTTCAGACCCAAGATATTACCCATTTTATCATAGCCCGTCACCTGCTCATTAAAACGGTTGGTATTTACAGAAAGGCTCGGCCCTTCACCATATTCCGCATCAGTCAGGCGACCCAGACGGTCATAACTGAATTTATAACCGCGGGGAGTGGCCCCGGCTCCACTTTTCCAAGTCATACTGCTGATATTACCATTATAACAAGGGACTCCCAAACCGTCGGTATAATGCAAAGACTGGCTAAACTTACCGCCTTCAATACCGGTCAGCCAGTTACGGATATTGTAGGCATAGTCTGTTGCATAAATACCGTTATCCAGTTTGTCTGTCTGCAATCGGCCCAACTCGTCATAAGCGTGTTCCAAAAGCAAGACGGAAGGATTGTTATCGTATTGGTGGCTCACTCGTGTCAGGCGTGACGAATGGTCATAAGTATAGGTATAACGTTCCGTCAATGAATACCCGGAACTATCCGTATGGGTGTGAAGGACGGACAGAGGACGTCCTTGAAAGGAGTACTCAGTGGCGTATGTATCCATGCCTCCATTGACACGGCTTGACAGGCTTTTCACTATCCGCTTATTGATGTCATAATAGTCCGCAGAATAAATGAATCCCGAAGAGCCATGCGTACAAAGTATGCTACCCGTAAGATTACCGGTCGCACTCACAGTTCCTTCCGGAAAATTATATGCAGAAAAGCCGTTTCGTGTTCTAAAATCATACGTATCATAGTAGTTCACCACATATACACAAGGATCAACCAGATCAAAAGAGCTCTGATAACCACTGTACGCCAGGCCGGTGTCGCCTTCCATAAGAGTACCTAAAACAACTGTCTCACCGGCAGTCCGAACATGTTTATCGCTGTTGCTACATTCGCCCTCCACAACGACACGCCCATAGACATCATAAACAAAGAATGACCAAAGAGAATCATTACGCTGACAGCCATCCTGAGAGAAAACCAAACGGTGTGCCGCGTCATAAACCAGGTAAGAAGGGGCGCAACCGGGAAGCTTCTTATAAACAAGACGATCCAGATAGTCATAACGATATATGTAAGCATAAAGATCCAGATCCGGATGATCCTGGTAACCCGGAGGAAGCACAAACACCAGATTGCCATACTCATCGTAGACAAAATAAGTATCAAAAAATGTATCACCATCCAGAATGCGTGAAAGGACCAACTGATTTTCACTATTATAAAATTCCCAATGCATGTTGCCATCTTCGTCCTCGCTGCGTATGCCGCGAAGGCTACCGTCTGCATAGGGACTATCGCTCTCTACCAGCTCGCCGCCGTCGGATACCAGATAACGCTTGCAACGTTGGACGGGTATACTCTCAAGATTACAGCTATATTTTTTGGATACGGCTTTACCGGTCCATTCATCACCAACACCAAACTCTTTTAACAGTAAACTACGGTGGGAAGCCTCATACGCGAAACGTGAACAGACGTTGCTGTGCCCGTAATACTCCTGTGCCGACTTTAATATTTGCTTATAGTTCCCGGAAGCCCCTTCCGACAACACAGGAACCGGAAGAGTACGGGACTGTAAATTTCCCAATGAGTTATACTCATAACTTTCAGTCAGGTCTTTGCCCTGCGGGGTTATTCCGACGTGTATCTTCTGAGAAACACCGCCAAAACCATCCCCATAGGACACATCAGTCAGGGAGCGCACACCGTTCGTTTTCAACAGCGAGGCTGCTCCCGTATATTTGTCAAGCGGAGTTACCGTAAGTATGCCATAACGGTCACTCATGTTCACAGTCTTCCTCTGAGCGCAAAGAAGACCGGAGCTTGCACTTATCAATACAAGAACAATGATTCTTTTTATATTCATAATTTTTCCTTTTAACAGTTTCTTATTCATTTCTTATACTCATTATACTCCAGCACAGCGCCGTCCTTATCACGGATTTCCGTCAGTCTCCCGAAGCCGTCATAGCTGTATGTAGTTACATTCCCGTTAGGTTCATTCATATAGACAACTCCCCGTTGCGGAGCATATCTATAAACGGTCACCCGGCAAGGGGCGGGGAAAGCATTACGCAACGGAAGCAATACATTTTCAAGGGCACTGCCGTCAAGGTTTTGAAGAGACTCCACACTCACGCGCAGCCCGGAAACGACTTCCTGATATGACGCCCCTTCCACAATAGCCACCGGACGACTGTAGTTGTATCCCCAGAGCAATGCGACCACAGGAGCATCCGCACGGCGGATCTCACAAACATTGCCATAAGCATCGTGTACAGGATAAGATTCACTCATTGAAAAGAGCCCCTCATGCTTCCAGACGCTCACCTCGTCCAGCAAGGCCGAACCGGAGCCGGGATCCAGAGTATAGTCGAAACTGGTAAAGGAATCATCCATATAGCCTTCAGGACCTTCCACAGATTCTCCTATATGGGCAGGTCTCAATATATCATTGGCAGCCGTCATCGCCCTTCCAACGGCATCATTAACATGATATGGATAAGTATAATCACATTTCTTTTTCTTTCCATCGCTATACTTATAAATCTCCCTCACCGGAAGCCCGGATCGTATATCCCAGTCCGTAGAGCCATAAGTCCGGACAACCGTATCACTGACCAACTTACCAGCATAATAATCCGTATTCACAGTGAGCTGGTTTTCCACACGCGTATTCCCCCTGCCAATGCTATACCTGTACTCACGATAATAAAGGTCATCGTCCGTTTCCACACCGGACTGTTCTGCAACAACCAGATTGGCACGCCGCACTTCACGTCCCGCCACCACAGGAGTATTATTGTTCAAAGATATTTCAGTATATGTATGCTCCTCATCATGCACAGGCTGCTCCGTATCTACATCATAATCCGTTCTCCTGACCAGTTTGCCCTTCTTATAATGGGACACCTCATCATGCACCATACCATTTATTATACTTGGAAAATAGAAATTCGTATTGTATTCATAGTCTTCACGAGATACCGTTTTTCCATAATCATCTTTCTCCACAACACTCACATTAGGATATAGGACAGAGACTCCCGCTGCAGCACCGGCATCGGCCACCGGCAGGGATGAATACAAACGATAACGCATGCTGGTACGAGAGTAGGTACGCAAATAAAGTTTCTCCATCTCATCGACAAAAGTCACTTGAGGAGCATAACCTGTCGGAATACCGTCTTTCTCATACAAGAAACGACGTTCATTCTTCAGCGTACCTTCCACATCACGGCATTGGATAGAATAAATTCGCAAACCACCGGCATAAGATGAAATTGCATTCCCATATTCATCTGTATCGGGATATGTATTGAGCTCATACACTAATTCCTCTCTTGCACCTGTCGGATATTTAATAGACTGCAACGAATAAACCTGGGCGAATAAAATGTCCGGTGTACGGTCCGCACCTCCAATATAAGCATAACATACACCCCGGTCGCCATCGTAAGGCATTCCAAACTCCACCAATTGTCTTTCTACAAGATCGGTATTACCGGTCCGTCCGTTATAATATCCGAATTTATCCACTGCTTTGGTCTGCGTCGGTGAATAGTCATCCACGTAGTCATTATATGACATTGTATAACTACGGCTTTGATTATTGACCAGTTCTGTAAAATTGACCTCAGTAAGCAGGCTGCGTCCCATGAACCGCAGTTGCTTATAATTCAATGTGACACGTTGGATTTCCGCCCCATTTTCATAAATATGCACGGTTTTCAGAAGAGAAGAGGAATAATCAAAAACGACTTTTCCATTAGCGTACGTGATTTCTTTGGGATATTTTGCATCAACCGAATTGTAAGGCCGGTTATCATACTGGCCAACGTTTTCGACCGTAAAATCGGCCCAAAGAGAATCATTATGCAAAGCATACCCGTTCATCCGGAAAAACTTCAGTTTTCCATCCACTCCCTGCCAATATCCGTTACGGTAACTTTCACCCATATCCTCCACTGCATAATAGTCATAACTATCTGCATAAGTGAGCTTCTGTGTGACATACGAAAAAGAAAGCCTGTCCTGTTTCAGACTGGTGACATCCGTTAGTTTCCAGCCTGTAATCTTTCCCGTATTAGAGTATTCGGCTTCCTTAAAACGGTAAATATTACCGGAACCGTCCGTCACCTGAAATCCCGAACGTATGTCTGACGTTTCCACCTTATCAGAAGTCAACGGTAAATAAACCGGTATATGCGAGCCGCTTTCCGAGGATTTCTCAGGACGCCGGAACACGAAATTCCCCTGAGCATCAAATGTACTATAAAAAAACACATCCGGTTGTTCGTGCGCCATACCTTCGGTCATCTTATGCATATAAGAAGTGTCCCAACTGCCAAAGTCCGGGTTATAGATCAAATACCCTTCTTCATCAGGATTTCCTTGAATACTCCGGGTTACGGTGGGACCGAAATCCACGTTCCAGCCCAAGCCTGCCACGCCGTTTCCCGCACTGACCTTGATGCCTCCGCTGTCATATTGCAATCGTAAAGGCAGCGTGAAATCTCTTGTACGTATCTCATATATCGGGATACTAAGTTCAACTTTGCCTGTATTATAATTAACAGGACACATAATATGCTTCATCAACTCCTCCGATACCGGAGACACAGGAACATAATTATATTTGTATTTTCCTTCCGTATCAGCCAAAGCCGGCGAGGTGCCCTGGCTATATACGCTGCCCACACAAGTGAGCAGCGCAATTATTAAAATAATAGTCTTATTATTCATTTTAGATAACAGTCATCTGGTTTTTATAAAAAAATATTAATCCCTCTCATTACAGATTCATCGCATTAGCGCCCAAAACGCCTGCCAAAGCCGAAGCCACTGCGATAACCACCTTCAGGATCATATCCCATACTGATTTCTTCATTGCCATAATTTACCTCCTTTCCGTGTCTTTAAATACTTGTGTTACTCTGTGTTCTTTCGTGCTCACCGCCCCGATTGCAGATTCCCCGAATTCTCTGGACGCATCGAAGCACGGGCACTGTTTAATCCACTCTTCCGGCTCTATCTCACCGTTCCCGTTCAAGTCCGGTGAAAGATCGCGATGCCCGCATACCCGGCAGCCAGGGAAACGCAGCTCCAAATCGGTCACAAGTTGCCGGAGCGTAGCCCGCTGCGCCGGAGTCCGGGTATCTGCCGGGTGTCCCCGGCAGTCCAGACCACCTTCATAGCAGATACCTATCGAATGGGCATTGAAGCCTTTTGCGTGCGCCCCGATACGTTCGAGCGAGCGGGTGAGGTACAACGTTCCGTCCTTGCGGATGTAGTAGTGGTAGCCTGTTCCGTTGAATCCGCGACGCCGATGCATCACGTCCAAAGCTTCAGGGGAGAGTGTACAATCCTCCCTCGTGGCGCTGCAATGACCACGAACAAATTGATAGTTCGCATAATTAGTGAATAATTAATAGTTCAGTTAAACACCTGCCGTTCAGCAGAATACTTCGTTTAGTTTAGTCGTTTGAATCTGTGTTGTGCCGGAGAATCACACTGACGGATCCGGTGTCACCCCACCGCCGGAACCGCCGCCTTCGGGCTTGCCACCCTCTCCTTCACCGGAAGCAGAGGTATCGGCACGGTCGAAACGGACACACCGGGCGCCTGTCACTAGCGAACGGGTGGCCATAGTGCCATCCAAATGACGGGTGGAACAGGGAAGAAAGCGAACTGTCAGTGAAGCTTGGGCGGCAGACACGTCGTCCACAGTTTTCACACCTTTACCGTTCGACTTCATCACCAGACGGAAAGTTCCGAAACCGTCAAGCGTCACACTCTCCGAGGATTGAAGATGCTGGCTGACTACCGTCACCAGGTTGTCCAGCGTGTTCTTCACATCACCCGGAGAAAGGGAGGAATAAGCCGCTATCTCTTTAGAGATCTGTGAAGTACTTACATTACCTGTGCGCAACACACGGGGATAGAATAGTTGTTCTCCGTTTTTGTCTTTCAGAACGGACTGAAATGGACCATACAATACTGGCATAATCAAATTTGTTTTTGTGTTAATAAATTTAGTTTAGTCTTGTCTATAAGCTTATCGACACTACAAAGATACAATAGTTACATTTCATATACAAGCGATTTTCAATATGTGTCTTAACTAAATTCTTAACCACCAGTAATGCATTGAATAACAATAAGAAATCGGAGGAATAATTATAAGTCTAAAACAAAAAAATCCGGTATGCATCAAAACAAAAAGTTGATTCATACCGGAAGTCATAATCTAAAGGAATATTTCACAAAACATAAGAAGGATAAAATAAAATAACCATCCGAGAAGTGTCCACTTACAAAGCCCTTTACCACATGTTTGATAACCAAACAATATAAGAGCCAACCCTATAATAAGCAACAATGGAAAAGGGAAAAGAAAGGCTATCGCTTTTACCCACGCAGATAAAGGAAGACGCTGCTTCTCGACCTCTTTCTCCTTTTCCACTTCGATAAGTTTTTCCACCTCTTTCGTATAGTCCTGATACATGGACGGAGTGATATTCCGCCGCTTCAGTTCCTCCTCTGCTGCGATTACAGCTTCAGGCTGATAATCAGCACGCTCCGAAGCCACTATTCGAACTAACGCCATATCAACCTTTTCCGACATTACGACAGAGAATTTGTTTGTTTCCATATTTTCTAGTATTAAACTATTAACATACAACCAATAAAAAACATAATAAACTGCATATCAAAGATATAACAAATGAAAAATTAACCGCCACGACACTCACCTAAAAAAACCGGCCCTATAAGAAATATTGCAAAAATTATTCCCACATTTCTTTTTGTAGAATCTTCTATTTTCGCACATTCTTTAAAAAGATTGGTTTTACATCCTTTTATCAACCAGCCGATAAAAACCGCCAGCCACATAATCAAAGTACCAAAATAATCTATACCTCTCATTTGTTGTCTCTATTCTTATTAATATATATTATACCATCTATTCCATCATTCAAATTCTCAAAAGTTTTCGGATTACGAATCCTTTCATCAAATTTTCTCATTTCCACATCGTAAACTACACGCCTACTCCTTGGGGGAATATGCCGATTGGCATATTTAAACTTATACCATGAACCGGGATGCAATTGTTTCAACAAGTGAACGGCGGGCAATCTTTGAGTGGCCACATCAATGAATCCGCCGGCTCTTTCATCGGGCGTCGCATAAGTTCCTGCCCAAGAACGTCCCGTCAACCATACTTTCGGAGAATTGATAGATGAATAAGCTGACGATACCATATATTTGGCAACTCCGTCGGCAAAATTTGCTGCCGATTCATTCAGGGTAAGCTCCAAATTACTAACAAAATCTGTTACCGGACCTACATTCTCATAACTTCCACTCCTCTGCCATTGCCAAAATTCAGATTCGGAAAGATGCACTTTTCGATCACCATAATCAATATATTCCTGCCGCCCCATAAACGTATTATGAAACCAATTATTATGTGTAGTTTCCTTATAAGTACCATCAGGATTATAGAGCACTTTCATCAGACCATTCGGATCAACATAGTTAACCGGATTATTTCCACAATATCCATAAGGGTTCTCTGAATAATAGTCTTCGCACAGAGGATCCACTCCATTCCACCTTCCCAACACCGGATCATACCGCCGCGCACCATAATCATACCAGTTCACCCCGCACGCTGTCTCCAGTTCTTTTCCGTTATACTTATACGGCTGGACGCTCTGCCGGGAACTTGTTGACATCAATCCGCCGAAAGCATAATAATCGTTCACTTCCTCCGCGTTGCCATGTTCAGCAACAACCACACGATTATTACCCTGATGATCTTTCAAATAATAATGATACTTACCGT
>ERZ791618.987-NODE-987-length-11159-cov-1.381484_pt1 | contig 11159 bp, 8 predicted proteins | sample MGYA00510059_ERZ791618 | MGnify/ENA primary metagenome ERZ791618 (study PRJEB30046, sample SAMN00715159) | human gut metagenome | study: EMG produced TPA metagenomics assembly of the A metagenome-wide association study of gut microbiota in type 2...
CAAGGACCTTCACAGGCACTTGCTGCCAAACACAAATTATGTTGAAAATCGTTTCGTTATTCCTATTTGTGTTACCTTAATTGATTTCACTGTGATTCTCTGTCGCTTCGTTGATAAGCGGTTTATAAGAATGTTTGCTAAATCGGACCGATTTTTTGCCTTTTGCTTCAGCACATCTCCCAATTGTAATTGGTGAAATCGTCACTTTGCCTTGATAAGGCGAGGCAGATTATAAGCCTTTAGGTTGCGTTGGTTGTAAGTAGGATCTCTCTGTGGAAGTAGGAAAGGTTTGCTTAAGTTTCCTACAGAATCAATATGAGCGATATAGAGTCGGTTATAAATGCCATCCTCCCGTCGGCTGCTGAAGATAACCCAACGGCTGTTAGAGGACCATGTTGTACAGCTTTCTGCTTCCGGGCTATTCCACTCAGTCGCAGCTATCAATTTCTTAGTTTTTGTGTTATATAGATAGAGATCTGATTCGGGGATCCAGCTGGAGAAGCACCCATGAGGGGCGGCAGAACAGGCAATAAACTGTCCATCAGGTGAAATGCTGGGGAGGGTTACGCTTTTACCTGCATTTGTTAAGTCAATGAGAGTGTCTACCTGCTTGCTGAATTGATTATTTTGGGGATCAAAACCAATACTACAGATACGATATTTTATATTAGAGAATTGTTGAGGCAAACTATCTATCCGGTCACACGTACAAAAATAGAGCTGTTTCCCATCTGGTGAAAAGAATGGAAAATTTTCTAGTTTGTTTGCATTGGCTAAAAGGGGACTGGTATAGACTTCGTTTTTGGAAATATCATACAAAACTATATCGGATTGCGTATCGTATACTTCGATGATTTTAGGGTGTGCATCGTAGAAAGACATTTGGGTTAGGTTTGTAGAGAATGCAATCTGTTTGCCAGAAGGATGCCAATCCGGATAAACGAAATTGGAAATCGTATGAGGAGTCTTTGTGTTGAGTTTTTGACATGCTCCTCCTTGTATCAGAATCGTTCCCGCATTTATTTTGCGCATGTGCATGACCATTTCATTCGGGTTTCCTTGGTTAAAGGTATGACAATTGATGCAGTTCTGCCCGCTTTTTTTGTTTGATATGATTTCCGTTTCCTTGAAAGAAGATAGTTCACGTTGACAAATGGCCATACTGTTCCAATTCGCATAGGTCGGTTCTATTAAACGATAGGCTAAGTGACTATCAATGGAATCAGTGGATACATCCCACGTGAAGGGAGAATATTGATACCATTCTCCTTTTTTTCGACTGGATACGGTGATACTTAAGCTCCCTCCTTGATTTTGATGAAGTAATTGTCGCCAGCGTTTAATCGGAATCTCTACTGCGTCATGCGCCGTAATCGTGATCGGATTTCCTTTCCCTTGAATCTGGATCATCCATTCATCACCCTCATCTTGTATCTTAAAATTCAAAGGAGCAATATTGACGGGCAAAAGAGCACCTTGATACTCCGGATAAATTGTTGGGAGTATGTTAAGATTTTCTTTAATGATTGGTTGTTGATGATTTTTGCATCCATAGAGGCCACATAAGGCGATTAGAAGTATGTAAAAAATGTTAAGTCTCATATTTGTTTTTTATTATATTGTACGTAATACCAATAGGTGTCTTTATAGGGGCATAGTAATTCCTGGATTTCTTCCGGAGATTTTCCCGACTGGTTGATTTGTAAATATCGGTAGAAACGCTCTATTACAGTTTGTTCAATTTGCCATTTTGAAATCAATGAGTTATCTTTCAGTAGATAAGCATACATTAGCAAAAACTCTTGATAATGCTTGCTACTATGTATTGTGAGATGAGTCCGGGCGGCTAATTGGATAAATGCGTTATATTGATTGTTGAGCATATATTTTGCTAGCAGGAAATCGATGACTTTTTGATTGTTGGCTCCTGCTTGTGTCTCAAATTGTTCCACGTTGAAAAGCATCTCTTTGGCAAGAAAAAGCTTATTGGTTTTGGGTGAAAGTTGACTTTTTTTTGTCGAGGAGTCTGTGTTCATCTTTTGCCTAAATTTGTAAGCCCAGTCTTTGTAGAATAAGGTAGACTCCAGTAAGGCCACATATTTGAGGCTGGCAGCCCGTTTTCCCCTTCTGTATTCGATCTCCGCCAATCGTGTCAGATAGAGCGGGGAACGTCCGGATGGAGTTTGCGTGTTCGCCATGAACATATAGGCTCTGGCAGCATAGAGCATATCTAGCTGAAAATAAGTCTCAGCAGTCAGATAATTTAATAGATGGTTGGAAGACCAAAATTCGTTGACATGAGCTACTTGGAAATACGAGAATAGCTCTTTTGAAAGACGTTGCTGATGAAGCAGGGCAATGTTGGTATAGGAGGACATCAGAACATTTTGGACAGGCTTTTTTTGCATGAAGGTAATCGCTTCGTCCCATTTTTCGTGGGTGATTAGATAATGTAGTTGATAAAGTCGTTCATCCTCATTTTTGAGTTGGCTTAAGATGATCCCGATAGCGAAGAAAGCCATGAGCAGATTTAAAGCGAATCGTTTTTTGTCTGTTAATCGCTGTAAAAGATGATATGTCCCGTAAGCTAATAAGGGAGATATTAAAAATGAAGTGATAACGATACCAAGTGGATGAAGTAAGTCTTGTGTAATAAAACAAGCTATACCTATCCAAGCTTGTGTTTCATTGATGTCGAATTTATAATAAGTTAAGATAGGCAGTAGGATTGTAACGAGTGTATATAGAATCCAAGCAAGAAGTGAGTGTTTTTTCTTCGAAAAAACTTCATCGAGGAAGATGAGAATAAGATATAAATAACAGCCTATTCCAGTAAAGAAATAGCAAATCGGTAAGTTGATTAGGATCAGAAGTCTTTTGCGTTTGCCTTCCTTTTCATGAAGAGTTATTCTTGCAAGTAAAAGGGTAATCAGAAGTCCAAAAATGAGTCCCAATGATGCGTTAGGGTTTAAATAGAAGAAAACCAGTGAAGTGATAGGAATCAGTTCCCATGAGACATTTCCTCCAATTTTCCAATGGCAGATCAGGTTGCGATATAATATACCGGTTAGTCCGACTCCGGCTCCTAAAATCCATCCCCCAAAATGATTTAAATGATAAAACTGTGTGAAAAACTCCCCTATATAGGCAGATAATCCTCCTGGATTATAAACTATTTCGTTGAAATAGTCTTTGTTCCATTCAAACAATCGTAACTGCTCGGCAAAGAGCAGATGATGATTATAGAAAAAGGCATAAAGGATTACTGTAAATAGGACGAATGGTAGTAGCCCGTAGGAAAATGTATGAAGTTGTTTCATATTTACCATGGATGAATAAAATCTTCTTTAGAATAAGTCTTAACTCGTTCGTTCATTGTACTATCTTGTTCCTCTTCTGTCCGGTTGAACAGGCGGTATAACCACGCAATTGGCGTGAGGATCAAAAAATAAGTAATTCCCAACAGGATTGGTGAGGTGATCTTGTTTAACAGGTTTCCGAAACGAATCCAAACCGTACGTATTTTCTTGTATATGTGAATCCAATTCATAGGACATTCAAAATAGAGTGTAAATAAAGGGGGCAATCACTGTATTGCTTGTAGAGATTAGCAACAAGCCAATCAATAGCAAGAATATTAATACAGGTAGCAACCACCATTTTTTTCGTTCTTTTATAAAAAGTAGTAAGTCTTTCAATGTGTCCATATTTTATGATTTTTGTATGTTATTTTTATTGATTATATAATTCCCTAAAACCAAGAGATCTAAGTTGGTTGTCATAAAACAGCGGTATGCATCTTGCGGGGTGCAGACAATAGGTTCGCCACGTACGTTAAAACTTGTATTGATAAGCAAAGGTAGCCTGTTAATTGTTCGAATGCCCGTAAAAGCTTCGTTAATTTGGGATTACTTTGTTCATCAACAGTTTGTACGCGTGCGGAAAAATCCACATGGGTAACTGCCGGAATATCTGATTTTGGTAACGCCAATCGTTCTGCGGCATCTAAATCTTGATAATGCTTTGGCAATGGTATCCGATGTTTCAAGAAATGTTGGTTGTTATCAGCATATAATTGGATTCGGTCAGCTTTTCAAAATAATCGCTGACTTTTTCTTTTAATATAACTGGAGCAAATGGTCGGAAGCTTTCTCTGAACTTGATTTTCAAATTTAATCTTTTTTGCATCTCTTTATCACGGGGATCTGCCAAGATACTTCGGTTTCCTAATGCACGTGGGCCAAACTCCATACGCCCTTGAAACCAACCTATACATAAACCGGAAGCTATGTGTTTAGCCACTTCTTCATATAAAAATGCTTCATCCAAATAGTGATAAGAAATGTTATTCGAGTCCAAAAAATCTTGAATCTCATGCTCTGTATATTGAGGACCGGTTTGGGCGAAGTGCATCTTGTCTCCATTCATCCCGGCTTTTCGTGAATGTCCTTGGTAAATATAATAAGTGGCCCAAGCCGCTCCTAATGCTCCTCCTGCATCTCCTGCGGCAGGTTGGATGAAGACATGCTCAAATAATTGTGAACGAATGATTTTACCATTTGCTACGCAATTTAGAGCGACTCCTCCGGCTAGACATAGGTTGGAACAGCCAGTGAGCTTTTGGGCTGTTTGAACAATTCTCAATAGTATCTCTTCCAATACAATTTGAGCTGCAAGTGCTAGACTTGCGTGTTCTGGGCGTATTTCGCTTTCTGCCTTTCGAGGTTTCAATTGAAATAATTGTTCCCAACGCTTTTCATGAACCATTCGCATTTTTTTGTGGAAGGAGAAATAATACATATTCAATGATATAGAACCATCGGGATGGATCGTCAGTAGATGTTGTTTGATCTGATCGACAAATTTTGAGGTTTGTCGGTCAGATCGATCGGCGTAAGGGGCTAATCCCATCATCTTATATTCCCCGGAGTTCACCTTGAATCCTAAATAATAGGTAAATGCAGAATAGAACAATCCAATGGAATCAGGAAATCGCATTTCTTTTATTAATTGAATTTGATTGGCTTTCCCATGAGCGATAGATAGTGTATTCCATTCTCCTACACCGTCTACTGTTATAATCGCAGCTTCTTGAAAATCTGAACCGAAAAATGCGGAAGCCGCATGTGACAAATGATGTTCCGAGAACAAAAGTTTACAATGTTGTTCATCGAATTTTCCTAACTTGCGTAATTCACGCTTGAGCATTCGTTTGCAAAAAAGTTTTTCTTCAATCCATATTGGTATTCCTTTAATGAACTGTTCCATCCCCCATGGTGCGTATCGATAAAAGATTTCTAAAATTCGCTCAAATTTCAGATAGGGTTTTTCGTAATAGATAATTGTGGAGATATCACACAATAAAATTCCCGCTTGCTGTAAACAATAACGGATTGCATTTGCAGGAAAAGATGCAAAGTTCTTGATTCGGGTAAAGCGTTCTTCTTGTGCGGCAGCTATGATCTCGCCATCTTTTATCAAAGCTGCGGCTGCATCATGATAATATGCGGATATACCTAAATATAGCTCATTTTATTATTAATTGTATAGGTCGGCTGCATCCTGATTACCCATTTGTAGATAGATCGATCGGATTGCTTGCCGGATTGAATCATTCGATTGCCAATTTAATTCTTGTTTGTACTGGATGATCTTATGGCAAAGCTCTTTGAGTCCGTTAAATTTCGGATTTCCGTTTCGGAGTATATATTCAATGTAAGGAAGAGCCAGATCGGGTTGATCGAGCCGTAAATGGATTGCAACTAAGTTCTGTGCTGTTTGAACCGTGGGATACAGGCGGAAACTTCGTGTGTAGAAGAAGATAGCTAAAGGATATTCTTTTCGGATCTCTGCGAATTCTCCTCCTTGACCAAGGAAGGTGAGGTCGTAAGGGTTATCCGTGATACGAACCCGGAGAATATCCAAACATAATTTTTCATTCTTGCTATTAAGTGCGTACTGATACAGTTGATCCATGGATTGATACCAGTTTTTTTGTCGTACGTAGTTTGCTGCGATCTTTTCTACTTCTGTTTTAGGGGTAATTGTAGAGAGATCTTTTTCATAGAATGGGAATCCTTTACGCAGTTGTAAGCAAGCATATTCTCCAGCTAAGGAGTCAAACTCTAAAACAGGAAAGTTGTATAGATCTTCTGAAGTGCCGATTTGTAGTTTTTTGTTGGAAAAACAGGATTGGTTTGCCGAAGAACTTCCAAAAAGCAATTTGCGATCACCCGATGCCCTTCGATAGTAGGATGTACATGTTCCAGCAATAATTCTCGTCCGGGAATACCGAACGGGCTTTTTCGGTTAAATTCCTCTTCGGTATTTACCAAGTAAATATTATCGTCATCTTTGGCTAATTCTCGGATGATCTCATTGATCTCTTTGGATGCTCTAAATCTAAGGGCGTCCAAGTCTCGTGCCCGACTGAAGGATGTGTATGCTGCTATGCTATCTTGTGCTTGCAATTGTTCTTGTGCCAGTTGATAATATTCATCGGCGCTATGTTCGTCAGACGATATGCTTTTGAAAGGCTTTAAGTCTTTTAAATTAACTCCGACAGTTGAGAAGAAAACTGGTATTTGGTGTTTTTTGAACAGATTAAGTACTAATTTCATATTGTTTTGAAACTGTTCCAGTCCTTGTTGAAATAGTTTGCTTTTGTAGGGGATCACTTGCTCTTTGACCACATATTTCATCAAGTTGTCTGAGAACTCCTTTTGAGGGCTTAAGTGGCTTTTTAAAGAATCGAGCCATTGAGTAAGACGTAACTGACGCAAACGGATTGCCCAACGGATAAATGTTGGATGGCTACCGAGTGTATTATTGGAGCCTACACCCAAAGCTCCGTAATACTCGTTGTGTCCACCATAAATAAAAATCGCATCTGGCTCAAAATGAACGAGTTCTTGTGCGAAATCGTAAAAAGTGTAACTGTTGATTGCAGTCAGAGCTAAATTGATGATCTCGATATCTTTGTCTGGATTTGTCTTTTGCAATTGGTATTTCAGCATTCGTTGGAACGAAATATTATTGGGATAGGGAAATCCCATTGCTGCTGATTCGCCCAGAACAAAAATTCTGAATGTGTTTTTTTGTTTCTTTTTCCGAAAAAACTCTACATTTCCGTTTGTGGCTTGTGATTGAGTAAAGTACCTTCTACTGATGTTTTTGTTGAGATATAAATATTTACCATTCGCTGTTTGCAAGAAAAGATGGTCTAAATCTACACCATATCCGAAAGCTCTCAATCCACACTCTATTCCGATAAGAAAAAGCAAGGAAAGAAATAGATAGATACCTATCATCAGCAGATATTTGGATGTTTTACTCATATTAGGCCGTTTACATTGTGATGATTAAGGACTGTCTTGCATTTTCTTGTGTTAATGAAAAATGCAAAAACAGTCCTTAAATAGATCTGATTTATTTAACGGTAACTTCTATTACTTTACTATAATTATAGAATCCGCCAGGGTTAACAGCTAAGGCTCCTACCCGGAAGTAGAAAGTCTTTCCGCTTTTGAGATTCTCGAACGTATGAGAATAAGTGGCAATGTCTAATTCGGTCTCCGTACCAAGTTCTACAGATTCTTTAGCCGTAAAGGTGTTTTTATCCACATACGGAGTCTTGCAGTAGTAGAATTCTACTGCTTGTATTGTTTTATCTAAAACATTGTCTACGGAAGTTTTAACCGTAACTTTGCCTGTTTCGTTGGATGTCGCTTCTGCCGATATGCGCAAAAACGGTGTTACTTCAAAGTTCATCTGTTTTGAACCTGAGACTTCCATTTCGATCGGTTCTACTGTCTCAAAAGGCCCTTCGGCTAAAATCTTGTATTTACCGGTAAATACTGCTGTATTCGAGAATGTGCCATCTTGGCTCACCCATGAATCGTTGGGTTGTACAGACCATTCGTCATTATAAAACTCATACATACGTATTTTTGTCCCGTTTTGAGCTTGTCCGGGGACATTTTCTTTTGTCTCTTTGTCTATGATCGCTCCACTTAGGGAAGCGGTAGGTGCGTCATAGTTGTCAAGCCCGCAGGAGCACAAGCCACAAATTAGTGTTGCATATAAAAATATTTTTTTCATGTCTTTAAATATGAAAAGATTAATAACCCGGATTTTGTTCTAATAAATCGTTTTGAGCTACACCCGGAATCTCCGTATTGTTTGTCCAAAAACGTTTTGGGCAGATTCAAGGTATTGACCGATTTCTCGAAAACATATTTTTTGGTCTTATAGTCCAACCAAGGAATTAATGCCGAGAAAGTTGTGTTGTTCATTACTTTGGAAGCAACACGCCAACGGACCAAATCCCAGTAACGTAAATTCTCGAATGCCAATTCTACGCGTCTTTCGTTTCGGATATCATCCATTGTCAAGCTATTTTTCTCCTTGATACCAGCACGTTTACGTACTTCGTTCACTTTTTGGAGAGCTTGGTCTTTTAGTCCCAATTCGAAAGCGGCTTCCGCATAATTCAGCAAGGTTTCTGCATAACGGAACACCATAAAGTTCGTTTCGGAACGGTCCATTTCTACTCGATTGGTAGGATCCATGAATTTCTTGATATAAAATCCTGTACGACTGCAATCACCTGCCATGACGAGCCCATCTTTACCTCCGGTTTTCATAGACGGATCTTCGCTGAACACATCCGTGAATGCCGAGGCAGCCTCTTTGGAGCCATCATTTTTGATAATGCCGCGTCTTACTTCCAACTCTCCGTTTTGCCAAGGAGAACCTGGGTAAAGAATAGAGGCGAAGAAACGCGGGTCTTTATCCTTGAAAATATCTTCTGCGTTTTCGTAATAGATCAGATTTCCACTTGCATCGGTTGTTTTTAACGTACCAGGTGTTCCATCTATATACTCATATGATTCTACTAATTCCAACGTCGGACTTGTATTGGTTCCCCAGTCAATTTTGAAGGAGGGAGCGGCCATAGCATAATCGAAATTATGCGCTTTGTCAGGAGATGCAAAAGCTTTTACAAAGATAGCTTCGCTGTTCATTGTTTTGTCTAAGAACAGTTGTTGGTAGTTGGCAGCAGGATCCGGATCTTGATTGAATAGAGCGAACTTGCCTGATTTAATGATCATGTCAGAGGCCTCCATGGATCTTTTGAAAAAGTCGTTTGCCTTATCTGCAGGAATACCTACCAAGCCATTCAACTGTACGGTGCCATAGCGACTGATGGAGCCTGCATAAAGCAGAGCTCTTGCTTTCAAAGCGGCTGCGGCATATTTGGTTACACGAACTGGTCTGTAGATCCGTAGGATTCAGGCAAACCGGCGATCGCTAAATCACACTCTTCAGCAATGAAGTTCCAGACTTCTTCTTCCGTATTGCGCGGAACCTTTAGTTCTTCTACGTTGTTTCCGGTATATTCTTGTACCTCTTTTATCAAAGGTACACCACATAGCGTTTTGCCATTGTGAAATAGTGGAATGCCCGTACAAAGTGTGCTTCCGCTGTCCAACGTTGTTTCAAATCCTCGTTCAATGTAGAGGTTTGGATGTTTTGCAAGAACACATTGGCGATACGTATTTTATTGTATTCCCATTGTTGCAAGCTGGAGAGATCCAATACCGGGGTGTAGGGATAGCCCCATGAATAACTACGCATGGATTCGTCTGTGTAATGCCCCAAGGTACCCCAGTTAATCAACCATGCATGAGGTTCGACGAACATATCTTCGTACATTCCGGCCATATAAGCGTTGACCGCATTCTCATTGGACCAAACCAAGTCTTCAGATATAATATCCATAGGATCACGGTCCAAGAAGTCGTTGACAAGGACGACATGCTAAATAGCCCACACAAAGACAGTACTAATAATTTTATGCTTTTCATATTTTAATCAAATTCTTAAAATGTAACATTTACACCAATATTCCAAATTTTCAACTGCGGATATAAGATTCTATCGCTACTGGGTGCTTCTGGGTCGCCAAACGGCAGATTATCAAATGTCAGTACGTTATTTCCGGATACATACAGACGTAATCTTTCAACATAAACCTTGCTTAACCACTCTTTGGGGAAGGTGTAGCCGAACTCGATGTTTTTTACACGCAGGTAGTATGAGCTGATGTGGTTGAAGGTAGAAACACGAGTGTTAGATGGCTTCCCGGAGTTCCATGTTGACGGATATTTCCCCGGAATCCATGCCGATTCAGGATCATACAAGTCTTCGCGATGCCATCGGTCCATAAAGCATTCCAATGTATTGGACCCGTTGAACATGGCATTACCCAAACAACCAGACATATATACATTGTAATTGGTTGCTCCTTGCATCAACAAGGAGAAGTCGAAACCTTTCCAAGAGGCACTCAGGTCCAAACCGAAATAAATTTCTGGCGTGTTGCTACGGGTAATTGGTTGAATATCGTTATTATCAATTACGCCATCGCCATTGAAATCCTCGTATTTCAAGTCGCCCGGCATCATAGTCGTGTTGCCGGCGTCATCTTGGATTGCCCAGTTATTGATGTCTTCTTGATCTTGGAACTGACCTACACATTTGTAACCGAAAGACATATTATTCCAACGATCGCTAAAGTTACTGGTCCAGTTCTTATAGGAGTTGATTGGATCAGCTTGTTCAATGTGGCGGGTTTCTGTGCGGTGGAAGGAAATATTACCTTTTACCGTGAAAGTCCAGTCTCCTACTGTATTTGTGTGTCCTAATACCAACTCAAAACCTCGGAAATCATCACTGTTTAAGTTTTCTTGTGGGAAAGAAGCTCCAAAAGTGTTGGGTAATGAACCGGAACGGTATGCAAATAAGCCGTCGCGTTTCCGGTAGAAAACATCTACACTTGCTTCTAATTTACGATTCCACAAAGATGCATCGAAACCGACATTTAGTATCTTGGATGTCAACCAAGAATATTCTGTGTTAGCCAATCCTTTTGTTATCAATGAATTGACTACATCGCTACCGAAGATATAATTTGTTCCACCCGGATAGTTGTAACCTGTCAGGTATTGGAACGGAAGAACTTGCGGATTACCGCTAGAGTCCAAGAATTGGTCATCCCCCATGACGCCATATGATGCTCTGATCTTTAAGTTGTCAAAAATTTGGGTGTTATTCTTGATAAATGATTCTTCGGATAAACGCCATCCTACGGATAC
>ERZ791618.992-NODE-992-length-11107-cov-5.920376_pt1 | contig 11107 bp, 11 predicted proteins | sample MGYA00510059_ERZ791618 | MGnify/ENA primary metagenome ERZ791618 (study PRJEB30046, sample SAMN00715159) | human gut metagenome | study: EMG produced TPA metagenomics assembly of the A metagenome-wide association study of gut microbiota in type 2...
TGTGGTGATATTGTGTTTGTCCAGCCCGCAGATCTTGATGATCGACAGCAGACCTTTCGACGGCTCGCGGTTGAGGTTCTTCAGGCCGAAATAGGCCAGAATCCGGTTCTCGCCGACCAGCGGCACGATGTCCGAGGCGATCGACACGACCAGCAGGTGCAGCAGGGGCAGGATCTCTCGAAAGGCATGCGGTTTTTCTGCGCATAGGCCTGCACGAGTTTGAATCCCACGCCGCAGCCCGACAGTTCGTCGAACGGGTAGGAGCAGTCGACCCGCTTGGGGTCCAGAACGGCTACGGCCTTGGGAATCTCCTCGGCCGGGAGGTGGTGGTCGCAGATGATGAAATCCACGCCTTTCGTCTTCGCATAGACAACCTTTTCCGTGGCTTTGATGCCGCAGTCCAGGGCATGATAAGCCCCACGCCCTTGCGGGCGGCGAGGTCGATACCTTTGATCGAAATACCGTATCCTTCGGTATAACGGTCGGGGATGTAGAACATCAGGTTTTTATGCCCGATCTGGCGCAGGAACTTGTACACCAGTGCAACGGCCGTACAGCCGTCCACGTCGTAGTCGCCGTAAACCATGATCTTCTCATTGTTACGAACGGCCTGCTCGACCCGCTCGACCGCCTTGTCCATGTCCTTCATCAGGAACGGGTCGTGGAGGTCGGCGAGACTGGGTTTAAAGAACTTGTCCGCCTTTTCTACGGTGTCTATGCCTCTCTGTACGAGCAGGTTCGCCAGCACGGGAGAAATCCTGAGCACGGCAGCGAGCTTCGCCACCGCCTCGGAATCGCCCTGCGGTTTCACTACCCATCGTTTTTCTATAGGCATACGATTTACTATTTATATATTCTAACATTTAATATCTCACTTAAAAATTTGACAACGAGCGACTTTACTTCGCCCATCGGGGCCTTGCGACCCGTTTCCCGTTCGATCGAGGTCACTCCCCGGTCGGTAAACCCGCAGGGGTTGATGCGCGTGAACCACCCGAGGTCGGTCGTGACGTTCAGCGCGAACCCGTGCATGGTGATATAACGTGACGACCGGACACCTATTGCGCAAATCTTGCGCGGCACCCTTGCGGATGCCCGGTTCCCGACGCCGATTTCGCTATCGCAGATTCTGCCGCTATCGCAGGTTCCTGCCTCGTTGCGGTTTTCGCCGCTGTCGCCGCTTTTGCCGCCGACGCTTTTGTTGCCGCAGTTACCGCCGATGTTGCAGTTGCCGCCGCCGTTATCTCCGCGGCAGGCGGTTGTCCGGCTCCCTGTTTCCCCGCCGATTCCGGGGCCGATCCAGACCCCCGAGGCGCCTGCCATGCGGCCGGCGGTGATGCCGTATACCGCCACGGTACGGATGACGGCCTCTTCCAGTGCCCCGATGTAGTCCCTCAGCCCGATGCCCAGACATTCGAGGTCGAGGATCGGATAGCAGACCAGCTGCCCCGGGCCGTGGAAGGTGATGTCGCCCCCTCTGTCGATGTGAAAGAACTGTGCGCCCATCGCTTCGAGCGCTTCGCGGCCTATCAGCAGGTTTTCGGCATGGCCGCTTTTGCCGAGTGTGTATACCGGCGGGTGTTCCACCAAAAGGATCGTGCCTGCGCTGGCGGAGCCTTCTCCGGTGGCGCCTGACGGTTCGACGCCCTCTGCTGCGGATACGCTGCCCGTTGGGGATTCCAACCCTTTGCCGGATTGCGTTCCCGCCTTGCTGGGCATTGCCTCTGCCGATCGCTGTGCCGGCTCCCGCGCGGATGCCTTACTTGCTTCCGCAGTGCCGGCGTTTGCCGCCAGGGGTGCCGCCACCTGTTTCGTTGCGCCCTTGCAGGCTGCCTTGCGGGCTACCAGGGCATCGAACAGTCCCTGCTGCAATTCCCAGCAGGTTTTGTAGTCCATCAGTCCGAGATCCCGGCAGGAAGCTTCCATCGCTACAAACTTTTGACGTCTTCAGGGCCTCTTCCGCCATGTACGACGAGCGGACTAAGGGTGCGCTCGCGCAGTAGCTGAAGCCCATTTCCAGCGCTTTCAGTCTGTACCATTCGAATTTTTCAGGAGTGATATACGCCGCAACGGGGTAGTGCTCCAGAGTGGGACGAAGGTACTGACCGAGTGTTACGATCCCCACGCCTGCGTCGCGCAGGTCGTGCAGGGTTTGTAATACTTCATCATCGCTCTCGCCAAGTCCGACCATCAGTCCGCTTTTCGTTGCGACGCCCTGTGCACTGAGGTAGCGCAGGGTTTCCAGGCTCGTACGGTACTTTGCCTTGGAACGCACCACCGGGGTCAGCCGCTCGACGGTTTCGATGTTGTGCCCGATTATATCGGGCTTCGACGCGACGACCACGTCCAGCGGGGCGGGCTGTGCGTCGAGATCGGGAATAAGGAGCTCAATTACGGCGCCGGGATTCTGTGTGCGGATGGCGCGGACGGTTTGGGCCCAGTGTGCGGCACCGCCGTCAGGCAGGTCGTCACGCGTCACAGAAGTAACGACGACATACCTCAGTTTCATCAGTGCGACGCTTTCGGCGACCCGTCGGGGTTCCTCGGCGTCGGGGGCAAGGGGGTGTCCTGTTTTCGTTGCACAGAAGCGGCAGCCTCGGGTGCAGATGTCTCCCAGGATCATGAAGGTTGCGGTTCTGCGGCTCCAGCATTCGGCCTTGTTCGGACACATGCCGCTGCTGCAAATCGTATGCAACGCATGTTTGTCGACTATTTGCTGTACCTCGGCATATTCCGGGGTGCGGTGGAGCCGGATCTTCAACCATCCTGGTTTTTTCAGTACATCTACCTTGTCATAAAACTTCGGCATTTAAGTTCATTATTTTCCAATTGATGCAAAAATACGAAAAAATAATTGATAATTCCTATGAATGCCCTATTTTCTTTCGGCATCTCGTTCCTGATACGCCTCTTCGCGGGTTTGCCTGCTCCGGGCCTTTCCCCGGGCTGTTTTCGGGTTTCGCCGGCGGCGGTATTCGCAGTATGCAATTAAAAAAATAAAAAATGCGGCCTCGAAAATCGCAATTATTCAATATCGGATACTGCCGGAGGACTTTTTTGCACAGAGAAAGGGGTTTGCTGCCTGGCAGTAGCAAACCCCTCTGGTTAGGTTAGTTAGGTTAATGAGAGTGGGAGAATCCCACGTTTTGTTATACAAAGATAAATGGAAAATCACAATCTTCCAAATCTTTTGTAACATTTTTTTAACCTAACCGAAAAAAATCTTTTAAATTATAATTAAAAATTTTAAAATACTAACGGTTTTGTAAGTTGCGAACTATAACGCCTCGCGGATTTCCTCGGTTTCCTTAGCGGCGGGCTGCGCCTCGGGAGCGAGCGAAGTGATGTGGCGGTTCCGGTAAGCGGCCGGCGTCATCTGGTACTCCTTTTTGAAAAGTTTAATAAAGTGCGACGTGTTGGGGAATGTACAGGCATTGCCGATTTCCGAAATCGACTTCGAAGTCGAAATCAGCAGCAGACGCGAATGCATCAGGCGTTGGCGGATGTACCATTTGTGGGGCGGCATCATGAAATGGCGCCGGAATTCCTTTTTGAACGAGGTGAGCGAACGGTTCGTCAGCTTCGAAAGTTCTTCGATCGAAATATCCTTGAAGATGTGGTCGTAGACGATCTGTTCGAAATTCTCCTTGGCCGCGTCGACGTTGCTCAGCAGTTTGCTCTTCAGGCAGCAGTCTTCGTGCGAGGCGATGAGGTAGATCAATTCGGTCATTTTGATGTTCTCGGCCGTCTCGTCGCGGTGGAAATCCTCGTCGCGCAGGTAGTTGTTGGTGTTGATGAAAAAGTTGCGGATCGAATTCCAGGCAGGCATAGAGACGTGCGAACGGTTGCGGCAGTTTTCGCACGAATGTTCGTTCGAAATGTTCAGTCCGTAGGTGATGTTCAGGTGCAGCAGTATCCGCTGGAGGTCAGCCGGCGTATAATAAAAGAGCACTTGCTCGAAGGGTTGTCCGTTTTCCGGGAAGTTCTCGATATAGTGATGCCCGATGCCGAGGTAGAATACGTCTCCGCGCGTAAGGGTCTGGCGCTTATCCCCGTCGTAAATATATTTCGTGCCTCGGAGGATGTAACCGATTGCGTAACGTGAAAGCGCCTGAGACTGGATTCCGTTGTGAAGGGCTTCTACGTACTTCACAATCATCGGCTGCTGGGCCGACGAATTTAATGAATTCTTCATATCAAATCGTATTTTAAGTTTTTTTGAACAATGAGTTGCGTCACCGATTGCTCATTTCAAAAATACAATTTAATATTTGTTTTATAAAATAATGAATAGTCTAAAAAGGCACAAACAGGCAAATAAGACTAAAGATACCATAATAATGACTAAATATAATATTGTAAAAATATTCCAGCGAAGGCTGCCGCCAGAAAAATCAGGTATACGGGCAATGCTATTCCCCTGTGTATGCGGACAAAAAATACCGGGATCAGTATGGCCGACGGGACAGCGAGCAGGGCGAATGCCTCGGGTGTTGCGGCGGGGCTGCATAGCACAGCCAGAGTCAATATCAGTATACCTATATTATAAAAGAGGATGAAGCGGGGTTTGGTGCCTGCGGCATAGATGTCGGCCAGGAAAAAGAAAAGCGCTGTCAGGTCGAGCAGCACGATCCCGCCTGCCATGACGAGTGCGGGGAGGGGAATATCCAGAAAGAGATGCAGCGGCATACCTTCGATGGCGGATTGCCCCAATTTGATCAGGGGAGCCGTGAATTCCGCCCCGGTGCCCCAGCTGACATAGCAGGCCGTGAAGACCGGCAGCAGCAGTCCGGCCGTTGCTACCGCGACTTCCCGCAAGGTACGCCGGAAAAGCAGTACGGCCAGCGGCAGGAGCAGCAGCATCGGCAAGCCGGGGGCATATACCAGCGGCATCAGTCCCAGATAGAGTGAGGCCCGGAAGATGGCGTCGAACCCGTACCCGTTGCAGAAGGCGCGGCAGTAATTTTTCGTTGCCAGTGCGAGCAGCATCGACGCTGCGAATCCTGCGAGATAATTCCCGCCTGTTGCGATCCCGCAGGCGACGATGGCATAGAGGGGAATCGGGAGGCAGGTGCCCACCGTATAGAGGTTGTAGCGGATCGTGATCCGTCCCGCACACATTCCGGTGAAGAGCAGCATGAACCCGGCGGCAAACTTCGACCATACCGGATATGCCGCCTGAAACCGGGCGAGTTGGCCGCCCAGAAGCGGGAGCGCATCGCGCACCGCTCCACTGGTATCGGACACGGGGATTCCAGCACACATGGCCGCAACGGCGAGTGCGAAGAGGGTCATGAAGGCCGGTACGAGCGGCTGCCGGGCGATGTCGATTTTCATGTCGGAAGGCTTTTTTCCTCGGGCAAAATTAGCGAAAAAAGCCGGAATAATGCGTAACTTTGTGGTACGATGTTAGAAAACCAGTACCAATACGAGTTTCGGGAGGCCGGTTGCGACGAGGCCGGCCGGGGGTGTTTGGCCGGGCCGGTATTCGCCGCTGCGGTGATCCTTCCGCCCGATTTTCACGACCCGTTGCTCAACGATTCGAAGCAGATGACCGAGCGGAACCGGGACAGGCTCCGCCTGATCATCGAGCGTGAAGCCGTGGCCTGGGCCGTCGAGGCCGTTTCCGCAGCCCGGATCGACGAGATCAACATCCTGAATGCTTCGTTCGAGGGGATGTCGCTGGCGGTCGCCCGCCTCGATCCGCCGCCCGAATTCCTTGCGATCGACGGCAACCGCTTCCGGACACGCCTTGAATTACCCTACCGTTGCGTCGTCAAGGGCGACGGCAAATATGCCGACATCGCCGCAGCTTCGGTGCTGGCCAAAACCCATCGGGACGAGTACATGTTGCGCCTCGCGGAGGAATATCCGCAGTACGGCTGGAAAAAGAACAAGGGGTACCCGACCCGCGAGCATCGGCTCGCAATCCGGGAATACGGACTTACGCCCCACCACCGTCTGTCGTTCAGTCACGGGATCGGCCAGTTGGAGTTGCAATTCTGAGCGGGGATTGTCTTTCCGCGTGTTGCCGGGAAATCCCGTGGTGATCGGATACGATCATCTCCCGCGCTTAAATCCCCGGCCCGAATTTACCCTGCCGTCTTGCAGTGGCGGGCATACGTTTGAAGATGCTGGAGGCCGTATAACTATCGGTATGGCACATAAAAAAGGGCTGAAGTCCGACTTCAGCCCTTTTTCGATATGACTCGGGATTTAGTATCCCAGCGACTTGGAAGCGGCGTAGGAGACCTTTAGTGCATTGGCACGGCGAAGTTCCTGCTTCACGTCGGTTACGATACCCATTTTGGTTGTCTGGTCGGCCTTGAGGCAGATCGTCATCGAGGCTCGGTCGGCCTCGCTGAGCTTGTCGCGCTCTGCGGCTACGAAATCCAAAATATCCTTGGTCGTTTTGTACGAGTCGTTCAGCTGGATACGGGGTGCAGTACCGAATTTGGCCTGCATCACCAGCGAAGGCTGTCCGATGTGGATGTAGCTTACGAGCGATTTCTTCTCGAGCTTTTGCACTTCGGTTGCCTCGGGGAGTTTGTACCTCACGAGCAGTTCCTGGTCGCGCATGGTGGTCGACACCATGAAGAAGAAGAGGATCATGAAGATCACGTCAGGAAGCGATGCTGTCGAGATAGGGGGCAAACTTTTATTGCCCTTCTTTTTCATTACTGCCATAACTTACTTCTTTATATTACGCGGTTCGGCCTCCGAAATCTTCAGAGGTACTGCTTTGGATACTGCATTGCGCTGATCCTCGGAAAGCTCCGAGAATTTTGCTCCGAATTTCTTCATGGCGACCTCGTCACGTACCTCGTTGAAGGCGCGTGTGAGCTCGTTCTGCACCATGATGTAGGACTGATAGCCCGTATCACGGGTGGTCTGTAACGAAACAACGCCCTGGCTCTCGGGATATACCCACTTGCTGCCGTCGGCCAACTCGATTTCCTTTTCGGTTTTCTCCGGGAGGTTCTCGTCGTCCATCGGGTTGAGGATGAATTCCTTCGTCTTGTCCTTGAGTTGTCTCAGGTCGATGATCTCCTGTTTGCCCGAGGGCCCGGCCATGATGTTGCCGCTGCCCGAGATGAGCACCAGAAAGAGGTTGCGCTCCTTGACCTTGATGTCCTCCTGCTTTTGGTTCTCGGGGGGCATCGGCGGAAGCATACGCACCAAACCGGTGTCGACATTCATCGTTGTGGCCACAAGGAAGAAAATCAGCAGCAGGAAGGCGATGTCGGCCATCGAGCCGGCGTTGATCTCCTGTATTTGTCTTTTATTTCCTGCCATTGTTCGTTGTTATTTGAAAGCGCCGTAAATTTCGGTTGCGATAGCCGTCACGAACGCAGCGACCAGGGCAACGTACGTTACCAGGATGCTGGTGTCGGTCAGGACGGTTTCACCTTGGGAGAAAAACCCGCCGTTGGCGAGGTCGGGGATCTGGATGTCATGTCCCGAAGCCACGAAGTAAGCCACGCCCACGATCACGATGATCAGCGCGAGCGAAATAATCGTGCCCTTGATTCCCGCTGGGTTCTGGATCATGCCGAAGACCGCGCAGAAGATAGCTGTGAACACCGCAAGAGCCAGCAGGAAATAGCACCAGATGAGGTTCAGGCTGATAGCCGCCTCGGAGCCACCCGTAGCAATTGCGTATATTCCCAGTACCGCCATCACGGCCAGCAGAATACCCAATATGATATTTAAAATCTTTTTCATAATTGCCTTTAACTCTTTTTAAATCGTTGGGATTATTTCTTGCTGTAAGCCGTCAGGATATCCATCAGCGTGATGGACGAATCCTCCATATCGTTTACCAGCGAGTCGATCTTCGAAACGATATAGTTGTAGAACAGCTGAAGAATAACCGCAGCGATAAGACCCATGAGGGTCGTCAGAAGGGCGACCTTGATACCGCCTGCAACGAGGGTCGGGCTGATATCGCCGGCAGCCTGGATGGCGTCGAACGCCGCGATCATGCCGACAACGGTACCCATGAAGCCCAACATAGGCGAAAGGGCGATGAACAGGCCGATCCACGTCAGGCCCGACTCCATCTGGCCGGTCTGAACCGAACCGTAGGAAACGACAGCCTTCTCGACCGAATCCAGACCCTGATCGTAACGGTCGAGACCCTGGTAGTAGATCGAAGCGATCGGGCCGCGCGTGTTGCGGCAAACTTCCTTGGCAGCTTCGATGCCGCCGTTCTTCAGGGCTTCTTCAACCTTGGTGATGAGTTTCTTCGAGTTGATCGTCGACAGCGAGAGATAGAGGATACGCTCGATGGCAACGGCCAGACCGATAATCAGGAAGATAAGGATCGGGAGCATCCATGCCCAACCACCCTCGAGGAACTTCTGCATCATCACGTGGTGCAGGCTATCGCCGGCGAGTTGGGTTTCGGCAGCTGCAGCAGCCTCCTGCGCGAAAGCGTTAACAGTACCCAATGCGAACAGGGCCACTGACAGAATCAAAAAAAGTTTTTTCATAGTTGTGATTAGATAAAATTAAATTTGTTTAGTTGTTTTTTATTGTTGTGTTTTTAGGTATTTCACGATATTTTTCCGGTTTCAATGGTATTTCGTCAATTCTACCGGGTTAAAAAAATCCTAAAAAAATATTTTTTTTATCCTTTCCGTATCCTTGCGGCATCTTTTTACCCCGATCCATGGCTTTCCCCTGCCGGCTTTGCAAGTACAGGCAAATTCCGGAAATTTCACTCCGAATTGACCCAAACATTTGTTTGCCAGCGAGTTACGCCTCTATTCCTCTTCGTGTTGCCCCTCTTTGGCGACCCGATAAGGTACGTTAGCAGTGCGAAATATAGAAAAAAAAATCGTTCCGTGCAACGTCTTAGGCTGTAAATTCGCCTCGCAGAGGGCGCCGCAGCAATGCGCGGGTCTGTTCGTCGGAAAGCCCCAGTCCGAGCACGTACATCAGCTTCGTGACGGCCGCCTCGGTGGTCATGTCGTGGCCGCACAGGACGCCGATCTTCTGCAGCCTCAGCCCGGTTTCGTAAAGTTCCATCGAAACCTTGCCCCCGCCGCACTGCGTGATGTTGAGGATGATGACCCCGCGGTCGATCGCCTCTTTCAGTACGCGGATGAACCATTCGTTGGTCGGGGCGTTGCCCGCGCCGAATGTCTCCAGCACCACGGCCCGCAGCCCCGGAGCCGAGAGCATCGCCCGCAGGATATTTTCGCCCAGCCCCGGGAAAAGCTTGATGACTTCGATTCCGTCGGCCAGGCGGGTGGCGATGCGCAGTTCCGGCGAGATTTCCGTCGGGTGGAGGATCGCCGCGAGGTTATAGGCGATGTTAACCCCCACCTCGGCCAGGGGCGGGTAGTTGTAGGAACGGAAGGCGCTCAGCGCCTCGGCGCTGCGTTTGGTGGTACGGTTGGCGCGGAACAGCCGGTTCTGGAAATAGAGCGACACTTCGGGTACCTCGGGGCGTCCGCCGATGTGCGCCCCCGCGATCTCGATGGCCGTGATGAGGTTTTCGCGGCCGTCCGTGCGCAGCACGCCGATCGGGATCTGGCTGCCGGTGAAAACCACGGGCTTGGCCAGGTTTTCGAGCATGAAACTCAATGCCGATGCGGTGTAGGACATGGTGTCCGTGCCGTGCAGTACGACGAACCCGTCGTAGCGGGTGTAGTTGTCGCGGATCAGCTCGGCCAGCGCCGCCCAGTTTGCCGGGGTGACGTTCGACGAGTCGATCACGGGATCCATCGTCAGCACGTCGATGTCCACGTTGAGCCGCTTGAGCGAAGGGAATTCATCGTAGATGCCGCTGAAGTCGAAAGGCACCAGGGCGCCGGTTTCGGCATCGTTCTTCATGCCGATGGTACCGCCCGTATAGATGATCAGGATCGAAGATTTCATCGTATGGTCTTATGGTGTTATATTCCGAAAATACGTTTGGCGTTCGCCGTCGTTGCGGCCGCCACTTCGCCGGGGGGCAGCCCCTTCAGTTCCGCGACTTTCTCGCACACGAACCGCACATAGGCCGACTCGTTGCGCTCGCCGCGGTGGGGCGCGGGTGTCAGGTACGGGCAGTCAGTTTCGAGTACGATGTCGTCCAGTTCCATTTCACGCACCGTATCGGCCAGCTTGCTCTTCCTGAAAGTCACCACGCCGCCGATTCCGAAGGCGAAATCGCCGCAGGCTTTCAGTTTCCGGTAGGTGACGGCATCCTCCGAAAAGGCGTGGAACACGCCCCGCAGCCTCCGCCCGGCCTCCGCCGCGGCCGTCGCTTCCTCCCCGATGATCCGGCACATGTCGTCCCATGCCGCACGGGTGTGGATCGCCACCGGAAGGCCGAGCCGTGCGGCCAGGCGGCATTGCGAAACGAAAGCCTCGACCTGTTCGGCGACGAACTCGCCGCTCCAGTAGTAGTCCAGCCCGATCTCGCCCACGGCGCAGAAACGTGCGATGCCCTCGGGCGGGGCCGTGAGGTAACGTTCGGCGAGCGCCAGCTCCTCGCGCCAGTGCGGGTTGTCGTTCACCGAGGTGGGGTGCAGTCCCATCATCGGGACGCATTGCCCCGGGTGGCGGCGGCAGAGGTCGAACAGCGCCCCGTGGCTTTCGGAGTCTATGCCCGGGAGCAGCAGGTGCTCCACGCCCGCCGCCGCGGCGCGGGCCAGTGCCTCTTCGCGGTCGGCGTCGAACGCCGTATCGTACAGGTGTGAATGTGTATCCGTCAGTTTCATCGTGTTTTCATATATCGGTTGCCGGGCAGTTGCCGTACGGCTCCTGCCAGTTCCAGCCCTACGAGCAGGGCAGCCAGTTCACCCGGTTCCAGTCCGCTCAGCTCCGCGAGGGTTTCCACCGCCAGCGGGTCGTCCGTGCGGAAACAGCCCAGCAACCCAGCTTCGTCGGGCGTAAGCTCCGGTGTGGACGGTTTTTCCCGGAATGCTGCCGGTTCCGGGCCGAGATCCCACATCAGTTCGCGGACAATATCGTCGGCGGTCATCACGAGTTGCGCTTTGCGGTTGCGGATCAGGTGGTTCGTCCCCGACGACATGCCGTCCGTGGCGCGTCCCGGTACGGCCATTACCGAACGGTCGTAGCCGTCGGCGCAATGCGCCGTGGCGAGCGACCC
>ERZ791618.993-NODE-993-length-11103-cov-2.211350_pt1 | contig 11103 bp, 9 predicted proteins | sample MGYA00510059_ERZ791618 | MGnify/ENA primary metagenome ERZ791618 (study PRJEB30046, sample SAMN00715159) | human gut metagenome | study: EMG produced TPA metagenomics assembly of the A metagenome-wide association study of gut microbiota in type 2...
TTTGAGTTGTTCATAATAGATTGTTTTTACATAATATCAATACATCATTTTCAACTCTGTCTACGAAAAGCAGTTATCTTTTTGATTTTGTGAAAAGAAAGAAATGGAAATGGCTTTTGTCCGTCACTACGGAACATGCTATTTACATATATATATTTGTTTTATAGATCGAACCTTGTTAAGAGTATTGAGTTCTTTTTCCTTTCTTCAGCTTCAAAACTTGCGAGATAGTTTTCGGTAATGGCTAAATTGGAATGTCCAAGGCTTTCGGATATATAGGAAATGTTGACGCCACTGCGTTTTAACACTGTTGCAAATGAATGACGTGCTGAATAGGTTGTGACGCGTGGAATACCTGTCTTATGGGAAATTTTGTAAAGTATCTGATTACATTCGGTGACCACTTCCCTTACCAGTTTTACTCTTTCAAAAGGATTCTCTTTTCCGGTAGCAAAAGGAAAGATATAAGTTTCGGGTGACGTGGGTGGATTGCCCCATTTCTCTATTATCTTTTGCATTTCGGGCGTGATAACTGCATGGATTATCTTACTGTGTTTGGTATTTCGGGCTGTTTTTGCACGTATGAAGCAGATTTCTCCATTGATGATATTGGAGTATTGCAGATATAATAAATCACGAAAATTAATACCATTACATAAATAAGAAAAAAACCACAGATCACGATACACTTCAGTCTTTGGGTTCCCATCATTATAAGTTATAATTTTCTTGATTTCTTCTAGGTTTAATGCCAATTTGCGTCCACATCCGGTGGGTACTTCATACTTCCCTTTTCCGAAAGGATACTGACTTTCCTTAATGATGCCATCTTTACGTGCTATATTAAGAATGCATTTTAAGTTTCTGAAATAGAATCCCATACTAGAGTAACTGATTCCTGATGCGGATAAGTGATGTTCAAAACGGTTTAACCAGTTGATGGTAATTTCATGAAAAGAAATGTGTTTCCCTGCAAACTGTTCTATTTTGTTTAATGATCCTTTATAAGACAGATAAGTATTGGCTTGTTCATTTTCCTTTAACTCTTCCAATTTTTTATGAAATAAGGCATTGACTGAAAAATTGGAATATCTGCCTAAACGTGCATTTAGGATGTCAAAATGGAATTCACCTTGAAAAGATAGAAATTCGACTTGCTGCCTGATTAAAGAAAAGCTATTTTCGATGTTACGCCGTACTTCAGATAAGTGACGATTTTTGGTATGTGGCAATACTTCCCAGTCTCTAATAGAGACTTCTTGTCCGGTGGAGTAATACTTCTGTTTTCTGTTGTGGATAACTTGTACTTTTATGGGAAATAATCCATTCATTTTTTGTTTCCTTTTATCTAATACTGTGAGTACGGAAACTCCATCCTTAGAATATTTGTACATGGCTTTTTAAATTTGTTGGTTATTAACTATGAATTGATATTGTTTTTAGTAACATGCAATTTGCATACAAAGTTGATAAATAAGACCCACATTAAAAGACATTTGAGACAGTATTAACAGAAACATAGATAATATTGATAATCGTCTATTTTTCTATTCCTTACTTTTGTAGTGCTAACAATTTAACAGAATAGTATGAAAAACAGATTTCTTATTTTATTGAGTTTTGTACTCATTGTGGGGCGAGATGTTGTTTGTGCAAATGCCTCAATGGTGCGTGAGCGCATAAACATTAATCGTGACTGGCGTTATCAGATAGATGATCCGGACGGGGCAGGTACTGCATTACATTACTCTCAACTAAAGCCTTATTTATTGCCTTGTGCCAACGACTTTATTATATTCGGAAAGAGGTATCAGAGACCGGAAGGCAATCCGGGAGAAAATATAGCCTATGTAAAATCTGATTTTGATGATAGTGAATGGCGACATCTGAATTTACCCCATGATTGGGCTATTGAAGGACCTTTCAATATTGACTATAACGGTTCGACTGGAAAGTTACCTTATTGGGGGTACGCTGGGATCGTAAAACACTGGAGTTATCGCAGGATGATGCCGGGAAACAAATTTATCTTGATATTGATGGGGCGATGTCATACGCTTCCGTGTGGTGTAACGGGCAATATGTGGGTGGATGGCCTTATGGCTATGCTTCTTTTCGTCTTGATCTGACACCTTATATAAGGGCAGGACAAAAGAATGTGTTGGCTATTCGATTGGATAATCCGGACGATACTTCACGTTGGTATCCGGGTAGTGGTATTTATCGGAATGTATGGTTAGTGAAAACGTCTCCTGTTCACGTGGAGCAATGGGGAACTTTTGTGCGAAACCAGCAGGTTGATTCCGAAAATGCTGTTATGGAAATGGGAGTGAATATTGAGAATCATGCTGGAAAAGATGTTCAAGTAAAGTTGCAGACAAGTGTATATCTGCAAGGGAAAGATGGACGTCCTGTGGGGGAAGAAGTGACTCAAAGTATGACTAAGGATATTGCAATTAAAAAAGATAGCTGGTCGAGTGCCCGCTTTCAATTTAAAGTAGATAAACCGAAGTTGTGGGATATCGATACTCCGAATTGCTATGTAGCGGTCAGCCGCGTGTTCATGGATGGAAAAGAAATGGATAGTTATGAAACTCCTTTTGGAATTCGTACAATTGAATTTACCCATGACCAAGGTTTCATGCTGAATGGGCAAAAGGTAGCTATTAAAGGTGTGTGTATGCATCATGATTTGGGTGCTTTGGGCGCTGCTTTTAATGAAGTGGCTGCCGAAAGGCAGTTGCGCATCATGAAAGAGATGGGTGCAAATGCCATTCGTACTTCACATAACCCACCGGCACCGGAGTTGGTTGCTCTCTGTGACCGTATGGGACTGATGATGCAGCTTGAATTAGCTGATACCTGGCAAAAAGGGAAACGCAAGAATGATTATAATCTTCTTTTTGATGATTGGAGTGAAGCAGATATGCGCTCGCTGGTACGTCATTATCGTAATCATCCTTCTGTAATTATGTGGAGTATAGGTAATGAAATGCCTGATCAGACGACCGATCAGGGAGTCATAATAGCTCGTAACCTGACAGCTTACTGTCATGATGAAGATCCTACACGGCCTACTTCTTTAGGGTGTAATAAGCGGGATGCCGTTTTCCGTGATATTGTGAATCAGGTGGATATATTTGGTCTGAACTATTTCCATAAAACTTATCCGGTTTTCAAAGAGCAGAATCCTACTCGCCGTTATCATGCCAGTGAAACTTCTTCTGCAACGAGTTCTCGTGGAGAGTATTTCTTCCCGGTAACTACTGATGTTAACGATAGCCGTTCCGGTTTCCAGCTTTCATCGTATGATATGACAACTATAGGATGGGGATGTGCTCCTGAGGTTCAATTTAAAATGAATGAAGAATATCCGTTTATGAGTGGTGAGTTTGTGTGGACCGGATTCGATTATTTGGGCGAACCTACTCCTTATAATAAAGACTTAACCAATTTGTTGAACTTCAGTGACCCGAATGAATTAGAAAAGGCTCGAAAGGAATTGGAAGAGTTAGGCAAAATTAAGACACCTTCTCGCAGTTCTTATTTTGGTATTGTCGATTTATGTGGTTTTCCGAAGGATCGTTATTACAACTATAAGAGCTATTGGCGTCCTGATGTGCCCACTGTGCATATATTGCCTCATTGGAACTGGGAAGAGCGGATTGGTGAAATAACTCCCGTTCATATTTATACTTCGGGAGATGCTGTTGAGCTGTTTTTGAATGGTAAGTCACTGGGGCGTAGAGAGAAAGCTCATTCGTATGACCGTTTGACCTGGGATGATGTACGTTATGAACCGGGAAGTTTGAAGGCCGTAGCTTATAAGAACGGTCAAAAATGGGCGGAAGAGCTTGTAGAGACCACTGGAAAACCAGCCGCTTTACAAGTAACGGCAGAGAAAACAGAGCTTAAAAGTGATGGTACTGATTTATCATTTATTCGTGTAGCTGTTGTGGACTCTCAAGGTCGTGTTGTGCCTCGTTCTAAGAATCATTTGAAATTTTCTGTAACAGGGCCTGCTGAGATTATAGCTACAGATAATGGAGATGCAACAAGCTTATTACCATTCCAGTTATCAGAAAGAGATGCTTATAACGGTTTGGCATTGGTCATTTTGCGTAGCCAGTATATGAAGCAGGGAAAAGTACTACTTACTGTAGAATCTAAGGGGCTTCCGAAACAAAAGATTGCATTAAAGGTAGAATGATGTTATGAGTATAAATTGCAGGTACTACCTGGTATATAAATATAGCCTGATGTCCGGGAATACCAGGTATCAAGTGGATTGAATAAAAGCGACTGTCTCACAACAGTCGCTTTTCAATTGACAATCTACCTAAAATAACCTATGAGATAATACCTATCTACCAACTAACTATGAATTTAAAAAGCCTATGAATTTAATTTCTACTTATATAGTATGAATAACAGTTTCTCCATGAACTTTTCTTCTTATTGGATAGGACAAAGATACGGGCATCGATTATAATGGACTTAAAATATTATTCCAATCATTATATATATTGTTTCAGTCACTCCATTTTTATATGAAAATAGTACATACCCGGTTCGATATGCTTGGAAAGGGGATAAAAAAAGAGGAGCTAACTCTCATTTAGCTCCTCTCACATGAAATGTTTTGCTGATTATTTCTTCACTTGAATAATATCGTAGTTCAGGTCGCTGACAGCTTCTTGCAGGCTATCGTTAACCAAACGTAAAGTGGTATCGTTCACTACTACAAAGTAGACGGGAGCGTCACCATCATTCGGTGTCAGTTTGTAAGCTGTCTTTGGTTTGTTGTCTACTGTTTTCTTGATGACTTGTTTCTTGCCTTTGGAAGTAAAGCTCTTATTCTTTCCCTGACCTTCCGCATCCAGATAAGTGGTAACTAGAGTATAACCGCTTTCTCCGTCAGGGCCTACACTGTCCACGCTCAATACGTATTGGATACCCGGGCCGTCGGCAGCAGGAAGAAGACCTTCGTATACGGCTACGGCAGACGAGTCATTGCCGGTAACAGCCATTACACTTTCGTCCATGGCGACGGCGTCATTGTTCTGAGTTCCTTTTGATTGGCAGGATACCAATGCAGCGGCAAGGGCTGCAATCATCATTACTTTTTTCATTGCTTTAATGGTTTAAGTTAATATATAATGCAAATTCACACTATTCTTCCTCTTCTTTTTTGATAACGAGTAGTTTATCTACTCGTCCACGATCCATGTCCACAACTTCAAACTGTAGGTTCTTGTAGCTGAACAAGTCTCCTGCTTTAGGTACCCGCCCGATGAGGAACATGGCGAGACCGCTTAGTGTGGTAAAATCTTCCACCTTCAGATCATCATAACTCAGGATACCCATCTCTTCCATAAAATCATCTATATTCATAGAAGCTTCTACGAGCATCGAGCCATCTTGCCGGGTGACAATATCTTCTTCTTCCATTTCGTTTTCTTCAAGGATGTCTCCGAAGATACTTTCTGTCAGATCGTGCAAGGTGATAATGCCGGCTGTATTACCATACTCGTCTACAACAACTCCGAACTTATTTTTGTTCTTCTTAAATAGCTCTAAAACTTTCTTGGCATATAAACTTTCCGGAATAAACAGGGGAGGGCGGGCAATACTACGTAAATCGAAAGGGTGATCATTGCCTAACATCAGAATAATATCTTTGACGGACACTACTCCGATAATATCATCTTTTCCTTTCTCTACCAACAGATATTTGCTGAAATGTTGTTCGCGGATAATGTGTAGTACCTCATCACGTGTGTATGTGGGATATAGTACGACAAGATCGCGGCGGTAAGTCATTAATTCATTGGCCCGCTTATCTGAGAAGCGGAATACATCCCGTAACATTTCCGTTTCCTCTTTATCGATAACACCCTGTTCCGAACTTTGGTGCAGAATCATTTTCAATTCCTCCTGTGTCATGGGACGTTCTTCCCCATTGTTCAATCCGATTAGTTTATTCACTATCTTGGTTGAGAAACTGAGTAGGCAGACGAATGGATAAGATACTTTGGTCAGTAAAATCATGACCGGGCTCAGTAGAGTCGCATATCGCTCCGGATTACTCAGTGCTATGGACTTGGGCACCAATTCACCAATGATGAGTGAAAGGTACGTAATGATTGCCACTGTTGTAATCATGGCCAGGTCTTTTGCATAGGGGGCGGCCCCGGGAATGGAGGCGAATAATGGTGCTACATTGTCGGCAATGGCTACACCACCGAAGGCACCGGATACAATACCGATGAGCGTGATACCGATTTGGATGGTAGAAAGAAACTTCTCGGGCTCTTCCAACTGTTTCAATACTCCTTTGGCTCTTTTGTTTCCCTTTCCTGCAAGGGTTTCGAGTCGTGCTTTACTGGATGATACCAATGCTATTTCATACATGGCAAAGACGCCGTTCAGCACTAATAAAAATAGAATAATAATAAATTCCATATAGGTTATGAATAGTTTATATTGCAAAATTACTAATTTTTTGAATTTTATTACTAATATTGCTGCCTATTTATAGAGATTATTAAAGAATGAAAGACATGAAAAGAAAACAAATTTTATTCAGTGTTTTATTACTGTTTTCGGTTGTTGCAACACGGGCTGCACGAGTAGATACTATAATGGTGAAAAGTCCTTCCATGAATAAGGAGGTACAGGTAGTGTATGTACTTCCTGACAAAGCATTGGGAGAGAAAGCTGAGGCTTGCCCGGTTATTTATCTGTTGCATGGTTATGGTGGCAATGCCCGTACCTGGGCAGGTATTAAACCGGAGTTGCCTAAGATTGCGGATGAAAAAGGGATCATCTTTGTATGTCCTGATGGTAAAAACAGTTGGTACTGGGATAGTCCTAAGAATCCGGCTTACCGCTATGAAACTTTTGTAGCTTCAGAACTGGTGAATTATACAGATAAAAACTATTCCACAATTCCGGAGAAAAAAGGAAGGGCCATTACAGGGTTGAGCATGGGTGGTCATGGTGCTTTGTGGCTTGCGATTCGTCATAAAGATGTATTTGGTGCCGGAGGAAGTACCAGTGGTGGAGTGGATATCCGCCCATTCCCGAAGAATTGGGAGATGAGCAAACAACTCGGTGAATACGAGACCGACAGCGCTTTATGGGACCAGCATACTGTTATTACCCAGATTGATAAGATTACAGATGGTGATTTGGCATTAATTATCGATTGTGGCGAAAAAGATTTCTTCCTGGAAGTAAATAAAGCATTGCATAAAGTTTTATTAGAGAAGAATATTAGTCATGACTTTATTACCCGCCCTGGTGCACATAACGGGCAATATTGGAATAACTCTATTGATTACCAAATTCTTTTCTTTGATAAATTCTTTAAGAAATAATATTTCAATTTATTCGATTGTATAATATACAGTACGCATGTAGTTGTGACCGTAGCTTTTGGTCACCTCATTGCAGGAAGTAACGATACCTCGTCCGTCGAATTCATATTTATAAGTCGTGGTTTCGTTACTTTCACTGTTATCCTCGGGCCTGAGGTTAGTAATCAGAGTATTGTATGCATCTCCCAAAAACTTCCCGTAAATGGCTACCGAGTGGAATGAAAGGGGATATAGATCTGTCAGGAATAGATACGGAATCTCTGAAGTGTTGGCAATTTCATTAGTGGTAGATGTGCTGGCTATATAAGTTTGTTCAGACTTGTTAACCTGCTGGGTGATGCGTAGTGTTCTATAGCTGCTATAATCTATGTTGATAGAAGAATAGGGCTGGTTTTCGTCTAACGTTTCTGTTATATTTTTCAGGAAGTATTTTCCCTCCGTATTAATTAGATAGTCGAAAGTATAAGAGCGTATTTTTCCATCCATTTCCTTCCGTATGCAACTCACGGCATAGCCATTATCGTCCAATGTATAAGTAGAAACAGTATTGATTTCATCTGTCACTACGGCCTGATGGTCTCCGTAAACAACACTTGTAGCATTTTCTATCTTGAAGGTTTCTCCTCCGGCTACAAAACTTTGTATGGCAGTGAAATTTGTCAGTCTACCGGCTTTATAAGCATAGGTCTGAGTGAGGGTAACCGGCGAATTAGGTTCTTCTGTCTTAACTTCCGATAATTCTATTTTAGAAAAATGAGTTACGGGATACCCCGGATTATCGGGTATATCCGAATCGTCACTATCACTGCAAGCAGCCAATCCTCCTATGAATAGCAAAGCTATGAGAATATTCTTCTTCATTCAGATTTATTTAATGATAAGACCGTTACGGAAGGTGCGTTTTACTTTCATACTTTTCACAGCCTTCATTTGGGTTTCGGGCTCTGGTTCAGGGTCTGGCTCTGGCTCAGGTTCCGGAAGTACGATGCTACCATCGATAATTCCTAATGCTGCACTTAACATTTCTTCATTAGGATCACCTAAGGGCAATACTTTTGCAAAGTCTTGTAGAGAATTTACTGCATAGTCTGCAGTAAAACCAGTGGAATAATCAGCTTTGCCTTCAGAATTGAATACCTCGCATACAACGGGGCGAAGAACCCATTGGAACTTATCACTGGAGAAACTTGCTGTTGCTACGTTTTCTCCCTTGGTTGTGGCACCTACGAGTACTACGGTCATATAAGGTTTCAGACAGTTAATCAGCATTTCTGCGGCGCCTGCAGTAGTACTGCTTGTCAGGATATATACTTTCGACAGATTTAAATTGCTACCTCCTTGCAAAAGCTGGTCGTCGAAAGTGAGTTCCCGGTCTTTGGACATCTGCTTTAGGCTGTATTCCAGTGAAGCGAGGGTACTTCCTAATTTATCAGCAGGTGCTAATATCGTTGCCAGAAGCTGTACACAATCCATTGCTCCACCGGCATTGTAGCGTAAGTCGAGAACGAACTCTTTTACATTGTTCTCTTTATAGTACTGGGAGAGTCGAAGCAATTCACTATTATCTTCTGTACTGAAACTATTGTATGCCAGATAACCTACACCGCCGGTGAGAACATCATAGGCGGGGATGGCAACGTCTTCCACGGGGCGGGCAGCGGGCAGGTTGGCTTCACCATAGGAAGTAATGACACCTTCTGTTTCTCCAGCTTCATTTTCCTGCGTACTATATTCTCCCATTAATAACTTCCGGTTTTCACCTCTTTCAGTAATTCTTCTGTTTTCTTGGTGATAAAGTCATCGTTGACTTTCATAATCCACTCACCCCGTTTTAAACCAACTTCGGCAGCGGGAGAACCGGGTATCACGTAGGTAATCAGTGCATTAAAAGCAGTATCATTACCAACTATACTATACAGCGTATAGTCGAAACCATAACTTGGCAATGGGGTAGCATACAGCGTATCTACGCTGGAGTATCCTTTATCGAGTGGAGATATTATTTTCTTCAAAAAAGCATCCGGTTCAAGGAAGTAGTTCAGGTCCTTTGTATTGGGGATGTCTTCAAACCACAGATATTCTTCTCTCATGACGCTGTCTATCCATAGATCACGCCCGGTCCATTTGTAATATTCCGGCCAACGGTCTACTCCACAAGAGAATAAGCTCGTCAATGCAAGGATTCCCAATAGTAGGAAAAGCTGTATATTCCTTCTTTTCATCTGTATCTATCGTTTGGTTTTCGTTGCAAATTTAGCGAATAGTTTGTTTATCTACCATAAATGTGGTATAAAATTCCCTATCTTATGTCATTGCCCATGTCAGAACATCCCGTTATCTTTGCGCTCAATCAATTAATCCTAAAAAATACAAAGACAATGGAAACAAAGAAATTGCATTTCGAGACGCTTCAACTCCATGTGGGACAAGAACAACCCGACCCGGCTACTGATGCGCGTGCCGTGCCCATTTACCAAACTACTTCGTATGTATTCCGTGACTCTGCCCATGCTGCCGCACGCTTTGGTTTGCAAGATCCGGGCAATATTTATGGCCGCTTGACTAACTCTACACAAGGTGTGTTCGAGGCACGTGTGGCTGCTTTGGAAGGGGGCGTTGCCGGATTAGCGGTTGCTTCGGGGGCTGCTGCCGTGACTTATGCTTTAGAGAATATTACCCGTGCCGGAGATCATATTGTTTCAGCTAAAACCATCTATGGTGGTACATATAATCTGTTGGAACATACTCTGCCTGCCTATGGGGTGACTACTACTTTTGTAGACCCTGCTGATCTCTCCAACTTTGAGAAGGCCATACAGGAAAATACAAAAGCTGTATATATCGAAACTTTGGGTAATCCGAACTCCAACATTATTGATATTGAAGCCGTTGCCGAGATAGCACATCGCCATAAAATTCCATTGATTATTGATAATACATTCGGTACACCTTACCTGATACGGCCTATTGAGCATGGAGCAGACATTGTAGTACACTCTGCTACGAAGTTTATCGGCGGTCATGGCACCTCCTTGGGTGGTGTGATTGTGGATGGTGGTAAGTTCGACTGGGCAGCTTCGGGTAAATTCCCTCAACTGACGGAACCGGAGCCTTGCTACCATGGTATACGTTTTACCGAAGCTGCCGGTGCTGCTGCTTATGTTACACGTATTCGTGCTATCCTGCTTCGTGATACGGGGGCAACTATCAGTCCATTCAATGCTTTCATCTTATTGCAGGGATTGGAAACACTTTCCCTCCGCGTGGAACGTCATGTGGAGAATGCATTGAAGGTGGTTGATTTCCTGAAGAAGCACCCTAAAGTGGCAGCAGTGAATCACCCGTCATTACCGGAACATCCGGATCATGCGTTGTATCAAAGATATTTTCCTAATGGTGCAAGCTCTATCTTTACTTTTGAAGTGAAGGGTGGGGTGAAAGAGGCACAAACTTTTATTGATAACTTGCAGATCTTCTCACTTCTGGCAAATGTAGCGGATGTTAAGTCACTCGTTATCCATCCGGCCACTACTACACATTCGCAGTTGAATGAACAGGAGTTGGAAGAACAGGGAATTAAGCCGGGAACTGTGCGCCTGTCTATGGTACGGAGCATATTGCTGACTTACTGGATGACTTGGCTCAGGCGTTGGATAAAATATAATCGATTCATAATGGAAAAGTAATGAATAAATAGATACGCGGACGACACGGATAAGGC
>ERZ791618.995-NODE-995-length-11089-cov-1.736723_pt1 | contig 11089 bp, 9 predicted proteins | sample MGYA00510059_ERZ791618 | MGnify/ENA primary metagenome ERZ791618 (study PRJEB30046, sample SAMN00715159) | human gut metagenome | study: EMG produced TPA metagenomics assembly of the A metagenome-wide association study of gut microbiota in type 2...
TTCGTTACTTGATGAGTGAACCCGGTAGCGAGGGATATGCCGCCTCTAAAGGAGGTATCTATTCTTTGACACATGCGTTGGCCTTATCGCTCTCGGAATGGCATATCACGGTAAACTCTATCGCTCCCGGTTGGATACAGAATAACAATTACGACCAGCTTCGCCCGGAGGATCATGCTCAACATCCGTCCGGAAGGGTGGGAAAGCCGGAGGATATCGCCCGTATGTGCTTATTTCTTTGTCAAGAGGAAAACGATTTCATTAATGGCGAGAATATTACGATTGACGGTGGGATGACCAAGAAAATGATCTATCTCGACTAAATAAACATCCGTATATGACACAAACATCGAATATAGAAACCAACCGTCTTGTGCTCCGTCCTTTCAGCGAAAGCGATGCTCCTGATGTTTTTGAGAGCTGTAAGAATCCAAACCTAGGCAATAACGCAGGATGGAAACCTCTCGAAACGATCGAAGAGACTATTGATGTACTAAATACCATATTTATCGGAAAAGAAGGGGTTTGGGCTATCGTATCAAAAGAGACTCAACAAGTCATTGGCTCCATTGGCATCATTCCTGATCCCAAAAGAGAAAACCCACATGCTCGCATGCTGGGTTATTGGCTAAAAGAAGAGTGTTGGGGACAAGGCTTCACGACAGAAGCAGTGCAATCCGTATTGAATTACGGATTTACTCAAATGGATTTACATTTGATCACGGCAAATTGTTATCCTCACAATCAACGCTCACAACGTGTATTAGAGAAGAATGGATTCGTATACGAAGGACGGCTTCATCAAGCAGAGCTAATGCATACTGGACAAATAGAGGATCATTTGTGCTATTATCTTGACCATCATTCCTTTTCAAACAAAAACAATAGTTTATGATAGTAGTAACAAAAGATTTATATACGCTCAGGAGTTGGGAAGGTCAAGATACGGAATCCTTAACCTTGCACCTTAATAACAAGAAGATCTGGGATAACTGTCGGGATGGATTGCCTCATCCTTATACAAAAGAAAATGCCCGCTGCTTCATCAGCCAAGCACGAGAAAAAACTGAAATATCGGATTTCTGCATTGTGGTTCATGGTGAGGCAATCGGCAATATAGGTTTTGTGAGAGGAACGGATGTGGAACGTTTCAATGCGGAAGTCGGTTATTGGATCAGTGAGAGATATTGGAACCAAGGGATTACCTCTGAAGCGTTAGCCGATGCGATCCAGTATTATTTTGAGCATACGGAGGTTATTCGTATATTCGCCACGGTGTATGAATATAATCTGGCATCCATGCGGGTATTAGAGAAAGTGGGATTCAAGAAGACTGGCATCTTCCGAAAAGCTTGTTACAAAAACGGACGATTCATCGATGCGCATCATTTTGAGATCGTAGCGGAGAGAAATTAGTTGGGAACAAAGACTTATAATCCATTTATGCAAATAAGACAATTACAGGTAAACGAATACGATAAGGCATTAACCTTGTCTTTGGACGTGTTCATCCAATGTGGCAAGAATGACTTCGACGAAGAGGGATTGAAAACCTTCAAGAGTTTCATTTACAATAAGGATCTGGTAAATGAGCTAACCATTTACGGAGCATTCGAGGGTGAGTCATTAATAGGTCTAATCGCGACAAAAAATGAAGGAAAGCATATCTCCTTATTCTTCATCACGCCTATGTATCATGGAAAAGGTATCGGCAAACGATTATTCGAGGCCGCTATCCAAGATAAGCCAGTCTCGGAAATGACAGTCAACTCCTCTTCCTATGCAATCCCAATCTACCGGAAATTCGGGTTCGAACCAATCTGCGAAGAACAAACTACACATGGGATGAAGTACACCCCGATGAAGCGAACGATAACCCGTCCCTCCTTCGAGGACTTCAATGAGCTTCTTCTGCTTTGGGAAGCGTCCGTACGTAGTACCCATCATTTCCTAAAAGAAGAGGATATCTTATTTTATAAAGAACTTGTTCCCGGATATTTCCCATTGGTAGAACTTTATATCATCCGAAATGAGCGAGGAAAGATCGCCGCCTTCATGGGCTTAAGCGATGAGCTTATCGAGATGCTTTTCGTACATCCGGAAGAGCAAGGCAAAGGATTAGGTAAACGACTTATCCAATTCGCCTTGCAAGAGACACCCATCCGAAAAGTCGACGTAAATGAGCAAAACACAACCGCACTTCATTTCTATCAGCATCTGGGATTCCAAGTGATAGGAAGAGACGAGACAGATTCCTCCAACAAGCCATTCCCGATACTTCATCTTCAAGCTACACTTCCTTAAAAATTTAAGGTAATCGTGTAGCCTATCATGACTATATGCGTAGCCTAACGAAGGCATTCTTATCAAAAAACAGGACTAGTTACACATAAAAAAAGCCCACCGATAAAGGACGATGGGCTAGAACCTAAATGTTTTCACAACGGAATAATCCTTATTGTGATTTGCTTCAAATTAGTATAGCAAAGAAATAAAGAATATATTTATAAAGCAAGTATTTCTTGATAATTTATTTTATCTTTGAAAAAATCGTTAACACAATACTAGTCATGAAAAAAATAGTAGGATTAGATTTAGGTACAAATAGTATAGGATGGGCATTAATCAATGCTTATATAAATAAAGAACACTTATATGGTATAGAAGCTTGTGGCAGTCGTATTATACCTATGGACGCAGCCATTTTAGGAAATTTCGATAAGGGAAATTCTATCTCACAAACTGCGGATCGAACAAGCTATCGTGGTATACGTAGATTGCGTGAACGCCATCTATTAAGACGTGAGCGCCTGCATAGAATTCTCGATTTACTCGGCTTTTTACCAAAGCATTATTCCGATTCTCTCAATCGCTATGGCAAATTCTTAAATGACATAGAATGTAAATTACCTTGGGTAAAAGACGAAACAGGTTCTTACAAATTTATCTTTCAGGAGTCTTTTAAAGAGATGTTGGCCAATTTTACCGAACATCATCCCATACTTATCGCAAACAACAAAAAAGTACCCTACGATTGGACGATCTATTACCTTAGAAAGAAAGCATTAACACAAAAAATATCAAAAGAGGAACTCGCTTGGATTCTTTTGAACTTTAATCAGAAACGAGGATACTATCAACTTCGAGGTGAAGAGGAGGAAACTCCAAATAAACTAGTAGAATATTATTCATTGAAAGTAGAAAAAGTCGAAGACTCGGGAGAGAGAAAAGGCAAGGACACCTGGTATAACGTACATTTGGAGAATGGGATGATTTACCGGCGCACAAGTAATATACCATTGGATTGGGAAGGTAAAACTAAAGAATTTATAGTCACCACTGATCTAGAGGCTGATGGTAGTCCTAAGAAAGATAAGGAAGGAAATATAAAGCGTTCTTTCCGTGCGCCAAAAGATGATGATTGGACATTAATTAAAAAGAAGACGGAAGCAGATATCGACAAGATCAAGATGACTGTCGGCGCTTATATTTATGATACACTTCTGCAAAAACCAGACCAGAAAATACGTGGGAAGCTAGTACGTACTATCGAACGTAAATACTATAAAAACGAACTCTATCAAATACTAAAGACCCAAAGTGAATTTCATGAGGAATTACGAGATAAACAGTTATATATTGCTTGCCTTAATGAGCTTTATCCCAATAACGAACCACGTAGGAATAGTATTTCCACACGAGATTTCTGTCATTTATTTATAGAAGATATCATTTTCTATCAACGTCCACTGAAGAGCAAGAAATCATTGATCGACAATTGTCCCTATGAGGAAAATAGGTATATTGATAAAGAGAGTGGAGAAATCAAACATGCATCCATTAAATGTATAGCAAGTCTCATCCTCTCTATCAAGAATTTCGCCTTTGGCAATTTATTGTAAACCTACGTATCTACAGGAAGGAAACGGATGTTGACGTAACACAAGAATTACTCCCTACCGAGGCTGATTATGTCACTTTATTTGAGTGGCTGAATGAAAAGAAAGAAATCGATCAAAAAGCCTTTTTTAAATACCCGCCATTCGGCTTTAAGAAAACAACTTCAAACTATCGTTGGAATTATGTGGAAGATAAACCTTATCCCTGTAATGAAACCCATGCACAAATAATAGCTCGTTTAGGAAAAGCGCATATCCCAAAAGCTTTTCTTTCTAAGGAAAAGGAAGAGACATTATGGCATATATTATATTCCATAGAAGATAAACAAGAAATAGAAAAAGCCTTACACTCTTTTGCCAATAAGAATAACCTAAGCGAAGAGTTTATTGAACAATTCAAGAATTTCCCTCCTTTCAAGAAGGAATATGGCTCTTACTCGGCTAAGGCGATAAAGAAATTGCTTCCATTGATGCGAATGGGTAAATATTGGAGTATCGAAAACATAGATAATGGGACAAGAATACGAATTAATAAAATTATAGATGGAGAGTATGACGAGAACATTCGTGAGAGAGTTAGACAAAAAGCTATTAACCTAACTGATATTACCCATTTTCGAGCTTTGCCTTTATGGTTAGCTTGTTATCTAGTTTACGATCGTCACTCCGAAGTCAAGGATATAGTTAAATGGAAGACTCCCAAGGATATAGATCTCTATTTAAAATCGTTTAAACAACATTCGTTACGCAACCCAATCGTGGAGCAAGTGATAACGGAAACCTTGCGTACCGTACGAGATATTTGGCAACAAGTAGGCCATATCGATGAGATACATATTGAATTAGGACGGGAAATGAAAAATCCGGCGGACAAGCGTGCCCGGATGTCACAACAAATGATAAAGAACGAGAATACCAATTTACGCATAAAAGCACTATTGACTGAATTTTTGAATCCGGAATTTGGAATAGAGAATGTACGTCCATATTCCCCCAGCCAGCAGGATTTATTGCGTATTTATGAAGAAGGCGTACTAAATAGTATATTAGAATTACCGGAAGATATAGGAATTATATTAGGAAAATTCAACCAAACAGATACTCTAAAACGTCCAACACGCTCGGAAATACTACGTTACAAACTATGGTTGGAGCAAAAATATCGTTCACCTTATACAGGCGAAATGATACCATTAAGTAAATTATTCACTCCTGCTTATGAAATAGAACATATTATTCCTCAATCACGTTATTTCGATGATTCACTTAGCAACAAGGTGATCTGTGAATCTGAGATAAATAAATTGAAGGATAGGAGCCTCGGCTATGAGTTTATTAAAAACCATCATGGAGAAAAGGTGGAATTAGCTTTTGACAAGCCTGTTGAGGTACTTTCCGTGGAAGCCTATGAAAAACTTGTGCATGAATCTTATTCACATAACAGAAGTAAAATGAAAAAGTTACTCATGGAAGATATTCCAGATCAATTTATAGAACGGCAACTCAACGACAGCCGCTATATTAGTAAAGTAGTAAAATCTCTGCTTTCTAATATAGTGCGTGAAGAAAACGAGCAAGAGGCTATCTCCAAGAATGTCATTCCTTGTACAGGAGGTATTACCGATCGATTAAAAAAGGATTGGGGCATCAACGATGTTTGGAATAAGATTGTACTTCCTCGTTTCATTCGGTTGAATGAACTGACTGAAAGTACCCGTTTCACTTCTATCAATACCAATAATACAATATCCCCTCCATGCCCTTAGAGTTACAAAAGGGATTCAATAAAAAACGTATTGATCACCGCCATCATGCGATGGATGCCATTATCATTGCATGCGCAAATCGTAACATCGTGAACTATCTCAATAATGTGTCGGCTAGTAAAAACACAAAGATAACACGGCGAGATTTGCAAACCCTATTATGTCACAAGGACAAGACTGATAATAACGGTAATTACAAATGGGTTATTGACAAGCCTTGGGAAACATTCACTCAAGATACATTGACAGCTTTGCAGAAAATAACGGTTAGCTTTAAGCAAAATTTGCGTGTGATCAACAAGACAACAAACCACTATCAGCATTATGAAAATGGAAAGAAGATAGTCTCCAACCAATCAAAAGGGGATAGTTGGGCTATCCGTAAATCAATGCATAAGGAAACGGTTCACGGAGAAGTAAATTTGCGTATGATAAAAACCGTATCATTTAATGAGGCCTTAAAGAAACCACAGGCAATAGTAGAAATGGACTTGAAGAAGAAAATACTCGCTATGCTCGAGTTAGGCTATGACACTAAAAGAATAAAGAACTATTTCGAGGAAAATAAAGATACTTGGCAAGATATTAATCCATCAAAAATCAAAGTCTATTACTTTACAAAAGAGACGAAAGACCGCTATTTTGCGGTGCGGAAGCCTATAGATACTAGTTTCGACAAAAAGAAGATAAAGGAAAGCATTACAGATACAGGTATCCAACAAATTATGCTTCGACATTTGGAAACTAAAGACAATGATCCCACATTGGCATTCTCTCCAGATGGTATTGATGAAATGAACCGTAATATTCTTATATTGAATAAAGGAAAAAAGCATCAGCCCATTTATAAAGTGCGTGTCTACGAAAAAGCTGAAAAGTTTACTGTAGGACAAAAAGGGAATAAGCGAACTAAATTTGTAGAGGCAGCAAAAGGAACCAACCTGTTCTTTGCTATCTATGAAACAGAAGAGATGATAAGGATACGAAAAAAGTAATCCGTAAAAGAAGTTATAGCACGATTCCCTTAAATGTAGTGATCGAACGCCAAAAGCAGGGACTTTCCTCGGCTCCTGAAGATGAGAATGGTAATCTACCTAAATATATACTCTCTCCTAATGATCTGGTATATGTACCGACACAGGAGGAGATTAATAAGGGGGAAGTCGTAATGCCGATAGATAGGGATCGAATATACAAAATGGTTGACTCAAGTGGCATTACCGCTAATTTCATCCCAGCTTCAACAGCCAATTTGATTTTTGCTTTACCTAAAGCTACTGCAGAAATCTATTGTAATGGTGAAAATTGCATTCAGAATGAATATGGTATTGGTAGTCCTCAATCTAAAAATCAAAAAGCTATAACAGGTGAAATGGTTAAAGAAATATGTTTTCCCATTAAAGTTGATAGATTAGGAAATATAATTCAAGTAGGTTCATGTATACTAACTAATTAGATTTTATCCTATGATTAAGAAAACATTTTATTTTGGTAATCCTGCTTACCTGTCACTTCGTAACCAGCAATTAGTTATTAAGTTACCGGAGATAGTAAAGAATGATACTGTGCCCGAAAGCTTCAAACGACAATCAGAAATTACTAAACCAATTGAAGATATTGCAGTGATAGTTCTTGACAACAAACAAATTACTATTACCCAGGGTGTATTGGAAGCATTACTAGAGAATAATTGCGCAGTTATTACATGTGATGGACGAAGTATGCCAGTAGGCCTCATGCTTCCGCTTTATGGAAACACGACACAAAATGAGCGCTTTCGAGATCAATTAGACGCTTCCTTACCTTTAAAGAAACAACTTTGGCAACAGACTATTCAAGCGAAAATCAACAATCAAGCATCAGTATTATGCTCTTGTAAAAACGAAGAAATAAAATGTATGCGAATATGGGCCAATGATGTACGTAGTGGAGATCCTGACAATTTGGAAGGACGTGCAGCTGCTTATTATTGGAAGTATCTGTTCGGACACATAGAAGGTTTTACAAGAGATCGGGAAGGTATACCTCCTAATAATTTATTAAATTATGGTTATGCTATCCTTCGTGCTATTGTTGCACGTGGACTAGTCACAAGTGGTATGTTACCCACATTGGGTATTCATCACCATAACCGATATAATGCTTATTGTTTAGCTGATGACATCATGGAACCTTATAGACCTTATGTTGATGAGCTTGTATTTGGTTTAATAAGAACAAAGGGTATATCACCCGAAATATTAACAAAAGAATGGAAAGCATCACTTCTTTCTATTCCTACATTAGAAGTTAAGATTGGAGGTAAACGAAGTCCGTTAATGATCGCTGTCGCTAAACAACAGCCTCTCTTTACAAATGTTTCAGTGGAGAGCAACGAAGAATCGTGTATCCAGAACGGTAATAATCATGGATCGATTTAGCGAATATCGTATTATGTGGGTGTTGGTATTATTTGACTTACCTACGGAAACAAAAAAAGAAAAGAAAGCTTATAGTGATTTCCGTAAGAATCTGCAGCGTGATGGCTTTACCATGTTTCAGTTCTCTATTTATGTGCGACATTGCGCCAGCCAAGAAAATGCAGAAGTACACATAAAACGAGTAAAATCATTTTTACCAGAACACGGGCAAATAGGAATAATGTGCATTACAGACAAACAATTTGGGAATATTGAGTTGTTCTATGGGAAAAAAGTACAACCTCCTAATACACCCGGCCAACAATTAGAGCTTTTCTAGAAATAATAAATCCCGTCATAAAACGGGATTTATTACATTGGAAACTTTTCTTTTTTATTTTCTAACCATTCTATCATCTAGTTGATATACAGCATATAATACAGATTAAGCTGTTTCCAATGGATCAAAGATACTAATTTGAAAGCAAACCACAACGACACGGGTTATGTGAACGGCCAGCGTGTGGCTGTTTCCAATGGATCAAAGATACTAATTTAAAAACAAATCACAACGCAAGCCAACCGTCACCATTCGCCCCAAGACTGTTTCTTGTGGAGCAAAGATACTATTTTAATAAATACTTAACCTTCTTCAACTGATCCTTTACTCGGTAACACCCTCCGTTATTTTTACAATCAATTGTTAAATCATTTAATAAATTCATATATCGCATATCTATCCATTCTTTTATCAATGGGGCACAAAAGTAAGTGAACTAGGGAAACTTTGCTAAAAAGACTATAACTTTACGGCAGAAAAGATAAAGAGACAACAACAAAGATTGAGAATGGACCTAAAAGAGAGACTATCAAGCCGCTGTCATATAGAGGATATCCATGAGATATTATTTTATGTACAAGGGAACCAAGAACGGAAAGCAGAGCTATACGATCTGATATTCGATCCGGATGATGCCGTTAGTTATCAAGCGTTATGGGTCTGTAGCCATTTCTCGACCAAGGAAAACGAATGGCTATATGATAAACAGGATGAGCTGATAAATGAAGTGCTTAGCTGTGAGCACTCCGGTAAACGACGCATTCTCTTGAACCTGCTTGTACGACAGCCCCAGACGAATCCCCCACGGGTAGATTTCCTGAACTTCTGCCTGGACCGGATGCTTTCAGCGAAGGAATTACCCGGTGTGCAAACGCTTTGCATGAAACTGGGATATGAGTTATGCCGCCCCATACCCGAGTTGCTACAGGAATATAAGACACTACTCGATCTGGCGGAACCCGATTTACTACAAATCTCTTTGCGAACCGTACATAAGAACATCTTAAAAAAATACGATAAAACATGAGAAAGATTTTCACACTATTCTTCTGTGCCGCCTCCTTGGCCACAGGACTAGCGCAACAAGAATCCTATTTTACCAATCCCGTGATCCACGGTGACGTAGCCGATCCTTCCATTATCCGGATCGACCAGACTTACTATATCACTGGCACCTCCTCGGAATGGGCCCCCTATTATCCGGTTTTCACCTCTACCGATTTGGTGAACTGGCAGCAAACCGGACATGTATTCGACGAGAAGCCGGAATGGACTAAATCCTCATTCTGGGCTCCGGAATGGTATCAGCATAAAGGGAAGGTATATGTCTATTATACGGCCCGGAAGCAATCGGATAACATCTCGTGCATCGGTGTCGCCGTGGCGGATTCACCTACGGGCAAGTTCAAGGATTACGGCCCGGTGGTAGAGTTTGGGAAGGAAGCGATAGACGCATTTATCTTGGAGGACAAAGGCAAACTTTACATCAGTTGGAAGGCTTATGGATTGGATAACCAACCCATAGAGTTATTGGCCTGTAAGTTGACGGACGATGGGCTTCGCCTAGACGGAAAGCCTTTCAGCCTGCTGCGTGACGATGAGCGTCAAGGTATGGAAGGTCAGCATTGGTTCAAGAAAGACGGATATTACTATATCATCTACTCCGTGAGAGGCTGTTGCGGCCCGCAGAGCGATTACGCCGTATCCGTGGCTCGCTCGAAAAAGCTGGAAGGTCCTTACGAGAAATACCAAGGAAACCCGATCTTGCACGGAAGCAAGGAGGTTCTCTCCATCGGTCACGGAACGATTACGACTACACCGGACGGACGCATGTATTACCTATGCCACGCTTACCAGCCGGGAAGCGGCTTCTACCAAGGTCGCCAACCTTACCTGCAAGAGGTGAGAATGGGCGAGGATCATTGGCCTCACTTCGTAACCGGGGAATACGCGAGCCGCACGCAACCCATGCCATTTGCCGAGTCCGCACAAGTGCCGGTATTCGATTTCTCGGATGATTTCACCGGTGCTACCTTGCGTCCCGAATGGAGTTGGAACTATCCTTACACGGATGTCAAGACCGAGATCAAGAACGGTAAACTATCTCTATCCGGAACACCGAAACCCGGCGTAAAGACCGGAGCGGCACTTTGTTTACGCCCAACCTCCCCGGATTACACGTTGGAAACAGCGATCGTAAACCGGAATGACAGTTGGAAAGGAATCACGATGTACGGAGACGCAAATAACCTAATCACCTGCGGATGCGCTGGAGACCGTTTGATATTGAAATATATCCTAGAGGGGAAAGAACATCCATTGGCCGATCTTCCTCTTCCCGCCTCGCCTTTATATCTACGGATGAAAGTGACCGACGGTACGCATAGCACGTTCTACTGGAGTAAGGACGGACAAGCATGGAACGAGATCGTCGGCGAAACTCTCTCCGCAAAAGAGACCCGGTCGTTGATCCAATGGGATCGTATCTCCCGTCCGGGATTGTATCAAGAGGGAGATCCTACGGCATCGGCCATTTACGCTTATTGTCTATTAAAAAATGAATGATGGAATCTAAGTTTCACACGTTTGCCCAACCGATACAATCGATCCCCTTACCGGAACGATTCACGTATCCTTTTCACTATACACCGCATCCTCTATGCGTAATAGCGGCTGAGGAGACGC